>ENA-ORXF01002158-ORXF01002158.1-marine-metagenome-genome-assembly--contig:-NODE-2158-length-11981-cov-5.675571_pt1 | contig 11981 bp, 9 predicted proteins | sample MGYA00237864_ERZ511476 | MGnify/ENA primary metagenome ERZ511476 (study PRJEB26306, sample SAMN06343908) | marine metagenome | isolation source: coastal waters | place: Atlantic Ocean: West Antarctic... | reverse complement strand
AAAATCAATCCAAACAACAGTTTATATACTTCTTTTGCTGTCGCAAATAGAGAACCAAATAGAAATGATTTTGAAGCGGGTGTAACTACCCCAGAAACTTTAAATGATTATGAGTTAGGTTGGCGTTTTAAGAGTGAAGGTGTAAAACTGACCGTAAATAGTTATTTCATGGATTATAAGAATCAGTTGGTGTTAACAGGTGCTTTAAATGATGTTGGCGCGCCAATAAGAGCAACTTCTGGTAGTAGCTATAGATTGGGCTTAGAAATAGATGCAGACATTAGAATTTCTGATAAACTTTCTATCAGACCAAATGCAACTTTTAGTTCTAACAAGAATCGAGATTTCTTTATTACAAAAGATGGCAATACAACGCCACAGTCTTTAGGCAATACTAATTTGTCATTTTCACCAGATGTAATTGTTGGTAATTCGTTTACGTATGCACCCATAGAAAACTTACAGTTTTCCTTCTTATCTAAATATGTGAGTGACCAATTTATGAGTAATTTTAATAGTGAAATTTCTACAAATGATGTATTAGAAGACTACTTTACGTCTGATTTAAACATTGTTTATATGTTAGAAACTACTAAAGTATTTAAATCAATTACTTTCACCGCATTGGTAAACAATCTTTTTAATGCAGAATATGTAGACAGAGGATATTACTTTACTTATGATGATGATTTCTCTAATCCTGGAACAGTGACTACCGTAGATGGTGCAGGTTATTACCCACAAGCAACGAGAAACTTCTTAATTGGTGTTACTTTAACCTTTTAACAAAAGTATCGTTTTTGCCAAAAAACGTTAAAAACAGTTAAAAAATGAATAGAACGAGCGGTTTTCACCTGAAAATCGCTCGTTTTTTCGTATATTACCAAACTATGAAAAACAGTTTTATCTTCACTAAATTTAAAATCCCAGCATACCCCTTTGAGGTAAAACCTTTGGGTTTATTTCTACTTCCCGCTTTCTAGTATATACTTCATTTCGTACTTTTTATCTATTTTAAAAGAATTCTGTTCTTTTAAAATTCTTTTTTCAACCATAAAAACCTCAAAAAAAACCATGAGACAACTTAAAATTGTAAAGCAAGTAACCAATCGTGATGCAGAATCTTTAGATAAGTATTTTCAAGAAATTAGTAAGATTGGGTTGATTACTGCTGATGAAGAAGTAGAATTGGCTTTAAGAATTAAAAAGGAAGATCCGAAAGCATTAGATGCACTTGTAAGCGCAAATTTAAGATTTGTAGTTTCTGTAGCAAAACAATACCAAGGGCAAGGTTTAAAACTTTCTGACTTGATAAATGAGGGCAATTTAGGTTTGGTAAAAGCGGCAAAACGCTTTGATGAAACGAGAGGATTTAAATTTATTTCTTATGCTGTTTGGTGGATTCGCCAATCGATAATGCAAGCGTTGGCAGAACAATCTAGAATTGTGCGTTTGCCTCTAAATAAAATAGGAAGTATTAATAAAATTAGAAAAATTTACGCAAAGTTAGAACAAGATCAGCAACGCATGCCAACCAATAAAGAATTGGCAAAGCAGTTAGATATGACAGAAAATGAAGTAGAGCAGTCTTTAAAAAATTCAGGAAGACATGTTTCTATGGATGCACCTTTTAAAGAGGGTGAAGATTCTAACTTATACAATGTACTGCAGTCTGGAGATTCTCCAGAACCAGATAAAAACCTGATGCAACAATCATTAGAATACGAGATTGGCAGAGCTTTAGACACGTTAACACCTAAAGAAGCTAAGGTTATAAAAATGTATTATGGTATTGGCAATGAAGTAGCTTCTAGCCTGTCTGAGATTGGTGAAAAATTTGATTTGACAAGAGAGCGCGTAAGACAATTAAAACAGAAAGCAATTGTGAGATTGCAATCGAAGTCTAAAACACACATGCTAAGAACCTATTTAGGGTAAAATAAAGTGATTCCTATTTAAAATCTCAAATTAGCGTTTGAGATTTTTTTGGTTTCTCAGCAGTTTTTTATTCTCAAAATACTGCTTTAAAATTTTAATTTTCTTTCTCCCATTGATTGTATCCACCTAAAACGTTGTACACATCAAATCCTTTTTCTTTTAGTATTTTTGCCGATTTACCACTTCTATTGCCACTTCTGCAATACACATAAATTGGCTTGCTTTTATCTAACTGTTTCGCTGCCATATGATAAAAATCTGCATCAAAATAATTCGCGAAAATAGCTGTACTTATTGCACCTGCGGCTATTTCTTTCGGACTTCTAACATCTAGTAATTGCACATTTTCTTTTGCTAACAAGACCTTTAACTCTTTCGTAGAAATGGCTTTTATTTCTTCTTGTGAACTACAATTTATAACAAAAAAACTCATCATAAATAAACATAGAATATTTTTCATTTCCTTATTTTAAAGTTGATGGACAAACACTTGCTATTCTCTCTATAGTGGTATCTCTGATGGCGTCGTATCCTCCAGCTACGTCAATAACATTATGATAACCTCGCGATTTTAAAATAGATGCAGCAATCACAGAACGATAGCCACCCGCACAATGCACAAAAAAATCTCCTTTCTTGGGAAACCCCGTAATGTGATTATTTAAAAAATCTAAGGGTGTACTTTCGGCTAATTTTATATGTTCACTGGCATATTCACCCGGCTTTCTTACATCAAAAACGGATGTTTTAGCCTTCATTTTTTGTTCTAAAACCGCAGCAGAAATAGATGCTAAAGTATCCACTTCTTTCCCTGCCTTTTTCCAAGCAGCAAAGTTTCCTTTTAGATAGCCCAAAACATTATCGAAACCAACTCTAGAGAGTCTGGTAATGGTGTCCTCTTCTCTACCTTCTGGCGTTATTAATAAAATTGGTTGTGCAATGTCTTTAATTAAGGCACCCACCCAAGGCGCAAATCCACCATCAATACCAATAAAAATAGCTCGTGGTATAAAGCCTTTTATAAATTCTGATTGATGACGCACATCTAAAATAACAGCATCCGTTTCATTTGCAATACTTTCAAAATCCTTTACAGATAATGCTTTGGCACTCTTCTTTATGACGTCTTCTATAGATTGATATCCTTCTTTATTTAACTTTACATTCAACGGGAAATATGCTGGTGGTGGCAACAAACCCTCTGTAACTTCTTTTACAAACTCTTCTTGAGTCATGTCTGCTCTTAAGGCATAATTGGTTTCTTTTTGATTGCCAATTGTACCTATCGTTTCTTTGCTTAAATTCTTACCACAAGCAGAACCTGCACCGTGCGCTGGATATACAATAACAGCATCGGCCAACGGCATTATTTTATTTCTTAAACTATCAAATAAAAAACCTGCCAAATCTTTTTCAGTAACAGCACTTTTTTGAGCCAAATCTGGCCGACCAACATCTCCCAAGAAAAGTGTGTCTCCACTAAACAATGCATGGTCTTTTCCATGCGCATCCTTTAATAAATAACAAGAACTCTCCATCGTGTGTCCTGGCGTGTGTAAAACCGTAATGGTAATCTCTCCTACTTTAAAAACTTCATTATTTGTGGCTATATGGCTCTCAAAACTAGTTTTTGCAGTGGGTCCAAATACTATTTCCGCACCCGTTTTTTCAGCTAAAGTTACATGTCCGCTTACAAAATCTGCATGAAAATGTGTTTCAAAAATATATTTTATTTTAGCATTGTTCTTTGCTGCTTTGTCTATATATGCTTGCACTTCTCTTAGTGGGTCTATAATAGCAACTTCGCCATTACTCTCTATATAATAAGCTCCTTGCGCCAAACAACCTGTATATATCTGTTCTATAATCATATGTTATTTTCTCTTTACACCACGCTTACTTGTAAGCCTGGTGTATGTATTTTGCATATTTTTCTTGCTGTGCCCTGTCTCCCGTTTTATAAAACTTAACAGCCTGATTTGCACGCATAAAAAAATGTTTTAAATCTATAATTTCTAAAATTCCACTTCTAAATAAATCATCTCTTACCGGACCTTTTACTCCTGCAAAGTAAAATAAAATTCCCTTTTTCTGACAGAATCGAATGCGCTCCTTTAACATTTCTACTCCAGTACTGTCTACTCTGTTTATACTTTCTGCATCTAAAACAATCAACTTCAACGCACTTCCTTTTTTATCCATCATTTGATCTAAACGATCTCTAAAATAACTAGCATTGGCATAAAATAGTTGTGCATCAAATCTAAAAACTAAAACATCTTCATCGATAACCACTTCCTCAAAGCGCTCTTTGTTTCTATAAAAATTAGAATTTGGCACTTTTCCTAACTCGGCAACATAAGGTCTAGAAGTTCTAAAAATTAAAATAATCAATGATAAGCCTACTCCTGTAATTATTCCAAACTCAATACCTGATAATAAAGTTGCCAAAAACGTTGCCAGCATTAAACAAAAATCTAATGGATTGGCTTTCCAAAGGAAACGAGCTTCTTTAAAATTTACCAATCCAAAAACGGCAACAATTATAATGGCCGCTAAAACTGTTTTTGGTAAATGGTAGAATAATGGCATTAAAAACAACAAAGTAATTACCACCATAACTACAGAAATCAGTGCCGCCATGCCAGTTTTTGCACCACTTTCTTGGTTGATAGCAGAACGTGAAAAGCTAGAAGCACTTGGGTATGCCTTAAACAAAGAGCCTACCATATTGCTAATACCGAGCGCTATTAACTCTTGATTGGGCCTAATTCTATATGCGTCTTGTTTTGCTTCTAAAGATTTTCCTATAGAAATGGTTTCTAAATAACCAACCATTACAAGTGTCAATGCGATTGGCAACAAATCTCTTATCAAATCTAAATCAAATGCGGGAATTCCGAATTTAGGCAACCCAGAAGGAATGTCTTTTACAATAGAAACATCTATAAAAACATTTCCAAAATATTTCATACTTAACGTTCCAAGAACGACAACGATTAAGGCATTGGGAATTTTCTTATTGATGCTCCTAAAAATAATAATTATAACGATAGAAATCACCCCAATAACAGTGGTGTAGTAATTAAAATCTCCTATCTCCAGCCAAATATCCTGTACAATAACCTGAATTTGGTCGCTCTGTATGAAGTCTACACCGAATAAATTTCTAAATTGATTTAATCCAATGATTATTGCCACTGCAGAAGTAAAACCTGTTATTACTGGCTTGGAAAGAAAGTTTACGATAAACCCCAAACTAAAAACACCCATGATAAACTGGATGGTTCCTACCATTAAAGCCAATAGAATAGCGATAGAAATGTAACTTTCAGAACCTGCCAAAGCCAACGTAGAAACACCTGTTGCTACGATTAAAGAATCCATCGCTACAGGACCAATTGCCACTTGTCTCGAAGAACCAAAAATAGCATACATTACTTGCGGCACTAAAGCACAATACAAACCGTAAATTGGTGGTAACCCGGCAATAAGTGCATATGCAATTCCTTGAGGGATTAAAACAATACCAACCGTAATGCCTGCAAATACATCACCTCTAAGCAGTGACCTCTTGTAATTAGGCAACCATTCTAAAATTGGTATTAATTTTTTTATATTCATTTAAATTTTAGTCCTTGCCTTTTAGCGAAAAGCTCATTATTAAAAAGCATATTTAAAACAACTGTCCCGGATTCTTACCCTTCTCTCTTCCCAAGTGTTTGTAAGCAAGTTCGGTTACTTCTCTGCCTCTTGGCGTTCGCATGATAAAACCTTGTTGAATTAAAAAAGGTTCGTACACTTCTTCAATCGTTTCAGTGTTTTCACTAACCGCCGTTGCTATTGTAGAAAGTCCTACAGGCCCACCTTTAAATTTATCTATAATGGTTAATAAAATTTTATTATCCATTTCATCCAAACCGTGTGCATCTACATTTAAGGCTCCTAGCGCGTATTTGGCAATTTCTATTGTAATCGATCCATTCCCTTTAATTTGTGCAAAATCTCTTACTCTCCGGAGCAATGCGTTTGCAATTCTTGGGGTTCCTCTACTTCTTCCTGCAATTTCAATTGCAGACTCCATAGAAATTGGTACTTTTAAAATATGTGCACTTCTTTGAATAATTGTAGTCAATAATTCCGTTTTGTAATAATGCAATCTGCTGCTTATTCCGAATCTTGCTCTCATTGGAGCTGTTAATAAGCCTGAACGTGTGGTTGCACCAATCAATGTAAACGGTTCTAAATTAATTTGTACAGTTCTGGCATTAGGACCAGATTCAATCATGATGTCGATCTTGTAATCTTCCATTGCAGAATACAAGTACTCTTCTACAATGGGACTTAAGCGGTGAATTTCATCAATAAACAGTACATCTCTTTCGTCTAGATTTGTAAGTAAACCCGCCAAATCTCCTGGCTTGTCTAAAACAGGACCCGAAGTAACTTTGATACCGACTTCCAATTCATTTGCTAAAATATGTGCCAACGTCGTTTTCCCAAGACCTGGAGGTCCATGAAAAAGTGTATGATCTAAAGCTTCACCTCTTTGATTTGCTGCTTGAACAAAAATTTTCAAGTTATCGATTGCCTGGTCTTGACCAGTAAAATCATCAAATGAAAGCGGACGTAGTTTTTTTTCTACTTCTAAATCATCATTAGATAAATGGTCACTTTCAGCATTTAAATTTTCGTTCATAAAACAAAGATAAAGGAATTTAATATGATAATATAATGTTCTTACAAAGCAAAAAACCTTTCCGAATTGGAAAGGTTTTTTATATTTTATTTAAATTACTATGATGGGTCTTCACCATCTAACAAAGGTGTTGTTTGTAAAACAAAATCTTTGCCATGTAAATAATCACTATCATCATCGTCTGCATCTACACGCTTACTGTAATCATATGCCCATCTGTGAACCTCTGGTAATTTACCTGGCCAGTTACCGTGTACATGTTCTACAGGAGTCGTCCACTCTAACGTATTTGACTTCCATGGATTTTGTGTCGCTTTTTCACCTCTATACATAGAGATAAAGAAATTCGCTATAAAGAAAATCTGAGCTACACCACCTACCAAAGCAAATAATGTTATCACAACATTAATGTCTGCTAAATCATCAAACATTGGAAAGTTTGTGTTTGTATAATACCTTCTTGGTAAACCTGCCAAACCAATAAAGTGCATTGGCCAGAAAACTCCGTACGCACAGATTATTGTAATCCAAAAGTGCCAATATCCTAATGTTTTATTCATCATTCTACCATACATTTTAGGGAACCAGTGGTAAATACCAGCATACATTCCAAAAATTGCTGAAACTCCCATTACTAAATGGAAATGGGCTACAACAAAGTACGTATCATGAATATTAATATCTAAAGCTGAATCTCCTAGTACCAATCCTGTCAATCCTCCGGTAACGAAAGTAGAAACCAAACCAATAGAGAATAACATCGCAGGGTTTAATTGTAAATTCCCTTTCCATAAAGTGGTCACATAATTAAATGCTTTTACTGCGGATGGAATTGCAATTAATAAAGTAGTAAATGTAAATACAGATCCTAAGAAAGGATTCATTCCTGAAATAAACATGTGGTGTCCCCAAACAATTGTAGATAAAAATGCAATTGCTAAAATAGAACCAATCATTGCTCTATATCCAAAAATAGGCTTTCTAGAATTTGTTGAAATAATTTCTGAAGTAATACCCAAAGCAGGTAATAAAACAATATATACTTCTGGGTGTCCTAAAAACCAAAATAAATGCTCAAACAATACGGGTGAACCCCCTTGATAATGTAAAACTTCTCCTGAAATAAAGATGTCTGACAAATAGAATGACGTACCAAAACTTCTATCAAAAATTAATAGCAATGATGCCGACAATAATACTGGGAAAGAAACTACACCAATAATTGCGGTTACAAAAAATGCCCAAATTGTTAATGGCAATCTTGTCATTTTCATTCCTTTTGTCCGTAAGTTTAATACGGTCACAATGTAGTTTAATGCTCCTATTAAAGAAGACGCAATAAAAATTGCCATTGAAACCAACCATAAAGTCATTCCTGTTCCAGAACCTGGTATTGCTTGTGGCAATGCACTTAAAGGAGGGTAAACCGTCCAACCTGCAGATGCAGGACCTGCTTCCACAAATAAAGAAATTAACATTACAATACTAGATAAAAAGAACAACCAATAAGAAATCATGTTTAGAAATCCTGAAGCCATATCTCTTGCACCAATTTGCAAAGGAATTAATAAATTTGAAAAGGTACCACTTAAACCTGCTGTTAATACAAAGAATACCATAATAGTACCGTGTATAGTAACCAGGGCTAAGTAAATATCTGGATCCATTATTCCATCTGTTTGATGAGATCCTAAAAAGGCCTCAACTACAGAAAAAGAAGTTTCTGGCCACGCTAGTTGCAAACGGAATAACATTGACATTAACACGGCAATGATTCCCATAAACATACCAGTTACCAAGAACTGCTTCGAAATCATTTTATGATCTTGACTAAAAATATATTTAGTTACAAAAGTTTCTTTATGATGGTGCTCTGACATAATATCTTACTTATTTGTAGTGTTTTTTTTTATAATTTATTTAATAACCTCTGATAATGTTGGCTGCTCTGACAACCATTCGTCGAATTCATCTTCCTCTACCACGGTAATTTTCATTTGCATGTTGTAGTGAGATGCTCCACAAATTTTATTACACAATAACAAATAATTAAAAATGTAAGGCTCTTCACCTTTCGCTCTTCTTATTTTATTAATTCCAATAGACTTTTCTATTACCTCTGGCAAATCTCTCATTTCCTGAGTTGTATACTTCGGTGTAAAACCAAACTGTGTAACCATACCAGGAACACAATTCATCTGTGCTCTAAAGTGTGGCATGTAAGCCGAGTGTAAAACGTCTTGAGAACGAAATCTAAAATGAACCTTTCTTCCTTTTGGTAAATACAATTCAGTTACCTGCTTGTCATCTACAGAGTTCGGATCAGACATGTCTACACCCATAGTGTTCATGCCCTTGATAAAGTTTACGTTTCCTGTACCTAAAGTATTGTCTGCACCAGCGTATCTCGCTTTCCAATTAAATTGTTGTGAATACACCTCGATAACTACTGGATTATCTGCCTCAGATAGATCCATTACATTATTCCATTGCCATAAACCATAGCCTACTAAGCCTACTAAAACAATTGCTGGAGTTACCGTCCAAATGAATTCTAACTTGTGACTATCTGCATAAAACTTTGCCTTTTTATCTTTATTTCCTCTGTACTTAAAAGTGAAATAAAATATTAAAAACTGCATAATAAACTGAACAACTCCAATCAACCAAAATGTAATATCAAATAAAGTATCATCATGTTCTCCTTCAATAGAAGCAGACTCAGGTAACATAATTACGTTCATGAAGATCAAACAATAAATCATCATTGCGTACATGAAAGCCAAGAATCCCATGGCATATTTTCCTTGTGCATCGTTGTCACTATCATTTGCAATAGAACCTCTAAAATCCATGATTCTAGTAATCTGCCAAACGCTTACACCGATTGCAACACCTATAAAAATATAAAATAAAGCTAGCATATTTATCTTTTCTTAATTTTAATTCAATTATTTGTTAATGATGATCTGTTGAACCTTCTTCGTCTGAATGTTCAATATTATAGTAATGAAAATGCTCACTTTCCTTTAAGAAAGGATTTCCTTTTGGTATTGGACTTACCTTAGAGAATGATCTCAAAGTTGTATAAATCATCAAACCTACAAAGAAGCAAATTGCACTCATTTCTGGAATTCCGAAATACCATTGTGAACCTACCGTAGAAGGCATCACCATAATAAACACATCTATATAATGCCCTGCTAAAATAACAAAACCTCCAATAAATATAAACCAAGGCTTGCTTTTAAAATCGCTATTTAATAATAATAAAATAGGAAAAACAAAGTTCATTACGACCATTCCTAAAAATGGTAATTTATATTCTGTAAACCTCGCTACGAAATACGTAGTTTCTTCAGGAATATCTGCATACCAAATCAACATAAACTGTGAGAACCATAAGTACGTCCAGAATACTGAAAAACCGAACATAAACTTCGCTAAATCATGAATATGACTGTCATTTACTCCAGGTAAAGCACCTTTAGAACGAAAGTATATGGTGAAAAATGCGATTACCGTTAAAGCACTTACTAATAAAGTAGCTAGAACATACCAACCAAATAGTGTTGAAAACCAGTGTGGGTCTAATCCCATTATCCAATCCCAAGACATCATAGATTCTGTGATCATGAAAAGGAATAAAAAGATAACCGATGCTGTGAAATTCTTCTTGTACGTCTTGTTTCCATCATTCGCTGTATCTTCTTTGATAGAGCTTTTTCTGATGAAAAAACGATAAGCATTCCATATGAATAAATAAACAATGCTTCTTACTAAGAAGCCCGTAGCATTCATCCAACCAGACTTACCATCTATAATGGCATCATAGTTTTCACTTGTTGGGTCTACAGTTCCTGGTGTCATCCAAGGAAATAGGTGATTCAAGTGCATTACTGAAGCTACTACAACCACCAACATAATAATTGATGCTGGTAACAAGTTCGCTGTAATTGCCTCCATCACTCTTAAGATTAATACAGACCAACCTACTTGTGCAACTCTTTGTATTGCATAAAAAGCTAGGACTAATAACGTAATTCCTAAAGAGAAAAATAAAGCCACATAAAATGCGGACCAAGGTCTGTTTTGCAATTGATGTAAAACATGCTCTTCGTGTGCTGCGTGCTCTTTATCACTTGTAGCGTCATGTGCTTCTGCAACCACATGCACTGCTGCTTTTGCAGTATGATTTTCTAGATCTGCTACGTCATTGTGTTCTGCTGTTTCTTCGTGTGAAGATCCATGCCCTACATTATGAGAAGCTTCTATTGCATGTTTTGCGTCTTCTATAGTCTTTTGAGAACCACTATAAAAACTGAATGCCGTTCCTATAACACCAATAATAATTAGTGCTAATGAAAATGTCTTTAATTTACCTGAGAATTGATACATATCTTTCGTATTCTTTCTTTTTGTATTTTATTTTAACAAATCTGCTCTTAATACTTCTACGTATTGTATGATTTGCCAGCGTTCTTTATACGTTAATTGACCTGAATGTGAACCCATTACTCCTTTCCCGTGAATTAACACATGATAAACACTACCTTCTGTAATGTCTCTGTCTTTATAGTTAGGAATTCCTGCAAACTTCTCTGAAGTGGATAAATACCCATTTCCGTCTCCTTTTTTACCATGACAAGAAATACAGTATATAGAATACATTTCTTTACCATTGTCTAAGTTCTTCTCATTCTTCTCTAAAGGAGAAATTAAAGTTGTCTTTGCCAAATCATACCCTTCAATCGTATTCGGAATATCGTAATTTGGTGTTCCTCCTCGTGGTAAGGTCTTTTTAACTGGCCTTCTATTCACCGGATTTCCGCCCAAACCTTTTGCTCCGTCTGTTTTATAAGGTACCGACTCATACATGTCTGGCATGTACTGCGCTTGTCTTGTTTTTTTATCATTACAAGAGATGATACTTGCAACAACTACTAAAGCGATAATTAATTTAAAATTCTTCATTATCTATATTTTAGTGCTTATCTACAATATTAATTTCTACAGCGCCTGTTTTTGATAATAAAGAAATTAAAGCTTCTTCATTATTATGAACTGGAATTTCCATTAAAAAATGATCATCTGTAGTTCTTGGATCTGGATTTTCAGCATCTTTGAATGGCCATAATCTACTTCTCATGTAAAAAGTAATTACCATTAAGTGCGCCGCAAAAAACACCGTTAATTCAAACATAATTGGCACAAACGCTGGCATGTTTTCTATCCAAGAAAAACTTGGCTTACCACCAATATCCATCGGCCAATCTTCAATCATAATATAATTTGTCATCCAAATAGCGAAAGTCAAACCTGTAACTCCGTAAAAGAATGCTGT
>ENA-ORXF01002156-ORXF01002156.1-marine-metagenome-genome-assembly--contig:-NODE-2156-length-11990-cov-4.143121_pt1 | contig 11990 bp, 14 predicted proteins | sample MGYA00237864_ERZ511476 | MGnify/ENA primary metagenome ERZ511476 (study PRJEB26306, sample SAMN06343908) | marine metagenome | isolation source: coastal waters | place: Atlantic Ocean: West Antarctic... | reverse complement strand
AACTCAATAATTCTCTTCAAATTAAAGGTATAGACTTTTATATAATGTATGGACAAACTGAAGCTACTTCAAGAATTTCATATCTACCTTGTAAGAGTGTTGAGATGAAGCCAAATAGTATTGGTATTTCTATACCAGGTGGTAAATTATGGTTGGAAAATGAAAAAGGTATGAAAATTTCTAATAGTAAAGTTATTGGTGAAATGATATATGAAGGGCCCAATGTATCCATGGGATATGCAGAATCTATAGGGGATTTAGGTACTGAAGATGTTAACAAAGGGATATTAAAGACAGGAGATCTAGCATATTTTGATGAAGAAGGTTATTATTTTCTTGAGGGTAGAAAAAAACGTTTTATAAAAGTTTTTGGAAATAGAATATCACTTGACTCTCTTGAAAAACTGATCTCAACTATGGGTTTTGAAGTTATTGCAACAGGAGAAGATGATAAGATAGTTATTTATGTAAAAGAATCTCCAAGCTTATCTATTGCAGACCTTAGGAGAAAGGTGTCGGAATCAATAAGCATCAACATGATAGCGATAGAATTAATACCAGTAAATGATTTTCCTAGATTTGAGTCAGGAAAAATTAATTATAATTCATTGAAATAGATTAATATGATCGATCCTAAAAGCATTTCAACCTTCAATCTTAGTCGACTAGAAAAAGAATTATTTGTACTGGAGAATGCGAATAATCTAACTAAATTTCATTTAGAGAATTGTAAAGAATATAGTTCTTTAATGAGCAAGTTTGGTAGTGTTGGTGACATGGCTCTTCGTGTTGAAGATATTCCATTTTTACCTGTTAGACTTTTCAAACACATGGATTTACTTAGCGTTCCTAAGAGTAATGTAATTAAAACAATGACATCTTCTGGAACAAGTGGACAGGATGTATCACGTATTTATCTTGATAAAGAAACATCAGCACTGCAAGTTAAAGTTTTATCTAGGATTGTTTCTGATTTTATTGGCCCCAAAAGGCTACCAATGTTAATAATTGACAGCAAATCTATTGTGTCTAATAGAAAAAATTTTTCTGCTAGAACTGCTGGTGTCTTAGGCTTTTCAATGTTTGGGCGTGATGTTGAATTTGCACTTAACGATGATATGTCTTTTAATTTTGAGAAAGTTAGAAGCTTCATAACAAAGTATAAAGATGAGGATATTTTAATCTTTGGGTTTACATTTATTGTATGGAAGCATTTTGTTGAAGAGCTTGAGAAATTTGATGAAAAGTTAGATATTTCTAATGGAATCCTAATTCATGGAGGTGGTTGGAAGCAAATGGAAGCAAATTCGGTAAGTAATGAGGAATATAAAAAACGAATTTTTAATATTGCAAGCATTAAAAAAGTACATAACTATTATGGTATGGTTGAGCAGACGGGATCAATATTTATGGAATGTGAATACGGTTTTTTTCATGCGTCTACTTTTTCAGAAATTCTAATAAGAGATCATGCAAATTACCAATCAAAAGATATTGGGGAGCGTGGCTTAATTCAGTTAATATCAGTTATACCTAAAAGTTATCCAGGACATTCTTTGCTTAGTGAGGATATAGGAGAAGTATATGGAATTGATAATTGCAAATGTGGGAGAAAAGGAAGTTATTTTAAGGTTTATGGCCGTATGAAAAATGCAGAATTAAGAGGGTGTAGTGATACATATACCTAAAGATATTTCTTCCAAGCTTACATTCTTAATTGGAAAACCTGAGCATATATCCAGTTTTCCTGAGCCAGTATTCAGTGAGTTACGTATTGAATTTCTGTCTGAACTTTCAAAGAAATTACTATCACAGAAGGACATACGAAAATTTCCTGATGTTGCAACTTTTGCTTTTTGGTGTAGGGGTTCAAATTTAAAAAAAATTATAAGGAATTCTCTTTCAAGCCACTTACGAGTTGGCTTGGGATTGGTCTATCATAATAGTCCTTCTAATGTTCCTGTTAACTTTGCATTTTCTTTGGCTTTTGGAATTATTTCTGGAAATTCATCTGTAGTTCGACTTTCGTCAAAAGAGTCAGAGTCATCTTCATTTATACTTAATGTATTAGCTACAGTCCTTGATTATTCTAAATACTCTAATATTAAAAAATCTATTCACATTGTTAAATTTAAGCGAGATGATGAAGTAAATAAGTTTTGGATGTCAGTCGCTGATGGAAGAGTAATTTGGGGCGGTGATGAGACAGTTGCAAAAATGAGAGCATATCAATGCAAACCAAGATCACGTGAAATTGTTTTTCCTGATCGTTTTTCATTATCAGTAATTAATGCCATTAAAATTATTGAGTCTACTAAAGATGATTTAAATAAATTATGTGTGGCTTTATTTAATGATATTTATATTATGGATCAAAATGCATGCTCTTCGCCCCAATTATTTAATTGGGTTGGTGATGACTCAATAATAAAAAAAGCTAAAGATAGGCTCTGGCCTTTATTTTCAAAATATGTAAACTCTAAGCATTCATTAGAACCAATTCAGTATATGAACAAATATGTTGATGCCTGTAGGAGTGCAATAATGAACAATAATGTTAAAAGTGTAAAACATGAAAATAATTTACTTTTTAATATTGAGCTTTCATATTTTCATAAACAGCAGCAAGACCAAAGAGGCTATTATGGGACAGTCCACGAAGTTTCTATTAAGGAGCTTAACGAATTGTCTTTAATAATTGATAATCGCTGTCAGACTCTTACATATTTTGGTTTTGATACAGAGCAGTTGAAAAATTTTGTTATTTCTAACAAATTGCTTGGAATTGATAGGATTGTTCCAATAGGTAGATCTTTGGATATGGATGTTATTTGGGATGGTTACGATATAATTAGTCATCTTTCAAGAACTATAGATATATATTAACTTTTTTTAGGATTTTGATATGAATAAAAAATTTAGTCTTAACAGCGTTGAGCTTCAAGAATTTCAGCCAAATAGGTATCCATTCCTTATGATTGATTATGTAGATGAAGTGTTGCCTGGAGAATATGCTCGTGGATATAAAAATATGACTTTAAATGAATGGTTTTTTCCAGTTCATTTTCCTGGTGGGCCAAACATGCCTGGAGCCCTTCAACTAGAGGCTTTAGCTCAAATGCTTACTGTGGCGATTACTACATTGCCTGGAATGAAGGGAAAAGTAACTCACGCTTTGTCTCATACTGTTCGTTTTAAGAAAGAGGTTTTGCCTGGAGAAAAATTTGAAATACATACTGAAGTAATTTCTTGGAAAAGAGGAATCTGTAAAGGTAAGGGTGTTGCATATACAAATGGTGAAGTGGCGTGTGAGGCAGATATGATGATTACTATTCCTGAGATTTTAGAAGAATACCTACCTAAAAAACCTGAAAAAAAATGACTGATGTTGCTGATATCATCATCATTGGATCTGGTGCAAGTGGTGCTGCAGCCGCATGGTCATTAAGTAAAGATAATTCACTAAGAGTTGTATGTTTTGAGCAGGGTTCAATCCCTAATCCATCAGACTATCCAACAAAATCTTCAGACTGGGAGCTATCTCGATCTGATAAGTCGAGCTCTAATCCCAATATTCGCAAGAATACAGCAGATTATCCAATAGATGACTCTGAATCTCCAATATCTATCGCAAATTTTAATGGTTATGGTGGAAGTACTATTCTGTATTCAGCTCATTTCCCAAGGTTTCATCCATCTGATTTTCGAGTAAAAACTCTAGATAATGTTGCGGAAGATTGGCCGATAAACTACTCGCAGTTAAATCCATATTTTGATGAAAATGAAAAAATGATGGGAGTTGCAGGATTAGTTGGTGATACCGCGTATCCAGAATATAATGCTCTTCTTCCTCCTGTACCTTTGGGAGGGGTAGGCACAGAGCTTGCAAAAGCATTTAATAAAATGAATTGGCATTGGTGGCCTTCATATGCAGCTATTAATACAGATAAGCGAAATAGTAGGGCAAATTGTATTAACTTAGGGCCATGTAATGTTGGATGTTCACAAGGAGCAAAAGGAAGTGTAGACGTAACATATTGGCCTTTAGCTCGATTAAATGGTGTTGAAGTTTATACAGAATCAAGAGTTTATGAAATTACTATTGACTCAAAAGGCCTTGCTGACGGAGTTCTTTACTTTGATAAAAATGGAAATGAATGCAAATGTAAAGCAAAAATAGTTATTGTAGCGTGTAGTGGAATTGGAACGCCTCGTCTTCTGTTAAACTCAAAGTCGCCAGCTTTTCCAGATGGACTGTTGAATGATAATGGTTTAGTTGGTAAGAATTTGATGCTACATCCTCTAGCTTATGTTGAAGGAGTTTTTGACAAAGATCTTAAGTCAAGCTTGGGACCTCATGGTTGCTGCATACTTAGTCAAGAATTCTATGAAACTAGAGATGAACATGATTTTTTGAGGGGTTATACTATGCAAATTTTAAGAGGTGCTCCCCCAATAGAGACTGCTACTGCTGGATATTTTATGCGTCAATTGTCAATTGGAAAAAATCACCATAAAGATTTTCAAAAGTTATTTAATCACACTGCTGGTATAGCAATAATATCAGAAGACCTTCCTGAGCAACATAATAGAGTTGAGCTTGACTATGAGAATAAAGACTTATTTGGGCTTCCAGGTGTCAAAGTTTTTTATGAGATGAGTGATAATACTAAAAATATCCTTAAGCATGGCATTAAAATGAGTAAGGAGATTTTTTCTTCGGCAGGTGCGAAAGTTACAACCTCTTTTGCGCCAGTTAAAAATACTGGCTGGCACTTAATGGGAACAGCTCGTATGGGAAAAGATCCTAAAACATCTGTAGTAAATAAATATGGACAAGCACATCAAGTGAAAAATCTTTTTATTGTAGATAGTAGTGTTTTTGTGACTTCAGGCGCTGTCAATCCTGTCGCTACAGCACAAGCAATTACTTTATTTGCTTGTAATTATATTAGTAAAAATATTGAAAGTATTTCTAATCCATTATGATAAAAATAGTTCTTAATGCTTTAATTCCAGGGGATAGTAAATTAAAAATGCCTTCTGCATCTGAAATAGATTTTCATGCTTATGAAATTAAATATGAAATTAAACAAATTGCCATTGATTTTCTTTGTGAATTGACTAAAATTTCTTTAAATTATTTTTCAAAAAATTTTATTGAGCTTAATGAAGATCAAAGAATTATAGTTTTTAATAAGTTTAAGTTAAAAAATATAAGATTATTTTCAGTATTTTTGAAGCATGTTTTTAAAGCTTATTATTCAGACATGAGAGTATTATCCTTATTACAAGTTGGTTCTTTACCACCATTTCCGGATGGTAATATAATTGAAGAGGATGATTGGACTATACTTATGCCAGTTTATGAAAGAGGATCTATTTATAGAAAGTTTGATGATGAATAATAGAATATTAAATGACTAGTTTATTACAAAATAAAGTGGCAGTTATTACAGGAGCCAATAGGGGTATTGGAAAATGTATAGTTGAAACGTTTGCTGAAAATGGAGCTAACATTATTGTCTGTATGCGCTCAATTAGCCCAGAAACAGCTGATTGGATTAAAGATCTTAGAGGTAAATTTAACATTTCTATTAATCCTGTAATAGTTGATTTGTCAGATGAAAAGGTTGTTAAAGCTTCAATTCAAGAGATTTTTAAAATTTCAAAAAAAGTGGACATATTAGTAAATAATGCAGGAATTGCGAGTGGTGCTCTATTTCAAATGACACCTGTTTCAGAAATTAGAAAAATATTCGAGATTAATTTTTTTAGTCAAATAGCTTTTTCTCAAGGTATAGCTAAAATTATGATAAGAAATAAATCTGGTTCAATTATAAATCTTTCATCTACTGCAGCTTTTATTGCTGACCCTGGAACATTAGCTTATGGTTCGAGTAAGTTAGCTTTTGTCAGGGCAACTCAAAGCATGGCAAGTGAATTAGGTACTTATAATATTCGTGTTAATGCTATTGCTCCAAGTGTTACAAAAACTGATATGTTTGAGGAAATGTCACATGATGCTAGAGATAAACTCATAAACTCTTCTGCATTAAAGAGGGCTGCAGAGCCAAAAGATATTGCAAATGTCGCATTATTCCTAGCCTCCGGATTGTCTTCGTTTATCACAGGCCAGGTGATACGCGTTGATGGTGGTATTTCTTAGTTATTATAAGGTTTGATGATGAATCATTTGAAAAAAATAGAGAGTATGGCCTTATTTATGCGTCGCAAAATATTAGATATTAGCTTTAAAAGTTCTCATGCTGCTCATCTTGGTGGGGGGCTTTCAATGGTTGAAATTATGGCAACACTTTACTCCCATATTTTAAATTTTGATAAAGGGAATCCACACTGGGAGAAGCGTGATAGATTTATATTAAGTAAGGGACATGGAGTGCTTGGTTACTTTTCGGCTTTACTTGCAGCTGGCTTTATTAGCGAAGAAAAATATAATACTTATTTGACAAATGAAAGCGATCTTATAGCACATCCAATAATGAACTTAGAACTAGGTATTGAATCTTCAAATGGAAGTCTTGGTCAGGGGTTATCGATGGGAATTGGTATTGCGTATGCAGCAAAAAAAAATTTAGATTTAAAATATAAAGCGTACGTATTGCTTGGAGATGGAGAATGTAATGAAGGCTCAGTATGGGAGGCTATTATGTTAGCTCCACAATTAAAACTAGACAACTTGGTAGCAATTGTTGACTACAATAAATTACAAAGTGATATGACCCCAAGTAGCGAAATTATTAATTTTGGAAATCTTGCCGCTAAATTTGAAAGTTTTGGTTGGGATGTTTATGATATTGATGGACATGATATAGTCCAACTTGTGGATGCTTTAGAAGCCAAAAATGATCTTGGAAAGCCAAAGATGATTGTTGCAAATACAATTAAAGGTAAAGGGGTCTCATTTATGGAAAATAATAATGAGTGGCACCACAATATACTAACTAAGAGTAAGTACGAGTTAGCACTTGCCGAACTGGAGGGTTGAAAAATTATTATTAATCCTAGTAATGCTCGATTGTGGTCAAGATTAGGCTCTAGAGCAGTTTTTGGGCAAGCAGCTCTTTCAGCAGGTGAAAAAAATCCTAAATTAATGATGGTTTCAGGTGATCTTGGTGACTCGTCTGGACTTGCTCGATTCAAAAAAACTTTTCCAGATAGATTTATAAATATCGGAATTGCAGAGCAAAACATGATTGGAGTTGCAGCAGGGCTTGCTAAAGAAGGTCATAATGTTTTTGCAACTTCTTTTGCGCCATTTATAACCTTACGTTCTGGTGAACAGATTCGAATGAATCTTGGATATATGGAGTTAAATGTTAAAGCTGTTGCAATTGGAAGTGGTATATCAATGGCATTCCTTGGTAATTCTCATTATGGCCTTGAAGACACGGCAATAATGAGGTCAATTCCAAACTTAACTATTGTCTGTCCAGCTGATTGTGCAGAAATTGTAAAAGTTGTTCATGCTGCTTCTGAATTCACTGGGCCTATGTATATAAGACTGACGGGAGCCGTTGGAAATCCATCTGTATACACTGAAGAATATGATTTTGAAATTGGTAAATCAATTACTCTCAAAGAGGGTTCTGATATTACTATTTTTGCAATTGGCTCAATGGTATATGAGTCTCTTGAGGCGGCTAAAATTTTAGATACATTAGGTGTTTCTGCTAAAGTTGTAAATATGCACACATTAAAGCCGTGTGACTATAATGCAATTGAGTTAGCTATATCTTCTTCAAAGGCTATTATTACAGTTGAGGAACATTCTATTATTGGCGGTCTTGGAAGTGTTATAGCTGAATACAAAGCCCAATTTTCAAATAGTCCAGCTCAATTAATTATTGGACTTCCAGATAAGTTTGGAAAGACTGCAGAGTATAGGTATCTTCTAGAGAAATATAGACTAGTGGGTGAAAAGATAGCTGAAGATATACAGAATTTTCTCAAAAAAATTTAATCTAATGAAACAAAGCAGACTAAATATTGATGAAATAATTGAATACTTAGAAATAACACCACCATTTTTAATGATTGATTGCGTTAAAAAATTAATTCCAGGGAAAAGTTGTTATGCAGTTAAAAAACTCAAGCAGAGTGATTGGTTTTTTAATTGTCATTTGGAACGGGAACAAATAATGCCTGGTGCTTTGCAAATTGAAGCAATGTTACAAACTCTTGTATTAACTATTTATACATTAGAGGGAAACAAAGGAAAGCTATCTTTTGTTACAGATATTACTACAAAGTTACTTTCAAAGGTGTCGCCAGATACTCAGCTTGATATATATGCTGATTTATTATCATATAAACGAGGAATAGCGAAAGGTATAGTTAAAGCTAAAGTTAATAATATAAATGTCTGTCAGGGTGAATTTACACTCATTTCGCCTCATGATATGCCAACTCCAAAGGTACAAGAATTAATATGAATGAAACTTTTAAAGCGCTTGTTGTCCGACAGGATGGTGTCAATTTTACTCGCTCTATTGAACAGCGTAATATCAGCGAGCTTCCAAAGGGCGAAGTATTAATTCGCGTTTATTTCTCTTCATTAAATTATAAAGATGGACTTTCATCTTCTGGTGATAAGACTGTGACAAGACATTATCCTCACACACCAGGAATTGATGCAGCTGGCATTGTCGAATCAAGTAAAGTGAGTAATTTTAAGACTGGTGATCAGGTTGTGGTTATTAGTTACGATCTCGGTGCAAATACTTCAGGTGGATTTGGCCAGTTTATCCAAGTCCCTTCTGATTGGGTAATGCCTCTTCCTAAGGGTTTAAGTTTACGTGAAAGCATGATATATGGAACTGCTGGGTATACTGCAGGGCTTTCAGTTAGCTTACTTCAAGATCAAGGAATTATGCCAAGTAGTGGGCCTATTCTTGTTACAGGGGCAACTGGGGGCGTAGGAAGTATCTCTGTAGCCTTATTAGCCTCATTAGGATATTCTGTTAGTGCATCTTCTGGTAAAAAAAGTGCTGATATATTTTTGAAGGAACTTGGGGCTTCTGAGGTAATTAACCGGGAACAAGTAATTGATAAAATGAAACGAACGTTGCTTAAAGAAGTTTGGTCAGGTGCTATTGATACTGTTGGCGGAGTTACGTTAGAGACTATTTTAAAATCTTGCAAAAAAAAAGGAGCTATTGTTTCTGCAGGATTAGTTTCATCTTCAAATCTTTCTATTACTGTTTTTCCTTTTGTTTTAAGAGGAATAAGTTTAATTGGAACAGGGGCATCTGAAACATCTATGCATAAACGAAAAGAAATATGGTCAAAACTAGCAGGCGACTGGAAATTAAAAAAATTAGATTATATTGCAACAGACTGTAATCTTGAGGAGCTTGATGCTAAATTAGATAAAATTTTAATAGGTAAGCAACAAGGAAGAGTTGTTGTAGATATGAGATCTTGAGTAATAGATAAAGTCTTATTTATTTTTTTACTTTTGGTGACTTAAGTTATCAAATTTATTTTGAAGAACAATTATATGAAATACAATCTTAAAGATATTAAAAGAGCATATGAAGATATAGGCATCTCAGAAGGAATGGTTGTTGCTGTTAAAACTGACCTTAGATTTCTAGGTCCTTATGAGAGTAAAGACCAAAGTCAATTGCTTAAAGATCACTTAAGTGTTCTTGTAGATTTGATTGATTTGAGTAAAGGTTCTATTGTTGTATCTACTGGTACTACTTCCTTATGTAACACAGATAACGTATTTGACATTAATAATACCCCAAGCGAAATGGGATCATTAACAGAATTTATAAGAAACTATCCAGGCGCAGTAAGAAGTTTTCATCCATTTAATTCTTATGCTGCAATTGGAAAATATGCAAATCATATTTGTGGAAGCACTACTAGACATTCAGTTGGACCTGACACACCAGAAGCAAGGCTCTTAGAATTGGATGCCAAATATTTAAGTCTTGGGCTTCATCCTGTTCATACAACTACACTTATACACCATATTGAAAAAATAATGGGCGTTCCATATCGATATGTGAAGGAGTTTATTCACCCAGTATTACGAGATGAAAAACTAGTGTATGAGCCTTTTTATTTAAATCTAAGGTATTTAGAATGCAATGCAGTGATGAATTTAGAGCGTAAGATTTATCCATTTTTCGAAGAGTGTGGGTATAAAATCAAAGAAGAAAGGTTAGGCAGAGGTATGATTTATTTGTTTACGATGAATGAGTTATATTCGTCTGCAGTGAAATTATTGTCGAATGATTTATTTGCTTGTTTAGAAGATGAGCCAATTCTAAAGCCTTATAGAAATTAAAACCATGTCAGATTTGAGTAATATAAATGATTTAGAATATTATTGTTGATGGACTGCATAGTAGCAATTAATTTGTATAAAATTTAAATGAATTTTTTAACCTAAAAAATGAAAATGAATAATATTGATAAAATTTTTAGTAATTCAAATAGTATAAGTGATTATTCAAAGTCTTATTTTGATTACTTGAGCACAGTGTTAAGTAATATTTCTTTAGATGAAATAGAAAACTTTGTTAAGCTTATCTTAGATGCAAGAGATAGAGGCTCAATGATATTTTTTATAGGTAATGGAGGAAGTGCTGCTACAGCTAGTCATTTTGCTAACGATATTTCAATTGGAACTAGGGAGTATGAAAAACCATTTAGAGTCATTAGTCTCTGTGATAATCAAGCAGTCATTACAGCAATTGCTAATGATGATGGTTATGAAAAAATATTTAGTCAGCAGTTAAAAGTCTTACTCAAAAAGCAGGATGTAGTTGTTGCTATCTCAGCATCTGGTAATTCACCTAATCTTATCGATGCAATTGGTACGGCTAAAAAAATGAGTGCTATTACAGTTGGTATTTCTGCATTTGATGGTGGAAAAATGAAAGAAATAGTGGATTGTCCTGTGCATGTTCCCACTGAAAAAGGTGAATATGGTCCAGCTGAAGATGCGCATATGATTTTGGACCACCTTATTGGTAATTATTTAATGCGTTTAGTAAAAAAGTAATAATTATGGCTAAAAATGTTATTATTATTGGTGGAACCTCGGGTATTGGGCTAGATACTGCAATATATTTGAGAGACCTTGGGTATAAGGTTGTGATCGGTTCTCGCAATAAAATTGAGGAAATTACTGGAATTGATTATGTAAAGATTGATGTAACAGATGAGTTATCTATTAAGCAATTTTTTAATGCAATTCCATTTAAAAAAATAGATTCAGTTATTTATTCGACAGGAATAGCTTCTACTAAAAAAAATATACAAGATTTTGATAAAAATGAATATATGAAAATTCATGATGTTAATTTATTAGGTGCTATTTTGACTTTTAAATATGCATTTCATTCTTTGAAAGATTCAAAGGGTAAAGTTGTAGTGGTTAATTCAATTGCATCTAGAACAGGGAGCAAGCTTTCAGGATTTGAATATACTACTTCTAAGGCCGGCTTAAGTGGTTTGGTTAAGCAATTAGCAGTTGATTGGGCTGTGGATGGAGTGCTAATCAACTCAGTATTTCCTAGTATGGTAGGAACTCCAATGCTTTATGAAAATAATGAGCCTTCTGATTTAAAACTTATTGAAAATCAAATCCCACTTGGTAGAATTGCACAACCAATTGAAATAGCGAGATTAATTGAATTTTTAATTAGCGATAAAAATACTTACATGTCTGGTTCTGGTATAGATATTAATGGAGCACAGTATCTTTCGGGATAAGTCTTATTAAATATGAAATATATTATAGGTGCATATGCAACAGCGCCATCACTTGTTATAAGTGATAAGTCTCTAGAAACAAAGTTTTACGATAACTTAATAGATTCTATTCCTCAAATTAGAGGATTAGAAATACCATTTTTGGGAGAAGAAATTCACCAATTCGGCTCTAACTTTCTTTTAGATATTATTAATTTACTAATTTTTGAGTGCTTTAGTATTTGATCTTCATG
>ENA-ORXF01002151-ORXF01002151.1-marine-metagenome-genome-assembly--contig:-NODE-2151-length-12006-cov-4.058597_pt1 | contig 12006 bp, 17 predicted proteins | sample MGYA00237864_ERZ511476 | MGnify/ENA primary metagenome ERZ511476 (study PRJEB26306, sample SAMN06343908) | marine metagenome | isolation source: coastal waters | place: Atlantic Ocean: West Antarctic... | reverse complement strand
TTATTTAACACCTTACACTTACCTTTCTTCATTTACCTTCTTCTGCTTTTCTTAATTTTATCTATGACGGCCTGCACTGAAAGCAGCACAAATGTTAAAGATAGCGCGCCGAGCCTTGGAAAAATGTATCGACAAAGATTGCAGCAGGATGGCATTGAAAGAGAATATTTTATTTATCTACCTCTTAGTTATATAAAAGGTAACGCGCTACCAGTGGTTTTCTCCTACATGGATGTTCGACTAGTGCTAGCGGTGCAGCCATGGAATCCACCACTAGGTTCAACCACTATGCTGAACGAAACGATTTCAGCGAATGAATCCAAATTTACGAAGTTTACGATCGTCGACGGCAAATAATACATTCATTGTAGACTCATGAGAATCTTCATATTCTAATAATATATCTTTGAGTCGGATCATTTAATTATGTAAAAAACTCTGATAATTGTTGCGATACTTTATATGCTTGGTCATCATCCATATTTTTAGTACACGTACGATATGCTTTAACTACACGATTAAATGCATCGACAACATCAGAATCAGGATGGAGTGCTGATCCATACCCTAACGCTGCTGATGATGATACAGGAACAAGTGTATTACAAAATACCACAGACTGTAATTGGACAGCAGTATTAGCAGATTTAGACGCAGGACTTAGTGGAGCTACAATAAACAGCTTTACAATATCAGCCAATGGAAAAGCTGGTAGAGCAGGAGCATCAACATGTGCATTAATGTTAGTACATTCTTCTGATGGATCATTTGCTTCAGAAAACGAAAGTTGGACTGGTACTCAAAATACACAAACAACAACTGCGTTCACAACTCAACAAGATGGTTCATCAGCTTTGACTTATGCATATATAAATAATTGTAGCGTTAAAATAGATCCAAATACTCAAGGTATAACATTATATGAATTATTTGTAACAGTAGATTATACAGCAGCATCAGGTTATAGTCATGATATGATGGGGTTAGCAGCAGCAAGTATATCAAATGTTATAGGAATCCCGGGAGCCAACGTTTCCAAAGTAATTGGCGTATAATTTCATTGTATCATATCATTCTGATATTTATATAAAATAAAGGAAATACTATGGCTGCGGGACAATACAATTTTACTATAGAGCAAGGTGCGACATTAAAAAAACAATTCACGTATAAAGATTCTGATGGGGCCGTTGTTAATTTAGATGGATATGATGTACGTATGCAAATCCGTGATAATGTAAACTCAGATACAACAATAGCCGATTTGGATAACGATACATTAGGCGGCTTATCTATATTACCTACATCTCAATCAACAGCTACTGGGACTATACAATTGAATATTCATGCAGCCTCATCTTCCTTATACAATTTTTCAGAAGCAGTTTATGATTTAGAAATTAACTCTGCTGGTATAGTTACAAGATTATTACAAGGTCGAATTAAATTATCAAAAGAAGTAACAAGATGAGATGGCAATTAATATAGATGTTTCAGAGGAAAAAAATTTAATAGATATACAAGATGTCAATACTTTTACTATTGATGTTAATGACTTAAGTTCATTAGGTTCTATTTCTGTTGCTGAGGACACATCTACATTTAATGACAATGTAATAGACTCGCAAATAGTTATACGTACTATTACATTGCCAGTAGATGATCTAACTATAATAGAAGTTACAGAATTAGATTCTAACGTAGTTACAATTGAAACTATTCAAACTAACGTTATTGAAGTTACTGATAACATTTCAATAGTAACCGCGGCAACAGAAGCGGCAGTCGCGGCAAATCGTAACTTCGAATCGGATTCATTATGGTCTCAGAGTGAAACAAATATACATTATACAGATGGTAACGTAGGTATTGGATTAACAAATCCGGAATTTTCATTAGAAACATCCACTGATTTGTTTTCACCTATTATATCATCATCAAAAATGCAAATAGAAGCAGCCCCGGGCGGAACAGAGCCGTTATTTTTAGTAAAATTAAAATTATATGTTTTTAAGAAACTTATTTTTTCTAGCTACTTTTTTGATCTATGGAGTATCCAATGAAAATAATATTATGGCACAAACTCAAGAGGCGATTGACTACCAAAGGGGTGGTGTGTATTATCCAGAAGAAAAGCTCTCTAACAAGGATACTTTAACTTGGCCGATTAAGTACGATATATCTTTAAAAATAGAAGGATTACGAAATATCAATATAGATAATCCATATTTTGATGCAGATTTTTATTACGAAATAACTTCAAAATATGATTCTGTTTTCATTAAAAACGATAAAAATACAATTGGACTAAATCCTATATCTGACGATTGGGTTACTATAAACGGGATAGTTAGAGGAGGAGATAATATTACTAAACAAGACATTCAACTTAATAAAGAAAATGAAGGATTATTTGTTTTTTCTCGAGGTATTGATGCTAAAATAAATCACAAATGGGACTTAAAAACTTTTCCTTTTGATAAACAAAAATTAAAGTTTTCATTTATAACTCAAGCAGACACCTCAGTTGTTAGACTTTCTAATTCATTAACAAGAACAATGAATTTTAAAAAAGATAATGAATTTCTTTCTGATGGATATTCAATAGATACAATGTATTCAGAATCAGCTTTTGTAAAAAGTAATCAAATTGAAGAATTTTCACCTTTAAATAAAAGAAATTTAGTTTTTGAAAAAGTGACTTATGTTTTGGAGTTGTCAAGAGGAGGTTCATGGCTATATGTTAAGTTATTTTTTGGCGGATTTTTATCATTTTTAATTTCATGGATAATATTCCTTATTCCTAAAAAATTAATTGATGCAAGAACAAATTTAGCTGCAGCTTCAATTTTCGGAGCTCTTGGAAATAAATATTTTGTTGAAGAATCATTACCTAATATTCAAATTTTGATGAAGGCTGATATAATTAATAATGTAATTATTCTACTAATTATATTTAATATCCTAATGATGGTTTCACAAACTAGTAAAAAAATGAAATGGCCGAAAGTGAAGTCAAGTAAACATGCATTAATTAGGTCTGGAGTTGTATTTATTTTGGTTAACCTGATAATATTGTGGTGGTAGTTTGCTAATGTTAAAAACTTGTACACAATGTTAATTAATAAACCTTTTAATTTTCTATAGTCTTAATTAACTTTGGGTATATGGAAACAGGCAGTGTAAATTTATGGGGAGATTGTAAAGACTGTGATAGTGTTGAGGGAGTTAAAGACCATCTACAAAAGGTTATAGTAAACCAAACTAATATGTTCTACCACAAACCTCATTACAACTCAAAAGAGGCTTGTAAATACCTTAAAATCTCTAAAAAGACTTTAGATAACTTATGTGATTTAAAAGAGTTAGGATATTATAAACCTAAAGGATTAAGATATTTTATGAAAGAAGATTTAGATGTGTATATTCAAAGGAATAGACATAGAGCAAAGTACTCGAATTACAACATTTAATTTTTAATTAAACTTCTGTAGTATTGGTTTTAACATCTTTTGTAGGCTCTATGTGCTTTAAGTAAAAATCTTTGACGCATTTTTCTTCCTCGTCATAAAGTGCAAATGAATCTATCACATCTTCACGATTTGGAAAAAAATGAAACCACTCAAAAAACTCTTTAGACATTTCTTCCTCATTATCAGCCTTTGCATTTCCAAATGTATAAGCTCTAATTTTTCCACTTTTAAATTTAGTTTTTGCGTAATTGAAATCATATTGTTTATGGTCTTTATTTTGGAACAACAGTAACTCTATAATTTTCCCATTGTTTAATTCATAAAAAGAAGAGTAAAACTGATCTTCATCATCTTCTGATGTCATTGTACATCCGTAGTTTTTATATCTTATCACTTTTAAGGTCATATTGTAAAAGTAAAAATATAATTCTAATTAAAAGGTTTAGAAATAGCTGAACTAAAAGAGGAGAATATACCTATGGATTAGCTTTAATTGAGTTTTGGTTTGTGCTGATAACATTGGTAATCACCTTCTTTTGAAACACATCGCTTACATCTCTTTTCAGTAGATTTAGCTATTGCATTGCAACGTCTAATTTTACATTCAACATTCTCAACAGAATCCTCCTTAATATTTTGATTTTCTCTTACGGGAAAGAAAGACATTGTAATCAGAGAAACAAAAAGTATAATAAGTAGTTTTTTCATAACTAAATTGATTAATAACTCAAATATAATAAATTTAAGTTTGACCTACTTAAGAGGTTTAGAAATAGCTGAAGTCAACACAATGCTTACGAATTGTTAACTCAAATACGGGATAATTAGGGTTATTGTTTACTTTATAAATACTTATTTTACACTGTTGTGGGGTACTTTGGGGTATTGTTTACATTAGAACTTACTTCCCAATACAGAAGTTCTTTTCTTTAGTTTTTTCTCTTTAAATCTACAAAAAATTCTAAATTGCTTACGAATTATTCACTTAAAATATAAAAAAAAGAAGAAGATATGGCGATGGTTTATTTATCTGCAATCACAAAAACTGATTAAATCTTCAATAAAAGCATAGTTTGTTTGATAATCAAATTTTTCTTTAACACTTAGTCTATTGGTAAGTGTTAATATATCTGCCTTACTAATGATTTTTCGTTTACCTAGATGCCATTTAATATGATTTTTCCATCCCTTTATCTTTAAATACTTAATCTCTTGTTTAAAGAAAGTTTTCAAATCTTTATTGTTAAGCTTTGAAGTTTTATCATCTCTTCTTTTAATAAAATCTAATATCTCATTATAAATATTTTCGTTATACAGGTTTATTTTTTTTATTTTTTCCTCAGCAATTTTTCTTTTAACTTCTTCAGCTTTAATTCTAATCTCCTCTGCAACTCTAAATTTAATTATACTATTATTATAAATATTTATATCTGTTGCAAATTCATTAAAAAAGCTTAACAATCCAATAAGTGTTCTGTTACCCTTATATATAAGGCCACTTACAGAAAACATTGGAGAACCCTGGGCTGTCAAATAAAAACCAGATATATGAGAAGCAGCTTTATTAAACTGTTTATCATAATTTTCTATAGTGTTGGATTGCATTAACTTATTATTGTAAAGGTTTCGCAAATTATTAGTTGAATTTCTGTACTGTGAGGGTAAGGATTTTATCTCTCTCTCATATTTGGACGGGTTTAACACCCCAGCTCTTAGAGAGCTGTTTAGATTTTTTGCATAATCAACGTATAATCGTTGTATTTGAAAAATCATATTATCTATAGTTGCATCATTAGTAAAAAAATCACTATTTAGTAATTCATCTTTAGATATTATAAACAGATCATTATAATGTCTTTTTAAATTTTCGCGACGCTCTACCTCTTGCTTTAATTTATTATTTAATTCTTCTGCCAGTTCGGCATAATTAACTTGACTTAAAGATGTTAATGGGAGAAATAATATTAATAGAATTATATTTTTCATTTTTTTTGATTAATTAAATTTAATTAACTCTTCCGTTTGTTGATCTTATTTTACCAGCATTATCAGAATAGCTAGGTTCATAAACGATTTTCAAGCCTCCAACAGATCTAATTTTCCCAGCATTATCAGAATAAGAGGGTTCGTATATAATTTTTACTGACCCAACAGAACTAATTTTACCAGCATTATCAGAATAAGAGGGTTCGTATATAATTTTTACTGAACCAACAGATCTAATTTCACCTGCATTATCAGAATAAGAAGGTTCATATTCAATTTTGTCACCTGAAATCATTGAATAATTGAAATAATTTGAAATAGTAGAAATACTAAATTCTCTTCCTGAGCTATCTTCCCATTTGATTTTCATGTCCTGAGAAAAACTAATAAAAGGCACTATTACTAATAACAATAATAATTTTTTCATTTTTTTTGATTAATTAATTTAACTTCCTTTGTTAAAAAGTTATGATTTATAACTTCATCATGACCTTTATATTTAACAGTTAAAACTTCATAAACATCATTTTTAATAGGAGTTTGACTATTTGAATTTATAAATGCAAATAACATAAACAATATAAAGATTGGATTTTTCATAATTAGAAGGAATTATTTTTTTGAAATATATAAAAAGATTTATCTGTAAAAGAAACTTCTCTGTTAACAATTAAATTCATAGATCCATCGTAGTTAACATTAGGTTTGAAGTTATGAAATATACTTAATACAACATTTTTAGATTGCCATAAAATATTACCATTCATTATTCTATCTTCAAAATATATACACATACTTGATGAGTTTAGACAATTTTGTGTAGGTTTAATATTATCAGTTGTAGGTCCAATTATATTTGAAAAATCTTTATACAGTAGTTTAAGATTATATCCCAAAAGCGATAATCTATTAACACCTAATTTTTGATTTAATTCTAAAGTGATTTTTTTTAGTTTATTATCAGAGTCTTTGAATATTAAGTTTATGGAATTAACTGTATTTCCAAATAGATAAAATAATGAATTATCAATAGAGTTTTTTCGAAATATTTTTTTTATGGGAACAACTATTTTTTGTTTTTTAATATAGCCCTTTCTATCCTTCATATTGGGATTAAGGTTTCGTAAATCAATTAAAGTGGTTGAAAATCTATTTGCTAAGTTCGTTAATGAGATTTTCTTTTTAAAATATCGTAATTCATTAACAATTTCATATTCAACAGTTTCTTGATAATTGTAAGTTGAAAAACCATCATTCATGCTTATCAATTTTAAATTATTAACATAACCTGATTTGTCACTATTTAATTTAAATATTTCATATCCATTTTTATCTTCTAAAACATCAATAGATTGCGCTAAAGAAACAAGTGGAATAAAAAGTAGTAGTAGTAGTAGTAGTATGATTTTTTTCATAATCCTAATTTACAAAATTTAATTTTTACTTAAACTATATTTTAAACCTCCTTTTTTTCTAGGATTGCTTATTTTTAGAATCATTATATTTAATTTTAAATTATTTATTATGAGAAAGCTAATCTTAATACTATTATTTATTCCACTTCTTTCTTTTACACAAAATAGCTCGCATATAATTTCTGGAATTGATTTAAACAAAGATTGGTATGCATTAACTAATCAAAGTGTCCTTAGCTATTATTCTCAAGAAGTTTACAGAAAAAATCTGAATCTTCAAGGTGTATCAATGGATATTGATGAAAAGTATTTAAATTCTTATGTTGATAAAGATTTTTTAAGTGTTGGTTTCACAAATTTAGTTTTAAATTTTCCAATGGAAAATCAATCAAATTTAAACACACTAGAACCAACTATTTTTATGGCTACCAAAAAATATGATTCAAACATTGAATATTCGACTAATAGTTCTAATGACTTCAATAAAATTGTGTATTCATTAATGAATCAATTTGGTGCACCAAATTCAACAATGAAAAAAAGCTGGGGAGCTTCTTTTGAGTGGAATTTCAGTAATGCACAATTAGTTTTAAATTCCAGTAAAAGTGAGCATATAACACTTATGTATTTAAAGTATTAAAAAAAACAGTCTTTTGGGATACTTTAGGGTATTCTTTACATTAGAACTTACTTCCCAATACAGAACTTAGTTATTTAATTATATACTCTGTTAAATGATTTATATTTCTAATATTGCGTACGGATTGCATACTAATTTCAAAAATATATAACTCTTATTATTAATACTAATAATAGATTATTTTTCTTGTTTGAATTATTTTATTTAATGAATCTTGATCTATAGTAATTTCTCTGCTTAACCAATTATTATTTTTATCATACTTAGTGTAATTATATGACAAAAAGAAAACATCTGGGTAATTATCAGATGGTTTATATTCACTTGTTGATTTTATTAAATTATCATATTGATCATAAGTATAAAAATTAAATTCTTCGTTAAAAATCCAATCGAATTCTCCAACAAACTCATTAGAATTTGTTTTTATAGGATCGCAGAGATCACATTCGTCTCTACTACTATGATGAACAATAACGTTTCCGTTATTATCATTATGAACTATTTTTATATCTAAATAATTAGAAGAAGATTTTTTTGTAATAATACTAGATAAAAAAATTTTATCGTTGTACTTATAATAGAAATTAGTAAGCGCGCCATCAATTTTGTTTTCATAATCGATTATAGTGTATTGCATACTTGAAGTTTCAATTAATTGATCTTCATCATTAAAAATATGATTGTGAATAAAAATTTCTTCCCAAGCATCTCTTAGAAATTTTGAACTTTTAATTCTGTCATTTTCATCGTATTCAATTGTGTAAATTGAGGACGGAGTTAAACTTTTATCGGCAGGATATTCATATTGTATATGACTACTCTCTATTTTAACTAATTTATTTTTATCATTAAATTCAAGTATTGAGTTTCCAAAAACCTCGCCCTTAAATATAGTAGTATTAGTGATAAAATGGACATTACCCCAAATATGTTCTTTATGCATATAATGGTCATTCATAGTAAATACAGAAGAATATATATGAGAGTCAATGTGATTAGTAACAAACCACAATCTATCATTAATTTTTTTTCTAATTCTTGTAAAAACAATTGTGTTATATAAAGAAACATCAGGTCCAGAATATTCAATTTTTATTGGTTTTTCAAACAATACTTTATCAGAAATCGTCTGCCAATTAGTGTTAATGTAATATAAAACTGGAATAATAAGAATTATTGAAAGACTGGTAAGGATGAGTTTTTTTGTCTTATTTTTCTTTGCTTCAGTATTACCCTCTATTTTATCAACCAAACTTTCAGATGAAGTCTTATTTTTTTGTCTTTTTAAAACAAAATCTGTAACAACAACAATTGCTATAACACCTAATAATATTAATTCGATTCCCATATTAATATTTTACTTTTTTATTAAATATCAATAATATTAGTTAATTAAACGTCCCTCCTTAAGAATATCGTCACGTAATCTATTACCTTTTTTGTCCCAGTTTCGCCACAAACCTTCTTTATCATCATTAACATAATTTCCTTTTATTATAATTTGTCCGCTATCCTCCCACAAAGTAAACAAACCTTCCTTTTTACCATTCAAATAATTAGACTCTACGTTTAATTGTCCATTTTCATACCATTCACGGGATAAACCTTGTATTTTACCATTAACGTAATTCCTCTGCTTATGCAATTGTCCATTTTTCCACCAAGATTGAGATAATCCTTCTATTTTATCATTAACGAAATTAGTCTCTATCCATAATTGTCCATTATCTAACCAAAGTTGAGATAATCCTTCTTTTTTCCCATTAACAAAATTATCAGAGATCATTAGTTGTCCATTAGACCACCAAGATTGAGATAATCCTTCTTTTTTACCATTAATGTAAAAATTCTCAGCTGATAATTGTCCATTTTCTTCCCAATTTAGATATAAACCTACCATTTTACCATTAACATAATTCACTTCTCTTTTTAATTGTCCATTTTCGTACCAGTAACGCCACAACCCTTTTCTATCTTCACTTGGAATATAATAATGATCTAATGTATCCCCTTTTGATTCATTAAAGCTTCCTTTACTTGCTAATTGACCATTCATATGATAAAAAGACCATAAGCCATTGTATTTGTTATTTACAAACTCTCCTTCAGCTTGATATAATGTAGTGTCTTTATAAAGAGAAGAGGTTATGGAATTAATAGTGCCTTTATCAAAATAGGAGTATTGAAATTTATGATAACCTTCTCTTTTTCCATCAACAAACAAACCATTATGAATACTATCGTTAATTTTACCGGTTAACAATGACATATCAGACTTTGAGTACGCTAGCTTATTATTGAAAGTCACCTCACTATACTTGTAGATTTTATGTGTAAATACAAATTGATAAACAACAAAAAAACTTAAAGCTAAAAATGCCAATGAAATTACAATCCTTTTTAATGAAGATGGCTTTTTTATAGAATCATTTATTGATTCTTCAGACTTTTCAATTTCATTAGAAAAATTTTTCTTTCTTTTCTTAACTATGAAATCAATAAGAAAAACTAAGCCAATAACTACAAGTAAGATTAATTCGATTCCCATATTAATTCAATATTAATTAAAAAAGTCTTCTGCATTAATTTTTTCTGATTCTACATCTCCACCCTCAACAGTATAAAGTGTAACTGTCCAAACTTGATAACCATCTACTTTCATCCAATCACTAGAATCTCTTGTTTTTGTGAAATTAGCATTTGTTTGAAAACCACCTTTGTAAGCGGATCCAACTTTCAAATCAGGTGACCAGTTTTCACCTGAGAACCATTCAAGATAATAAGTTCCATTTGGAACACCTGTCATTTCAAAATTAGCATTTTTCCTAACATACTCATTTCTAATCTTACGACCACTAAAGGCGTTTACAAGTAAAACTACAGCGTCTGTAGTATTAGAGTTTTTTATTTTGAAACTATTCCCTGAGTTGTTGTTATATACACCTTTCCCAAAATAAGAATCATAAGGTGAAAATCCATTTTTTGGTTGTGGATGAAAAGTTGCAATAGGCTTAAAATTCGGTATAATTAAATTACTATTTGGAATAGTTTTTTTTACTGGTGTCTTAGGCTTTTTCTTTGGTACAACAGCAGTCGGTTCTCTATTATCATTATTTACATAGGAATTGTCAGGTTCTTTTGTTTGCTTTTGGAATATTGCAAAAACCAGAACTAAGGAAAAAATTAAAATCTTAGCTTGTCTAGACATAGTTCTTTGTTAAATATTCATAAGATTGTTGAATTAATTGAAATTTTTCTTTTGCTAAATTGATAATACCTTCACTCATTCCAGATAGTTTATCGGGGTGGTATTCTTTTGCAAGATTTCGATATGCCTTTTTTACATCATCATTACTTGCTCCTCCAATTAGACCTAAAACCGCTAGAGCATCTATAACTTGTTTAGTATATTTCTTTGAATTTGATTTTGACTTAACAAATTGATTTTTAATAGTTTTTATTCTTTCTGGACTCATACCAAAAGAAAAACCAATATTGTAAATAAACTCTTCTTCTTGATTACTAATTTGTCCATCTGCTGCACTTAATCCATATAAGAATTGAATTATTGCATAGAGCTTTGAAGGATTAATTTTATTCTTAATAATATTTGAAAGTAATCTTACATCTGAAGGAATATCAGAACGAGTTTTTAAGTCCTTAAACAACCTATTAGCCTTTGAGGATCCAAAAGTTTTTTTAAAATATTGCTGAACTAATTTCACCTCTTCCTTATGAACATTACCATCCGATTTTATAAGAAGGGATGCTAATTTCAAAAGAGCTAGTTCTAAGCTAATTTCTCCTTGTTTGTTAGACATTATTTCTCTAACTAAGAAAAAAGCAGCTACAGCCCCTATAAAGTCCCCTAAGACCCATCCAGGCACTAATGCAATCCATTGGTAATATTTATAATCTATTGAAATCATAATTACTTACAATTTTTAAATGCTTTTGAATCATAAACCTCTAGATTCCCTAAATCTGCTGACTTAGAGTAAAATTCACAAGCTTTAATTAAGTTACCAGAAGCACCATAAGCATCTGCTATACTAACGTAAATAGAAGCGTGGTTGGAAATATCTTTTGTTAATTCTAAATATTTATTTAATGTTTTAATTGATTTTAAATAATCTCTCTTGTAAAAATATAAATTTGCTAATCCACTGGCTATGTCAAAATTTTCAGGTTGTAATTCAAATGCTTTTATTAAATCTTTTTGGGCAGAATAAAAATACTTACTTGATTTTGATGACTTTGATTTAAAAATATTAACTCTGCTTATAACTTGCTGATAATAAGTTTTAGTATTAGTAAGATATCTGTATCTGGTATTACCTCTAGTTGGTGGTAGTGCTTTGTAAGATTTTTGATGTTTTAGAAAAGAATTTAGATAAGTTTGATCGGGATTAATACAATCATATGAATTCAATAGCGTATTTCCGTAAATTGAATTACTGTTATATGTACTTTCAAAAATAAATTTTAG
>ENA-ORXF01002150-ORXF01002150.1-marine-metagenome-genome-assembly--contig:-NODE-2150-length-12009-cov-3.492625_pt1 | contig 12009 bp, 12 predicted proteins | sample MGYA00237864_ERZ511476 | MGnify/ENA primary metagenome ERZ511476 (study PRJEB26306, sample SAMN06343908) | marine metagenome | isolation source: coastal waters | place: Atlantic Ocean: West Antarctic... | reverse complement strand
CGCTGGCGATCACGGTTGAGCTGAAATTCCACCCGCCGCTCTGGCTCCACATGCTGATCTGGGCGCCGTTCACCGCGATCGGCGTGATGGCGTTGCTGCGGCTGGCGAAGGGCGCGCTGATGGCATCGGAATATCGCAACGCCGCGCGCGAGGGGCGGATCGACCTGCGCCCCGATACCGACCCCACGACCACGCCCGACCAATGACGCGGCGTATTCCGGTCGTCGCGACGCTGGTCGTCGCGCTTGCGGTCGCGGCGATGATCGGGCTGGGCCTGTGGCAATTGCTCGACCGATTGCCGCAGAAGGAGGCCTTTCTCGCGCAGCTCGCCGCCAATCCGGCCAAGCCCGCGATCGCCGTTCCGCGCAGCGACGATGCGACGTTGCTCTTCCGCCGCACCACGGGGGAGTGCGCGCGCGTCGAATCGCAGATGCTGGCGGGTGCGGGCAACGCGGGATATCGCATCATCGCGACGTGCGCGCGGGCGGATGCGGACGGGCAGGGGGGCGCGGCGATGCCCGTCCAGCTCGGCACGACGCACGACCCCAATTTCCGCAGCGATTGGGCGGGCGGGCGCGTCACCGGCTATCTCAGCCATGCGCCGACGGGCCAGTCGCTGATCGGCTCGCTCTTCCATCATCAGGCGCAGCCGCTGCTGCTCGTCGCCGACACGCCCCCGCCGGGGCTGAAGGCGAATGGCGCGCCCGACCTCAACACCGTGCCCAACAACCATCTCGCCTATGCGTGGCAATGGTTCTTCTTCGCCGCGATCGCGAGCGTGATCTATGTCATCGCGGTCCGGCGGCGGATGCGCGGCTAAGGATGGACCTCGCGGCGGCTGCGCGCTAACCGCCGATCTCATGCGCTACATCAGTACCCGTGGGTCCGCCCCTTCGCTCGATTTTCGCGGCGCGACGCTCGCCGGCCTCGCCAGCGACGGCGGGCTGTATGTGCCCGAGGCCTGGCCGACGATGACCGCCGAGGCGATCGCGGATCTGGCGGGGCTTTCCTATGCCGAGACCGCGGCGCGGGTCATGGCCCCGTTCATCGGCGACGCGCTGGCCGAGGGCGAGCTGCTGTCGCTGTGCGAGGCCGCGTACGGCCGGTTCGCGCATGCCGCGGTGACGCCGCTGGTCCAGCTCGACCACGACCAGTGGCTGCTCGAACTGTTCCACGGACCCACGCTGGCGTTCAAGGACGTCGCGCTGCAATTGCTCGGGCTGTTGTTCGAACGTTTCCTCACCGGCACCGACCAGCGGCTGACGATCGTCGGCGCGACGAGCGGCGATACCGGCAGCGCCGCGATCGATGCGGTTGCCGGGCGCAACAACATCGACATCTTCATGCTGCACCCGGAGGGCCGCGTCAGCGACGTCCAGCGGCGGCAGATGACGACCGTGCTGACCCCCAATGTCCACAACATCGCGATCCGCGGCGATTTCGATACCGCGCAGGGACTGGTGAAGGCGATGTTCAACGACCCCGGTTTCGCGGGGCGGTTCCAGTTGTCGGCGGTCAATTCGATCAACTGGGCGCGGTTGATGGCGCAGGTCGTCTATTATTTCTACGCCGCGGTCCGGCTCGGCGCGCCCGCGCGCGCCATCGCCTTTTCGGTGCCGACAGGCAATTTCGGCGACGTGTTCGCGGGCTATGTCGCGGCGAAGATGGGGCTGCCCGTCGCCAGGCTGATCGTCGCGACGAACGTCAACGATATCCTCCACCGTGCGCTGACCAACGGCGATTATTCGAAGGGCACCGTCCAGCAGACGCCGACCCCGTCGATGGATATCCAGGTCAGCAGCAATTTCGAACGGCTGTTGTTCGACCTGGCCGCGCGCGACGGCACCGCGCTCGCGGCGCAGATGCACGGGTTCGAGGCGACGGGCGCGATGCGGCTGACCAATGCGCAGTCGCAGGGGGCGGCATCGCTGTTCACCAGCGACCGTGCCGACCTCGACGACATGACGATCGCGATGCGCTGGGCGGACGAGGCGGCGGGGCAGGTGATCGACCCGCACACCGCGATCGCGCTCGCGGCCGCGCGCCGTGCCGATGTCGATGCCCCGATCGTGACGCTGGCGACCGCGCACCCCGCCAAGTTCCGCGACACGGTGGAACGCGCGACCGGGCGCCGCCCGACGCTGCCCGGCCGGGTCGGCGACCTGTTCCAGCGCGAGGAGCGGTTCGACACCGTCGATGCGACCTTCGCGGCGGTCAGCGGCTATATCGCGGAGCGCGCGAGCCCCAGGGCATGAAACTCGACACGCTGATCGGCGAACCCTGGGCCGATTATGGCCTGATAGATTCGGGGCATGGCCGCAAATTCGAACGCTATGGCCGGTTCCGCTTCATCCGCCCCGAACCGCAGGCGCTATGGGCGCCCGCGTCGGACAATTGGCGCGCGACGGGGGAATTCCTGCCCGGTGCCGACGAGGATGGCGGCGGGCGGTGGCAATTTGCGGAGCCGACCCCGAAGGAGGGGTGGACGCTGAAATGGGACGATGTGTCCTTTACCGCGCAGACGACGCCGTTCCGCCATCTGGGCTTCTTCCCCGACATGGCCCCGGTGTGGGGATGGATGCGCGAACGGCTGAACGGGGTCGAGGCGCCCGAATGCCTCAACCTGTTCGGCTATACCGGCGTCGGCACGCTGGCGCTGGCGACCGCGCGGCCCGGCTTCGGGGGGGCGAAGATGGTCCATGTCGATGCGTCGAAGAAATCGGTCGAGGCCGCGCGCGCGAATGCCGCGCTGTCGGGGCTCGGCGATGCGCCGGTCCGCTGGCTGATCGACGATGCGTCGAAATTCATCGCGCGCGAGGTCCGGCGCGGGCGGCGCTATGACGGGATTTTGCTCGATCCCCCCAAATATGGCCGCGGGCCGGAGGGCGAGGTGTGGCGGCTGGAGGAGGATCTGCCGCGGCTGATCGCCGACTGCCGCAAGCTGCTCGACGCGAATTCGCGCTATCTGTTCCTGACGGTCTATGCGGTGCGGATGAGCGCGCTGGCGATCGGCGAGATGCTGAACCAGGCGTTCGCCGATCTGCCCGGGACGGTCGAGGCGGGCGAACTCGGCGTCCGCGAGGAAGCACGCGGGCTGGTGCTGCCGACCGCGATCTGGGCGCGGTGGTCGCGCTAGGGGTCCGCGTTTGGGTGAACGCCGCGGTGCCGTTTTACGAGGACACTAGGGCGGCTGGTCGTTGGTTGGTGCTGCGCTCGCCAACCGGACCCTGCGTAACTGGGCCCCGGCCTTCGCCGGGGAACGTTGGGGCGGTTGCACTGGCCTCGGAACGGGCGTGACCGGGCAGCGCCGGGCGGCTACAGCGCGACGCATGTTCGATCTCGACGCCTATCTCGCCCGTATCGCGCTGCCTGCGCGGGTCACGACCGATGCCGCCGGGCTGGGGCGGTTGCAGCTGGCGCATCGGCTGGCGATCCCGTTCGAGGACCTCGACGTCATGCTGGGGCGCGGGATCCGGATCGACAGCGAGGGCGTGTTCGCCAAGCTGGTGACCGCGCGGCGCGGGGGCTATTGTTTCGAACACAACCGGCTGTTCCGCGACGCGCTCGCCGCGCTGGGGTTCGAGGCGCGGCCGCTGCTGGCGCGCGTGTGGCTGGGCGTGGCGGCGGATGCGGCCGTGCCGCCGCTGACGCATACGTTGACCCTGGTCACCGTCGAGGGAGAGGCGTGGATCGCCGACGCCGGGTTCGGCGGCAGCTATTCGCCGCCGATGCGGCTGATCGACGGCGAGGAAGTCGTCGCCCCCGATGGCGCGCGGTTCCGGCTGGTGCGCGATGACGCGCATGACTGGATGTTGCTGCGCGATGGCGACCCCGAGCTGACCGACGGCCGCGCGACCGGCGACGGGTTCCAGCGGCAGTTCAGCTTCACCACGGGCCGGGTCGAACCGATCGACCTGGCGCTGTCGAACCATTGGACCTCGACCGCGCCGGGGACGCGCTTCACGACGCTGGCGATCGTCAGCATCGCGCTGCCCAATGGCTTCGCCAGCCTGACCGGCCGCGATTACCGCCGCAAGTCGGGCGAGAATGTCCAGATGGCCGAAATCACCGACCCGCGCGTCTATCGCCTGCGGCTGAGCATGATGTTCGGGATCGACCTGTCGGCGGACGAAGTCGCGGCGCTGGGCCTGTTCTGACTTCAGACCCGCTCGCGTTCGAGCAGGTCGGCGGCATCGAGCCCGAGCAGCGTGATATACCCGCTGATCCGTGGCCAATGCTCGGTCACGAAGGTTTCCCGCTCGGCCGCGCGCAGCCGTTCGACCGCACCGGGCAGCACGAACATGCCGACCCCGCGCCGGACCTCGACATAGCCGTCGTCCTGAAAACTCTGATACGCCTTGGCAACGGTCAACGGGTTGGCGCCATGTTCGGCGGCAAAGGCGCGGACCGAGGGAAGCTGGTCACCCGCCGCATAATCGCCACGCAGAATGCCCGCCGCGATCGTCCCGCGAAGGCGGATGTAGACCGGACTGTCCTGGCTGCTGAGCGCTGTCATGCTGCTTTAATACACCAACGGACGCGCGCGTCGAGTCCTGATCGGTCCTAAACTCCGCCCGTCCCAGCGCGAGACCCGTCCCAGCGCGAGACGATGCGCGCCAGGTCGGGGCGGGGACGCTCGTCGAGCGGCTTTGCCGGCGTGCCGATGAACATAAACCCCGCGATCCGTTCGGGGGCCGCGCCGAATGCGTCGCGCACCGCGTCCGAAAAGGCGGGCCAGCCGGTCAGCCACCCCCCCGCAAAGCCGAGCGCGTGGACCGCATGGAGCAGGTTCATGCACGCCGCGCCGGCCGACAATTCCTGTTCCCACAGCGGAATATGGCTGTCGGGGTGCGGCGCGGCGAGGACGACGACCAGCGTCGGCGCCTGATGCGCGAACTGCGCCATCGCCTCGATCTCGAGCCGCTTCGCCTCGGGCCGTTCGGTGCGATAGGCGTCGGTGATCAGGCGCGACAACGCATCGCGCTGATCCGCCGCCACCGTGACGAAGCGCCACGGCGCGATCTTGCCATGATCGGGGGTGCGCGCGGCGATCGTCAGTATCTCGGTCATCTGCGCGGCATCGGGACCGGGGGCGACGAGGTCGCGCGGCTTGCCCGAGCGGCGCGTGGCGAGCAGCGACAGCGGCGTCGTGGGATCGTTCAACATGCCCCCGACGCTAGCAGTCCGGGGGCTGCGCAACAATATTTGCCAAGCCTGAAATCATCGTTAGGTTGCGGCATGTTGAGCGCGGATCACCGCGCCGCTGATCGATCGAGTTTCAAGGGGAGTAGCGCGTGGGTTTCAAGGCAATCGGGACATGGAACGAGGGTGACTGGATCGCCGCCATCGCCGCCATCGCGCTGGGCGCGGTGCTGGTGTTCGGCCTGTCGCTGAGTTCGCGCAAGTCCGACGAGGTCATCGGCCATCCCAAGGGGCTGTTCGTCCTGTTCTATGCCGAAATGTGGGAGCGGTTCTCCTATTACGGCATGCGCGCGCTGCTGATCCTGTACCTCACCAAATTCTGGTTGTTCGACGACGGCAAATCCAACCTGATCTATGGCGCCTACACCGCGCTGGTCTATATCACCCCCGTGCTCGGCGGCTATCTGGCCGACCGCTATCTGGGGCAGCGCAAGGCGGTGATCTTCGGCGGGATCCTGCTTGCGATCGGCCATGGCTTCATGGCGTTCGAGGGGATGACCGGGGTCACCGATCCGCTGGTCAAACAGGCCGATCCGATCATCAACGTGTTCTGGCTCGCGCTGGCGCTGATCATCGTCGGATCGGGGTTCCTGAAGGCGAACATCTCGGTGATCGTGGGGCAGCTGTACAAGCTGACCGACACCCGCCGCGATGGCGCGTACACGCTGTTCTACATCGGCATCAACACCGGCGCGGCGCTGGGCACGATCCTGGTCGGCTATCTGGGCGAGACGGTCGGCTGGGCCTATGGCTTCGGCCTCGCGGGCATCGGCATGGTGCTCGGCATGATCATCTTCGTCGCGGGCAAACCGGCGTTGCGCGGGCAGGGTGAACCGCCCAGGCCGCTGGCGCGCGATACCGAGTTCAAGCTCTATGCGATCGGCACCGCGTCGGTCGCGGTGATCTGGTTCCTGATCCAATATCAGTCGGTCGTGCAGTCGCTGCTCATCGTGTCGGGCGTCGCGATGCTCGGCTACACGCTCTACGAAGCGTTCAAATTGCCCAAGGAGCCGCGCGAGCGCATGTTCGCGATCCTGTTCCTGATCGCACTCAACCCCGTTTTCTGGGGGCTGTTCGAACAGGCGGGCGGCAGTTTAAGCCTGTATACCGACAAGTTCGTCAACCGGGGCGGGGTGCCGACCAGCCTGTTCCAGTCGATCAACCCGATCTACATCGTCCTGCTCGGCCCGATCATCGCGGCGCTGTGGACGGGGCTTGCCAAAAAGGGTCTCGAACCATCGGCCCCCGCCAAGTTCGCGGTCGCGCTGGCGCTGGTCGGTGCGGGCTTCCTCGTCTTCGTGCTCGGTGCGCGCGGCGCGGGCATCGGCGCGGCGACGCCGGTGCTGTTCGTGTTCCTGATCTATCTGCTCCACACCACGGGTGAGCTGTTCCTGTCACCGGTCGGGCTGTCGGCGATGAACCGGCTGGCGCCGCTGCATCTGGCCAGCTTCATCATGGGCGCGTGGTTCTACATGACCGCGGTCGGCAATTTCGTCGCAGGCAAGATCGGCGAGGCGACCGGCGGCGAAAATGGCGAGATGACGCAGGCGGGCACGCTCGACATCTATTGGAAGATCGGCGTCATCACGATCGTGATCGGCGGCGTCGTGCTGCTGCTGTCGCCGATCGTGAAGCGGTGGATGCACGTCGACACGCTGGAGGACCGCGAGGAGCTCGCCGGGCAGAGCGAACTCGGCGAGCCCGAGGCGGCGGGGTTCCACGTGTCGGGCGAGACGCGCTGATCGCGTGACGCGTCGCGCCAGGCCGGGTCGCGGACGATCCCGCGACCCGGCCGGCGCGGGTTACAGGCGAACCATCGCCATCGCACGGTCGCCATAGCGCGGCCCCGCGGTGCCGCCGCGCGGCGCGGCCTCGTCGAGTTCGGCGAGGTCTTCTTCGGACAGCGTCAGCGCGGCCGCGCCCATGCTGTCCTCGAGCGTCTTGCGGCGTTTCGACCCCGGGATCGGGACGATGTCGCCACCCTGTCCGAGCAGCCAGGCGAGCGCGATCTGGGCGGCGCTGACATGATGCGCCTCCGCGATTTCCTCGACCACGCCGACCATCTTCATGTTCTCGGCGAAATTCTCGTCCGCGTAGCGCGGGTCGTTGCGGCGATAATCATCCGCGGGCAAATCGTCGCGGCTCTTGATCTGGCCGGTCAGGAAGCCGCGCCCCAGCGGGCTGTACGGCACGAAGCCGATGCCGAGTTCGCGCACCACCGGCAGGATCTCGTCCTCCACGGTGCGTTCCCACAGCGAATATTCGCTCTGTAGCGCGGTGATCGGGTGGACCGCGTGCGCGCGGCGCACCGTCGCGGCGCTCGCCTCGCTCAGCCCCAGATGGCGGACCTTCCCCTCGCGGACGAGATCGGCCATCGCGCCGACGGTGTCCTCGATCGGCACGCCGGGATCGACGCGATGCTGGTAGAACAGGTCGATCGTGTCGATGCCGAGCCGGGTGAGGCATCCCTCGCACGCGGCGCGGACGTTGGCGGGGGAGGAATCGACCCCGACCGGGCCACGTTCGCCAAAGCGAAAGCCGAATTTGGTCGCGATGACGAGGCCGTCGCGCTTGCCCCTGATCGCGCGGCCCAGCAGTTGCTCGTTGACGTGCGGGCCATAGACTTCGGCGGTGTCGAACAGCGTAACGCCAAGGTCGATCGCGCGATGGATCGTCGCGATGCTCTCCTCCTCGCTGGCCTCGCCGTACATGCCCTTGCCGATGCCCGCCATCGGCATGCAGCCGAGGCCGAGCGCGGAGACCGTCAGGTCGCGGCCGAGCGTGCGATAGATCATGGCGTCATTCCTCCAATAGCGCGTCGCCCGCATCACGCGGGGCGACGCCGCTGCGCGCCGCCACGGTCGCCGTGATGGCAAGGTCATTGGTTACATTGCCCAGCGTCCGAATGATGTCGGGGATCGTCTCGACTGCGACGAGCAGCCCCAGGGGCGCGATCGGCACCCCCATGGTGATCGCGATCGGCGCGATCGAGCTGATGTAGCTGATCTGGCCGGGCAGGCTGACCGACCCGAGCGAGGTGAGCGCGGCGACCGCGACCCCGGCGGCGAGGCTGCCCGCGGTCAGCGGCACGCCGAACCAGTTGGCGACATAGATCGCGACCGCCAGGTTCATCGCCGGGCCGGTCGAGCGGAACACCGCGACCGCCAGCGGCAGGACGACGCCCGAGGTGCTGGTGGGGATGCCGAGCGTTTCGGCGCCCTTGAGCATCGCGGGCAGGCTGGCGAGCGAGGATTCGGTGCTGATCGCGACCGCCTGGCTCGGCAACGCCGCGCGCGCGAACCGCGACACCTGCACACGCCCGCCGATCAGCGCGATCGGATAGCCTGCCGCCCAGATGACGACGCCGACCGCCGAGACGATGAGGATATAATGGACCAATGCGCCGAACGCGGCGGTGCCCGTCTTTGCCCCCACGGTGAACGCCAGCGCGAGCACGCCGATCGGCGCGAGCCACAGGATCCAGTTGATGACGACGAGCATCGTGTCCTTCAGCGCCTCGAACACCCCGGTCAGCAGCGCGCGCCGCGCGGCATCGATCCGCGTCAGCGCGAAGGCGAAGACGAGCGTGAAGACGATCAGCGACAGAAACGCATTGTCGGCGGCGGCGCGGATGACGTTGGTCGGCACAATCGTCGCGAAGAAATCGGCGAGCGTCGGCACCGCGTCACTGATCTTCGCGGTGCCCGCCAGCGCGGTGCGCAGCGCGTCGGCGGACGCGGCGGGCAGGGGGAAAAGGTCGAGGAACAAAGGCGTCAGCAGCGCCGCCGCGATCGCCGAACACCACAGGAAGACGAAGGCGATGACCAGCGTCATGCCCGCGATCCGCCCCGCGCGCGCCGCCTCCGCGGTCGCCGACACGCCGACGACGAGCAGCGCGACGACGAGCGGCACGATCGTCATCTGCAAGCCGGCGAGCCACGCGGTCCCGATCGGTTCGGCGATCGTCAGCGCGGTCGGCACGACGGCGGGCGCCCCCGCGGCGACGCCGATCCCGATCACCAGTCCGGCGATCAACGCCACCAGGATACGCATTGCCTGTGACATGCTCGCAAACTCTCCATTGGGGCGCTATGCCCCGCATCGATCAGTCACATAGCGCAGTGATAAGGCACGTCATGGCAAGAAAATATTTCGGCACCGACGGAATTCGGGGGGCAACCAACCAGGGCGCGATGACCGCCGAGATGGCGATGAAGGTCGGCATGGCGGCGGGCGCCTATTTCCTGCGCGGCGACCATCGCCACCGCGTCGTCATCGGCAAGGACACGCGCCTGTCGGGCTATATGCTCGAATCCGCGCTGGTCGCGGGGTTCACCAGCGTCGGCATGGACGTGGTGATGGTCGGGCCGATGCCCACCCCGGCGGTCGCGATGCTGACGACATCGATGCGCGCCGACATCGGCGTCATGATCTCCGCCAGCCACAATCCCTTCGCCGACAATGGCATCAAGCTGTTCGGCCCCGATGGCTACAAGCTGTCGGACGAGGCGGAGGCGGCGATCGAGACGCTGATCGACGGCGACATCCCGCTGGTCGCGTCGGACAGGATCGGCCGTGCGCGCCGCGTCGACGATGCGCAGGGCCGCTATATCCACTTCGCCAAATCGACCTTTCCCGCCGACATGCGGCTGGACGGGCTGCGCATCGTCGTCGATTGCGCGAACGGCGCGGCCTATAAGGTCGCGCCGTCGGCGCTGTGGGAACTGGGCGCGGACATCGTCACGATCGGGGTCTCGCCCAACGGCACCAACATCAACGACGGCGTCGGATCGACCGCGCCCGAAGCGCTGGGCGAAACCGTCGTCGCGAGCGGCGCGGACATCGGCATCGCGCTCGACGGCGATGCCGACCGGCTGATCGTGGTCGAGGAGACGGGCACGGTGGTCGACGGCGACCAGTTGATGGCGACGATCGCGACCGGCTGGGCCCGGCGCGGGCGGTTGGCGGGCGGCGGGCTGGTCGCGACGGTGATGAGCAACCTCGGCCTCGAACGCCATCTCGCCGCGCAGGGGCTTGGGCTGATCCGGACCAAGGTCGGCGATCGCCACGTCCTCGAAAAGATGCGCAAGAGCGGCTTTAACGTCGGCGGCGAGCAGTCGGGGCACATCATCCTCAGCGATTATGCGACGACCGGCGACGGGCTGGTCGCGGCGTTGCAGATCCTGGCCGAGCTGAAACGCGCGGGCGCCCCCGCGAGCGAGGTGCTCCACCGCTTCGATCCGCTGCCGCAACTGCTCAAGAACGTCCGCTTCAAGGGCGGCAAGCCGCTCGACGCGGCGGCGGTCAAGATCGTCATCGCCGCGGCGGAAGAGGAGCTGAAGGGCAAGGGGCGGCTCGTCATCCGTCCGTCGGGTACCGAGCCCGTCATCCGCGTGATGGCGGAGGGCGACGACGCGCGCCAGGTCGAAACCATCGTCGACCGCATCTGCGATGCGGTGCGCGACGCGGCGGCCTGAAGGGACGGCATAAGGGAAGGGCGGTGGTCGACAAGAGCTGGGGGGCGGGGCCGTCTGCGCCCGTGACCACGACGAGCGGTTTTCGCGTGCGCAGCAACGACACGCTGTCCGACCGCGCGGCGGCGCGCGCGAAGGCGCGCGAGGATCGTCTGCGTGAGCGCGATGCGGTGATGGCGCAGCGGCTGGAGGCGCGTGCCGCCGATCGGGAGGCGGACACCGCCGCACGCGAGCGAGCGCGGGTCGAGCGGCGCGAGGCCGAGATCGCGGCCGCCGCCGCCGCGGCGCATGCTCCCGATCCTCATGCCGCCGCCGCGAACCGCCATCGCGGGTCGGGGCGCAAGGACGTCGTCCGCGAACAGCGCGACACAAGGGGCTATACGACGATCGTCGACAGCGGGCGGATGCGCGAACTCGCCAGGCGCGGCGCCTCGGTCAGCGGGCTGGCGGGGGCGTTCGCCGTGTCGGAGGAGGAGGTGCGCCGCATCCTCGATGCGGCCGACGACACCGCCGACGCCTGACCGGCGAACGCCTAGCGCGGGATCGCGAACGCGACGCGATAGGCGGGTTTGACCGCCGCGATCAACGCGGGGGTGACCGGCAGCGTCACCTCATAGCGGCCCTCGACATAGGCTCCCGCGACATAGGGGTCGGCGATCAGCCCGATCCGGTCGAACGCGGTGCCGTCGGTCGAGCCGAGCAGCACCGTCAGATCCTTGAGCGGCGGGCAGGCGGGGGCGATGCCGGGCGTCGCATCGTCGCCCATCCGGCGCGCGCGTTCGGCTTTCAGCGCGGGGCAATAGCGCGCGCGGACCGCCTGCCACAGCGCGGCACCGCTGGTGAACAGCGACGTGGTCGCACGCGTCTGGTTGGTCGCCTTGTCCCACAGCAGCGCTCCCGACGACGGCGCCCCATGCGCGCCGCCGGTGAAGACATATTGTGTCATCGACAGGCTGATGAACCGCGGGGTCTGCGTAACCTGTTTCCAGTCGCGCTGCGTTTCGTAGCGGCGATAGGGGTAGCCGTTGGCCGTGGCGTCGCGTTTGCCCGCCGCCGCCGCGCGCGCGGTCTTCGCATGCAACGCGTCGCGATCCGCCAGCAGCCAGTGGCGCAGGCCGGGGAAGCGCGCCAGCGTCGCGGGATAGCGATAGGTGAAGCCGAAGTCGCTCTCGGGGGGCGGCGTGGCGGGGGCAGGCGTCGCAACGGCGGCCGCCGCGGCCATCAGGGTGATGATCATCGGGTCGTCCTCAGGCTTCGTGCGATACGGGCCGATGCCGCGCGCTCGGCCATGATGACAGATGGTACGGCGGTGCGCCGGTGCCAACCATCGCGG
>ENA-ORXF01002149-ORXF01002149.1-marine-metagenome-genome-assembly--contig:-NODE-2149-length-12016-cov-7.417204_pt1 | contig 12016 bp, 16 predicted proteins | sample MGYA00237864_ERZ511476 | MGnify/ENA primary metagenome ERZ511476 (study PRJEB26306, sample SAMN06343908) | marine metagenome | isolation source: coastal waters | place: Atlantic Ocean: West Antarctic... | reverse complement strand
TAAGTAATTTAAATTTAAATACATCTGGTTTAGGCATAGATGCATCTGGGATGACACCTCCTCAGTTAGATGAGGCAGCAAGAGGTCAAGCTTTAGCTGACAGAAATGCTTTAGAAAACAGAGAAGCTTCGCTTGATTATACGAACACTTCAACCCCAGTAGAAGGTACCGCTTTAAGTCCTGCAACAATTGCATCTAATCAAGCTGCATTAGATAATCTTGATTTAAGCACAAAAGGTTTAGGACTAGAAAGTAATTTGTCTCTTGATGAAATTGATGGCCTTGTAGATACTCGTATTGATATTCAAAAGGAACTTGATAATGCTCCATTTAATCCTTTAAGCTTACTTCCAGGCGCTAGTTTACTAGGAACTTCAGCTAGCAGAAGACAAAAAGCTGTTAACCAAGTTTTAAGCAATGATGGCGGTTCTGGCGTACTTGGTTCCGGCATAGGTGGATCGACAGGTGTTCTTGGCACTGGCGCTGTTAATTTTAACGCTGTTTATGATGCAGACGGTAATTTCGTAGGTTCCCAAGGTGTTACTGAATCTGGAGAAACCGTAAGTTACATGGGTGATTTTCAGGGTAATAACGGTTATTTTGATAGTGATGGAAAAGATATTTCAGAAACCATTGATGGTTATCAGGACTCAATAGACGGTGGTGACCCTGAAGGACTTGATGAGCCATACAATCCTTGTCAGCCTGGCTTTGAATTAGATCCAGAAAGTGGTGCTTGTGTTCCTATCAATGTTGTTGGTGGTGGAACTTCTTCTGGGCCAATTAATTTAAGTTCAATTATTAGACCTACGACATCAACAACTGTAACGCCAGATCCAGTAGATTCAGGTCCAGTTTCAAGTCCTACTTTAGTAACGCCAAAACAATTTAATATGGGCGGCGCAACTTCAGGTTCTAACTTAGATGGTGCAATTGGTAGGTTACTAAGCTCAATGTCATGAATGAAATTAACAAGTTTACAGATTTTTTAACGGATGAGGAACTTGCTAAAGTAGCGCCTATGTTAGATCGTTTAACGACGTTGGATGATAGGGCTGAAAAACAAAAAGATTTCATGGCTTTTGTAAATCATGTGTGGCCCCAGTTTATTGAGGGGCGTCATCACAAGGTTTATGCTGAGAAACTCCAAGCTGTGGCTGATGGTAAGATAAAAAGACTTATTATTAATATGCCGCCGCGTCATACTAAGAGCGAATTTGCCTCTTATTTGTTTCCTACATGGCTTATGGGCCGAGATCCTACTAAGAAAATCATTCAAGCAACGCACACAGCTGAATTAGCTGTTGGTTTTGGTCGAAAAGTAAAGAATTTGATTGATAGCGAGGATTTTAGGGATATTTTTCCTGATGTTAAGCTTGCAACAGATGCAAAAGCCTCTGGTCGATGGAGTACCAACGCTGGTGGTGAGTATTATGCGGTTGGTGTGGGCGGTGCTTTGGCTGGCCGTGGTGCTGATTTGGCTATTATTGATGATCCTGTGTCTGAGCAAGACGCTTTAAGTGCTACTGCACTGGATAATATCTATGAATGGTACACTTCTGGTCCAAGACAGCGTTTACAGCCAGGCGGTGCGATTATTATTGTTATGACTAGGTGGTCTATTAGGGATCTAACGGCTAAAGTTTTAAAAAGACAGAGCGAAAAAGGTGCTGATCAGTGGGATATAGTTGAATTCCCTGCTATTATGCCTTCTGGGAAGTCTTTATGGCCTGAATACTGGGCTTTAGAGGAGCTTGAGAGCGTAAAAGCGTCTATTCCTGTTGCTAAGTGGAACGCTCAGTATATGCAGAACCCTACTGCTGAAGAGGGTGCAATCATTAAAAGAGAGTGGTGGCAGCAGTGGAATAAGGAAGATCCGCCCCCTTGTAGCTATATTATTCAAAGTTATGACACAGCGTTTAGCAAAAGCGACCGCGCTGACTATTCTGCTGTTACAACTTGGGGTATTTTTACTGAGCCAGAGACAAATGAAGACCATATCATGCTTTTAGACGCTGTTAAGGGTCGTTGGGAGTTTCCACAGCTAAAACAGGAAGCAAATGATCTTTACAAGTTATATGATCCTGATATGGTTTTAATAGAGCAAAAGGGGTCTGGTATGCCTTTAACGCAAGAATTGCGTCGTATTGGCATTCCTGTTACGCCCTTTACTCCGAGCCGTGGTGCAGACAAATTTACTAGGATGCACTCTTGCGCTCCTGTGTTTGAAAGTGGAATGGTTTGGTGTCCCGATACAATTTTTGCTGATGAAGTTATGGAAGAATGTGCTTCTTTTCCCAATGGTGAACATGATGACTTGGCAGATTCGATGACACAGGCTATACTAAGATTTAGACAAGGTGGTTTTATTACGACGCCCACCGATTATGACGACGACGATGAGTATGCTTATAACAAACGTAAAGAGTATTATTAAAGGAGAATAAAATGCCAAATGTTGGAGGAAAGAAGTTTCCATATACGCCAGAAGGTATGATGGCTGCTAAACGATCTGCTGTCGGTATGGAAAAAGGCGGAAGTCCAGAAGCACAGTCTTTCATCAAATCGAGGATAGGAGATAAAATAAAAAATCTTGCTGGAGTGGCCATTCCTGGCGGATCAGGTGCGTTATCTGCAGCGATTAAAAGCGCAAAAAAAGCTATGCCAAACCAAGAAGGAGCAGCTGAAAGCCAAATGATTCTGAAGCTCATACAAAGGATGGCACAGGAAGAAGCTGAAACAGGTGCTGTTAAAAGAGGAAACATGGTAGCTGCAATGGAAGCTGATGAATCTGGTATGTCTGATCGTGATATGGATTTAATTAATCAAGCTTTAGGCAGAGGCGTTACAAAGTCTGTTAGACCAACAGCTATGCCTCAAGACATGATGTATGGCGGCGAAGCTATGAAATATGGTGATGGCGGCAAAGCTATGAAAAGAAAAGTTCAAAAGTATCGTGGCGGAGGAGAAGCTACAAAATCTAATAAAAAGTCGCGAGGAGTTGGCTGTGTTATGGCTGGTCGTGGAATGAAAAAAACTAAAATGAGCTAGGAGAAGAGTTATGAAAAAAGATAGCGGTATGGTTAAAACACCTAATACGCCTACAAATGGCAACAGTCAAAATAAAATGGGTGTAATGACTCAATCTTATGAGAAAATGAAAAAAGCTCCAATAACAGGCGGAACTGGTGCGGGTAAATCTCGTGGTGGTGGAGCTGCGTTGCGTGGAACTAGATTTTCTGGCGTAAAATAATACTTGAAAAGGATTTTTAATGTTTCAAGTTTCGAGGTTGAGGTGGGGTAAAATAACTATGATTGGTTACCTCCCTACAGTCATAGTTGGCGGATACAATTTCACCTCAACACCTATATAGGAGATTTAAATGGCTATTGAAGATGATATGGGACCAGGTGGCATACCTGAATTGCCTGTAATACCACAACAGCAAGTTCCTGTTGAAATGACAGAAATGCCTGTTGAACCAGGTGTTTTTGAATTTAATGATGGAAGTGCTGTTATTGGTGATTATGAATCTCCAGATGAAGTAGCCCCAGAAATACCATTTGATGGTAACTTAGCTGAAGTTATGGAAGAAAGCGCTCTTGGAAGAATTTCTTCAGATCTTGTTGGATCTATTTTAGATGATTTATCCTCAAGGCAAGACTGGGAAGATACTTACAAAAAAGGTATTGAATTTTTAGGGATGCAAACAGAAGACAGAACAGAACCTTTTGCGGGTGCTTCTGGCGTTATACATCCATTATTAGCTGAATCAGTTACACAGTTTCAAGCGCAAGCTTACCGTGAATTGCTTCCAGCGTCCGGTCCAGTTCGAGCGCAAGTTATTGGAGCGCAGAGCGAAATGCTTGTTAAGCAAGCAGAGCGTGTTAAAGATTACATGAACTACATGATTACTTACGAAATGGAAGAATATGATCCTGAGTTAGATCAGATGCTTTTCTATCTTCCTGTTATTGGCTCTACATTTAAAAAAGTTTACTTTGATCCGTTAAAACAACGTGCAGTAAGTAAGTTTATTCATGCTGAAGATCTTATTGTTCCTTATGGAGCGACAGATCTAGCGTCTTCTCCTCGTATTACACATAGAATATCTATGGACTCAAATGAGGTTAGAAAGCTGCAATTAGCTGGATTCTACAGCGATATTGAAATACCTGAAGATGGTTACGGTGGTTCAGATTCAGATGAAGTTACTGAATCAATTGATGATGTTCAAGGCGTACATCCTTCTAACGCATCTCGTGATTTAACTTTATACGAAGTTCATACGTCTTTGGATTTAGAAGGTTTTGAAGATGTTGGTATGGATCAAGAACAAACAGGATTGAAACTTCCTTACATTGTAACAATCCTTGAAGATAACAATGAGATACTAAGCATTAGACGTAATTATGATGAAATAGAACCTATGAAACGTCAGAAGCAATATTTCGTTCATTATAAGTTTTTACCGGGCCTTGGCTTTTATGGCCTTGGCTTAACACATATGATTGGCGGCCTAGCTCAAGCTTCTACTTCTATTCTTCGTCAGCTTATTGACGCTGGTACATTAGCTAACTTACCAGCAGGTTTTAAAGCGCGTGGCGCTCGTATTAGAAACGATGACGAGCCGTTGCAGCCAGGAGAGTTTAGAGACATTGATGTAGTGGGTGGAGACCTTCGTGGTTCTCTTATGCCATTGCCGTTTAAGGAGCCGTCAGGCACTCTTTACAATCTTCTAGGTACTCTTGTTGATGCTGGCCGTAGATTTGCTTCTATGGCTGATTTAAAAATTGGTGAGATGGGTGGAGAAACACCTGTTGGCACAACTATGGCTATTATGGAACGCGGCACAAAAGTTATGTCTGCAATTCATAAAAGATTGCATTACTCACAAAAGATTGAATTTAAATTACTAGCTAGAATATTTGGTGAAGGCTTGCAGCCTTATCCTTATGCACCATCTATGGAAGTAGGCCCAGAAATTAAAGCAGAAGACTTTGATAGACGTGTAGATGTTTTACCAGCTAGTGATCCTAATATATTCTCTATGTCACAAAGAATTGCGTTGGCTCAAAGTGAATTGCAGTTGGTTCAGTCTAATCCAGAAATACACGGTGGACCACAAGGTTTATATCAAGCGTATAGAAAAATGTATGAAGCTTTAGGCGTTACAAATATTGAGGCAATACTACCACCTCCGCCTCCCCCACCACCACCTATTAACGCTGCAAAAGAAAACCAGAACGCTCTTATGGGACAGCCACTTCAAGCTTTTCCTGAGCAAGACCATCAGGCACATATAGAAACACACTTAGCGGTTATGTCCACTTCTGCGGTGCAGATGAATCAAAATGCAATTATAACTCTGCAAGGGCATATACAAGAACACATTGGCCTTATGTCAGAGGCGCAAGCTCAAACACAGGTTATGCAAGGAATTCCACCTGAGATACAGCAAGATCCGCAGCAAATGGAAATGATGATGCAGCAAATCAAACCACAAATTGATAAGATTGCAGCACAAATCATTGCAGATACTACAGAGCAGTTGGCTCAAGCTGTAACACCACCACCGCAAGAAGATCCTCTTGTAGCAATTAGACAGCAAGAATTGCAAATAAAAGCAAATGATTTACAACGTAAAGAGGCCGAGTTTGAAGCAAGGCAAGAACTAGAAAAAGAAAAAGAACGCAATGATACTCTTATTGCCCAACAGCGCATTGATGTTTCAGAAGAGGCGTTGAAGGATAAAACTAGAATTGCAGAAGATCGTATTCAAACTCAAAGAGACATTGCTGAATTTAAATCTACACAAAAAGGAATGAATTAATGGGTTCTGTAAGAGATAAAATTATTGCACAAATAAGAGCAGCAAAAAGAGGTGTTGAAAATGCCGTTGAAAAAGGGGTCGAGTCAGCAAACGATACAATCCAACGTGTCAAAGTTAATGTCGGAGGGTTATCCTCAGAAGCAAGCAGTAGCGATAGCGTTGAGCCAAAGCAAGAAGTCAAAAAAGAAGACACCAAGCCCAAAGCGAAAAAAAGTATTAAAAAAAGCACAGGGCGGAGCAATAAAAAAGTTTAGCCCAATATCAAGACCCCAGAGATTTCAACGTAATTTGTAATTTCGTGGTAATATGACTTGTATTTCCCTAAAGTTCCTATATTTTGTTTTTAGGAGGTACTATGGAGGCTATAAGTTTAGCAGACTATCTACTAAAAAGTATTCGTGAGCGCGATGGTAGATTGAAAGATAAGCTTGCGGACAATTCGATTAAATCTTTTGAAGAATATCGGTACGTTGTGGGCGAAGTACGCGGAATGGCCTACGTTGAAGACGAAATTAAAACCGCGATGAAAGGTATAGAACTTGACGATGACTACTAAAAAATTATTCGTCCCGGAACACGTTGCAAGAGCAGCGGTAAAAGACAAAGGACTTTCTTCAGAACTACCAAAGGCTTTAGAAACAGCATTTGGTAAAAAAAAAGAAGAAGAAGAAAACAAAAATGAAAATGATCCCTCTAGCTTAGAACCATCAGCCCTGGAAAGACTTCCACAGCCTACTGGTTATAGAATTCTGATCATTCCTTACTATCCTAGCGAAAAAACAAAAGGTGGAATTATCGTTCCCGACTCTATTAGGGAAAAAGAAAGTTTCGCAACAGTATCTGCTTATGTTGTTAAATTAGGACCTGACGCTTACAAAGACTCCCAAAAGTTCCCAAGTGGGGACTGGTGTTCTGAAAAGTCATGGGTTCTTATAGGAAGATATAGTGGAAATAGGTTCAAAGTGGACGGACTTGAGGTTCGTATCATAAATGACGATAATATTATTGCAACAATACTTGACCCTACAGACATTTCGTATGTATAAAGAACAGGAGAACAGGAAAAATGATTATGAATGAAGATGTTCGTGAAGACGAAATCGAAGAAGATGGATCTTCTATTGTTGAAATAGAAGAAGAAACAAGCTCAGATGAGATTGAAGTATCTTCTACAGAAAAAAAAGAAACCCGAACAAATGTTCGTGAAAATTCTAAATCTTCAGAAGGAGATGAGGAACTATCTTCTTTTAGTGATGGCGTTCAACGCCGAATAAATCAATTAACAGCTAAGCGTAAGCAAGCTTCAGAAGAAGCTCAGGCCGCCTATCAATACGCCCAACAAAAAGAATCAGAAAATCAAAAGTTAAAACAAAGGTTGGGGCAATTAGACAAAGGCTATATGAGCGAGTATGAAGGCCGTGTCGTTTCTCAAGAAACCCAAGTAAAACGTGCTTATGCAGACGCGCATGAGTCTGGGGACGTTGAGAAAATGGCAGAAGCTCAATCTGCTATTTCTCAGATAGCGATTGAAAAAGAAAGATTGAGAATTCAAAAAGCGCGTGCTGCTACAAATCAGCAAGCGGCTCAAGTCCAACAGCAGCAACGACAGGCTCAAGCACAACAACCTCAACAGGCACCTGCAAATCAAGCGCAAGAAGATCCAAAGCTTAAGCAATGGTTGTCTAAAAATGAATGGTTTGGAAAAGATCGTGTTTTGACTCGTGCTGCTCAAGCAATACATGAACAATTAGTTTTAGAAGAAGCATTTGATCCGTCAAGCCAAGAATATTATTCTGAGATTGACAAAAGATTGCGTGTTGAAATTCCAAATAAATTTACAAAGGATGATAAGAAGAACGCTCAAGTTATCACTCCTTCGTCTGGAAACGGACGGTCATTAAAAAGTGGGCGGAAAAAATCGGTTGAATTAACACCGGGGCAAGTTTCATTTGCCAAGAAGATGAGAATTCCTCTTGAAACATATGCAAAAGAAGTAGCTAAATTAGAAAATCGGAGAGATTAAATGGTAGACAGGACATCACGCGAAACAACAACGCGGGAGAGCGTAGAACGCCCTCAAACATGGCGACCAGGTTCAGCATTAGAAGCTCCGGAACCTCCTATTGGATTTAAACATAGGTGGATACGCGAATCCGTAATGGAATTCGACGATAAAACTAACGTTCATAAAAAACGGCAAGAAGGATGGGAACTCGTTCGCGCAGAGGAATACCCAGATTATGTAGGGCCAACAGTAGATGAGGGAAGAAACGCTGGCATTATTGGTGTCGGTGGTCTTGTTCTCGCTCGTATCCCCGTCGAATTGGCAGAGCAGCGGAATAGACATTATCAAGGTGTCTCACAAAATCAAATGGACGCAGTAGATCGTGATTGGATGCGTGAAAACAATCCAGCCATGCCTAAACTAAATCCACAACGTAAATCCTCTGTAAGCTTCGGCTCAGTCCGAAATACAGCAAAGAACTCTGAAGGAGAGTAAAAATGGCAAATCAAGACGCTGCCTTTGGTTTACGTCCAATTGGTCGAATAGGGGGAACCCCGTTCACTGGAGGACAAAACCGATACAGAATCGCCAATAACTATGATACATCTATTTTTCAAGGTGACATGGTTGCACAAGTCACTGGAGGCGGTGTAGAAATACATGCTGACGGTGGAACTATACCTATTGTTGGTGTTTTTAACGGTTGCACTTACACAGATCCTACATCTGGTAAGGTAACATTTAGTAACTTTTACCCATCAAGCACTGCTGCTGCTGATATTATTGCTTTTATCATTGATGACCCTATGGTTGTTTTTGAAATTCAAGCAGATGCAGCATTTCCAATTGCAGATTTGTTGGGTAATTTTGATGTCGTATATACAAGTGCTGGAAGTACCGCAACAGGTATAGCTGGTGCTGAATTGAAAGTGACTGATGGAGGAACAGCTACTACGTTACCTCTTAAAGCCATTGATATTTCTCAAGATCCTGAGAATAGCGACGTAGCCACAGCTAACACTAACGTGAAAGTTGTTATCGGTAACCATATATTCGGCGTCAAGGGCGCTGGGTTAGCATAAGGAGATTGAGTTATGGCTATATCACGTTCACAACTCGTTAAAGAGCTAGAGCCGGGCCTCAATGCCTTGTTCGGAATGGAGTACGCTCGTTATGAAGGCGAACACGCTGAAATCTTTGATACAGAATCCTCGGATCGAGCTTTCGAAGAAGAAGTGATGTTGGTTGGATTTGGCAACGCTCCAACAAAAACTGAGGGAGCTGGAGTCGATTTTGATGACGCTAACGAAGCATATACTGCTCGTTATTCGCATGAAACCGTCGCTTTGGCTTTTGCATTAACTGAAGAAGCAATCGAAGATAATCTATATGATCGTCTTGGTGCGCGTTATACGAAGGCTCTTGCCCGATCTATGGCACACACTAAGCAGGTTAAAGCGGCTGCTGTTTTAAATAATGCATTTAACTCAAGCTTCACTGGTGGAGATGGCGTAGAACTTTGTTCTTTAGTTCATCCACTTGGTGCTGGTGGTACATTTGCAAATGAACCATCAACTGCAGCTGATCTTAACGAAACATCGTTAGAGAATGCTTTAATTGATATCTCAACTTTTGTAGATGAGAGAAATATGATTATTGCCCTTCGTGGAGCAAAAATGGTAATTCCACCTCAGTTGCAATTTATTGCAGATCGTTTGCTAGAATCAACTTTACGTCCTAGCACAGCTGACAATGATATCAATGCAGTGAAAAATATGGGAATGGTCCCAGAGGGATATACTGTTAATCACTTTTTAACAGATCCTGATGCATTTTTCATTAAAACAGATGCTCCAAATGGCTTTAAACATTTTGAGCGTTCAGCTATGCGTACAAACATGGAAGCTGATTTCGATACAGGTAACATGCGGTTTAAAGCCCGTGAGCGTTATTCTTTCGGATTTAGTGACCCTCGTTGCGTATATGGTTCACCAGGAGCTTAATTGCTTTAGTATATTAATTAAAAGAGGCGGCTTTGGTCGCCTTTTTTTGTAACTTTAATTAGGAGAAAATTATGGATTGGATTACAGGAAGATTAAAAGAACCATCAAGCTACGGAGCTGCGGCTGTCGTAGGTGTTGGCTTAGGTATTTTGCTTACACTGCCAATATTAACTTGGGCAGGTATTATCTGCGCTATATTCGGATTGGTTCTTAAAGAAAAACCAAGCGAGTGATTGTATAAGTTACCCTCTTTCTTTTTATAAAAAAGTGGTGTAACATAAAACTACCTTGACAGCCGCATTCTGCGTCTGACATTTGCCACGACAAGGAGATAACATGGCTAATACAACATTTAACGGGCCAGTCCGTTCACAGAATGGTTTTGAAGACATTACTATTGCTGCTGTAACTGGAACAGAAACAACTAATTCAACATACGGAACAAACGCTTCTGTAGGCGGCGACCTTACGGTACTTGGGTCTATCTTGTCTGGTGGCGCGCACCCCACGCTGAACGGTCTAGCTGTAACGGCTAAAGCCACTGGCGCAACCATTTCCTATGTTGCTGGAATTAACGTCAACCCATTCACTGGCGGCGCACAGCAGATTACTACTCTGCCAGCGGCGACAGCGGGTGTTGTTGTTGTACACGCTCAGTCCGTAGACACTACTGGCGGAACTGCTTTCTTGAGCTTTGATTGCGCGGGTAGTGATGCTTATGAGACAGGCAGCGTTATAGAAAGCCGTACAAGCAGCGCAGTTGTGTTCGATACGTCTACTGCGGGAGAAACTTTGTTGAAGTTCACTCCTGCTAACGCAACAACGAACTTGATGAGCATTGGCTCATATATCTACTTTACCTGCACAACAACGGGTCTGTGGAATGTTTCGTTTAACTTCCAGCATCTTGGCGCGGGTACTACAGGTACATTTCTTTTCGCAGCCTAATGTTTAATTTGGCGGGGTTAACACCCCGCCTTTCTTATAGGAGTTTGACATGGCAGATGCTGTAACGTCACAGACGTTAATCGACGGCGGCAAGCAAGTCGTGATTAAGTTTACCAACGTTTCGGATGGATCGGGTGAATCCGCCGTTACTAAGGTTGATGTTTCCGCGCTAGAGGCCAGCGTTGATGGTGATACTTGTACGGGTGTTGTTATTGAACGCATTTGGTGGCAGTGCATTGGCATGAAAGTTAAGATTCTGTTTGATGCAAGCACAGATGCGTTTTGCATTGAACTTGGTGAGAACCAAAGTGGGGATCACGATTACACTTCTTTTGGCGGCTTAACTAACAACGCGGGCGGTGGAAAGACGGGTGACATTAACTTCACAACGGTAGGTCACACTAGCGCGGATACATATACTATTATTTTGTATATGCGTAAGAAGTATGACTAAGGGCAAAATGCCTGCGCGAAACAAGACTAATTTCCGTTCTACTAAGTCTGGGGCGGGGATGACGGAGAAGGGTGTAAAGGCTTACAGAGCCAAGAACCCCGGATCAAAACTAAAAACCGCTGTTACGGGCAAGGTTAAAGCGGGCAGTAAAGATGCTAAACGACGCAAGTCTTTTTGTGCGCGGTCCGCTGGTCAAATGAAGAAGTTTCCAGAGGCGGCTAAAGACCCTAACAGTCGTTTACGCCAAGCTAGAAAAAGGTGGAAATGTTGATGGTTACTAAAAGCAATAAGAAACAACTTAAAAATGTTGTTAAGGGTTTAAAGAAAGCCTCTAAGCTTCATGCAGGACAGGCCAAAACTCTTAAACGAATAGTTCGTAAAGGATAACGGTAACATGGCTAAAGACGGACTTTATAAAAACATTGATAACAAACGAAAACGCATTGCTGCGGGATCGAAAGAAACGATGAGAAAGCCCGGATCAAAGGGCGCTCCTACGGCAGCAAATTTTGCCGCTGCCGCAAAAACAGCTAAACCACAACGCGCCGCAAATGGCGGAGAAATGAGGAAAAGTAACATGATGAAGAAAAAAGGTTACGCCAAGGGCGGTGCTGCAAAGAAGATGAAAGTTGGCGGTGCAGTCAAAAAGATGAAGTCTGGCGGCGCGGTAAAACGCAAAATGGGCGGCGCTATGATGAAGAAAAAAGGTTACGCTAAAGGCGGTGCCGCAATGAAGAAAAAAGGTTACGCTAAAGGCGGCGCGGTTAAAAGA
>ENA-ORXF01002148-ORXF01002148.1-marine-metagenome-genome-assembly--contig:-NODE-2148-length-12019-cov-3.738570_pt1 | contig 12019 bp, 15 predicted proteins | sample MGYA00237864_ERZ511476 | MGnify/ENA primary metagenome ERZ511476 (study PRJEB26306, sample SAMN06343908) | marine metagenome | isolation source: coastal waters | place: Atlantic Ocean: West Antarctic... | reverse complement strand
AGAACTCCCTCTAGTCCTGCGCCTCTACCTCGCTTTTCACAACCACAATAACGGTTATCAATAACCTGCTTGAGGTACTCTTAATACTAAACAATAATCGCTACCGGCGCCCTGACTGGCACCTGCATTGACCGTTTAGCAGTCAGATTGCACTAATTAAGGAACATTGTGACCGCATCGAATAATGCCTGCCGCGTATCACTGCTAGAGCAGTCAATGATCCTCGCCTTTCGACGCGACAAACTGCAACTCATTATTAGCCGCTCTGAGCACTTTTCCATGGCCCTACTCTACTTCCCAGATATCTCAATATCATCCTCACCGTCCAGTAAGAGTAACGGCGCCTAGATCAATCTGCCAAGATGACCGGCCGAAGAAATAGTGACTGAGCGCAATAAAGGTTTCACTGTTCTCGTCATCAGAAAATTGATAACTCACACCAAAACCATCATATTTCACTTAGACCGAATGTTAATCGATACCGGTAACGTTAAAGCTCACACAGATACGCTCGCCCTGATCAATAAGTCCTCCATTAGCGCTACCCGGAAGTGGTGTAGGAAATTTGGCTGCGCTATTATCCTCACCGTGTCTAAACAACAGCTCGGCATTATCGGGCGAAAGGTTTGTAGTTACATTGTTGGAATGGCCGTATTAAAGACGCACTTTTAAGACATCGTTTATTGATGCACTACGTAAGCTAGTCCGGTTTTGGCTAATTAAACTTATATCTGTTAAGACAAAGCTAGAAAACCAAGAAGTATTACGCCAGCGCCAGTTACAATGAGGGTAGTACGCCGCAAGCCAGGTGCTGAAACGCCCAGCCAAAATCCAGAGAGCACTACGAACAACAAACCTACTGCAATTATTTTCTGGAAGATTTTAAATATCTCTGGCCCATGGCCTTTATGAAGCTCGATTAGTCTACTCTGAATACTTGGCTCATTGTAGCTAACAACAACTCCCTCTGGCTGTATATCAAACTTATAAAAATTACGCGATGTAGGGCGAGTTAACAGTGTTTTCTCTTTAACCTTAACATATTCAAAGTCATGAGATATGCCGGCAGCTACCAACACTTTTTGTACATCTTCATAAAGTGATTCTGAGCTAGGATTTAAGACTAACTCCCCAGGTATTACAACGACTGTGTTCTCGATACTACCTTTTACTCCAACTAAATATAGACCACCTGAAATGGCTAAGAACAAAAATGCAGGAGCAAGAAATGCCGCAGCATATAAATGCAAGTTGACCAATAACCGTCGTTTCATAAAAAGTACTCTTTCGCTATTTTTTAGTAAGGTAGATGAATAAATGGTAGGTGGGAGAAAGTTATATAATCTATTGGGCGAGTGTATGAAAAAAAAACTTCCTATTCAAGCGCTACATACTTTGACGAATAGGAGGAGAGTGCTAGGGCTGGACAGTAATTTCATTAACACCCAAAATCACTTTTAAGCGCTGCTTCATCAACTTCGCCAAATGTGCGAAGCTCAAATGCTCTGATTTCTGAACATGAACAGCCTTTATCAGCGCTTCCTAACGCACCAGATGAACTAACTGAGTACATTGCTTTGCCACTTGTTTGGCAAGACCATTGTTCGTCACTACAAGATGAAAGGCAAAGGACTGTGACTGCAATTACCAAGGCTGTCTTCATGTTGGTTGTTCCTCTGTTGATTCTAATTAAGTACTGGTAATGTAAGAGGTACTAGTTCAGCCTTCACACTTGAAGCTGCTATAGCATACAACTACTGCTAGTCTTTTAGGGTCTAGCCCCGCAGGGTAACTATACTGACCTTTGTTCTTAGTCTTCCTGTATAGCCCCTAGTTGATGAGCTTCTAGTAGTAGTTCTTTGTTAGAAGCCATTCGTTGTGTCGCTTAAGTCTCTCGTTATAACCTTCTGTTCTTTTATAGCTTGGAATAGCCTCATAGCTGTAGTCCAAAGTATTAGCTCTATCCATGTTCTTAAAGGCTTGTATTTGATCACTTCCTACACCTTCTTGATCCACATTAATCTTGAAGCTATTTAGCTCTTCCGCTACAGCGTCGTTCATTACTCTTCTCAACTCACCAGAGTGGTGCTCTTGTGTGATATAAGAATCATGTACTGTTAATACTGGTATGTTCTTCTTGGTGAAATGATTGATAACTTTAGCTGTGATCCTACCGTCTATATTCATCAACTCTACGCCTTTGTCTGTACATATTGAGTCTGCTATTGCAGGGTGCTTCTCTTTAAAAGCGTCTAGTAGTAGTTGTAGTTGTTTGTCTTTCAGAGACTTCTCAACACTGGCTGTCTGTTGGTCTTGTCTGAAGGCCGAGAACGCTGCTTTAGGACTATTAGCGTTTATGCTCATGAGTGCCAAGCCTTTAACAATCTTCCTTTGTTCAGCGTCTGTAAAGTCTAATAGATTGTCCAATGTGTACGGATCTCTTTGTGGCTCTAACCCTTGAAGACCATAGAGAAGATTGATGTGAAGCCCTGAGTAGTCTTGTTCAATAGTAGCTTCGTCATTGATGTGTATTGGTTTACGCCAGTCTTCCTTGATACTTTGCCACCAACCTCCATGAAACCTACCGCCTAGATTCCAGTCACCCCTGTAGAAGACCCTTCTCACAAACTTGTTATCTTGCGAAAGTTTGACTCTCCTAACCTTGGTCTCACCGGCTTTCTTGTCCCAGTAGGGTTGTTCTACAACAGGCTCTTCTCTCGTTGGAATGTCGATAAAGGTTCGCCAGAGTAAGGCGTTATATTGCTGCACCTGATCTCTCATTGACTCTATAGGTTCGAAGTCTGTGTCTTTGTAGCCAACCTGAATACGCTTCTTCTTGTCGTTTTTATAGTCGTGCTTACTAAGGATAATTACTTCTTGGCTAGGCTGTTCTTCCTTCAGATCAAATAGCGTTAGATCAGTTTCGTTAAAGATTGCTGCCAGCTTGGCTGAAGCTCTTATTCGAGTTGTTTGGCCTGAACTCTCAGAGCCTGTTTTCTTATCTATTAGACCAGCTTCATAGGTGTGATTGACAACATCAATCATTTTGGCTGAGATGAACAAGGCGTTATATCTGGAGTTTTGTTTGTAGGCTGATTTAGACATACCCACTCCAATAGACAGCTCTGGGTCGTCTAACCAAGCTACGTAAAGGTCTAGCAGCAGTACCTTGAATTGTTTCTCGGGTTCTGACTTAGCCCTGTTACCTTTGCCTTCTATAGGAGGAAATGCATCGCTAAAGTATTGATTCCACACAGTGTCAGGTAGCTTTTTAGCTTCAGGGTGGTTAGACCAGCGGTGTACGTCAAGAGGTCGGGAGTGGTGGCGGTTAATTTCAGTCATTGGCTTCGGAATCAGTCAGCGACTGAGCCTTTTCAATCAGAGCAGGATCGTCTGAAACGTGGTGATATTTTATGTAGTGGGCTTTGTTGTCGTCTGAATTCATAGTGCTATTGAAGCACAGGATTTGATCAGTTTATATCTGGGATGTCGTTGGTTTGGATATAATTTAGCCATCGAATAAAGGCCAAATGCAGCCTCGCTTAGAACGTATTACAGAGCCTTTGAGAAAGATTTAGATTCTAGAGCTTTAACTAGAGGCTAGAAGCTGGTTACAGCTAACTTACACTACTGCTAGCCCTAATCGGGTTACTCGGTTACTGAGGTGAAGAGTCACCTTTCTCAGCAAAAATTGCGACCACATAACTATGGAATGGCTCTGCGTATGCTATGTGGTAGTCCTTCCAAAATTTTGCATATCCAGCTTTAGTTTGAATTTCATTTCGGTAGTAGGCATCTGAGCCCAGCCATAATTGGGGGGGTATAGAGCCGTCTAAGTGCTGGTAATACAGATACTCCCAGCCATTGATTTCCATTAGAGCGTATTGATTGCAGCGTGCTAACACTACAGACGAAAGGTCATCATGGCCAGCTTGACATCGGCCAACCAGAATACTTAACTCAGGATTTTGGACCATCATGGCTCCCGGCCCTTGTGCCAGCATTAAAGCATTATAATGCGCCTGACTACGCAGTAATCGGTTACTGTCTGACACCTGCATTGCAAGATAAACTAAGGAGATAATAATCGCGATGCCACCGATAAACTCCCCAATGTGAGCCAAGCCTTGTAGGGAAATTTTGTTGTTTCGCATTAGGGTTCCAATTCTTAGTTATTTAAGTTGAATTCATATATTAATGGTTAAAGGATAACTGAATAGCCCAACCAGTCAGATCAGGACTAGATCTAGTCCACCCGTACAAACATTGTCCTTATAAAGGCTAATGTGCTTTGAACTAAAAACAAAATTAAACAGCCAACATAGATATTTGTAAGAGCCTGTATGTATCCAATAAGCATAAGACCAGAGGCTATAAAGATTGTAGCGAGAAGTCCTGTTTGAAATATAAACAGTTTAATAGGGAAAATATGCTGATACCCTTGAGCCCTCAACAATAGCATTCGTTTGGGAAATATAAGTAAACCCATAACTGAGTAGAGACATGTAGACCAACAGATAATTTTCCAAGACAAGTCCGCATTGTTAGCATTAAAGATGCCAAACGGCAGAAGACCGCCAAACATTGCACCGAAGGCTGAATAAGTTAAAAGTCGAACACGAAAATTATCAGGGCCACTGAACACGTCCGAACTCCGACTTAACGCAATTATTATGGCCGAAAATCCAACTATACCGATAGCTATCTCTGCAATTAATTGTAAAGCATGAAAATTTGGCTCCATGATCTAGTCCCTTTCCCATTTCACTTAATCATAACTGAATACCTCATCCAGTCAAATCAGGGCTAGATCGTTGCTCAATTTAGGCTTTGTCACCGTTGCCGCTAGATATTAAATTACAGCTAAATAAAGGCCAAATATAGCCAAGGTTAGAGCGCACTACAGAGCCTCTCAGCGCCACTCTCAGCCTGCCTTTCAGCTACCATTAGCTCAGCAATAAAGCACCTCTCAGGGCAGTCTGGTGCGTGCTGCAGGGTTCTGTGAGGCAGGGTTGGCTGGGCAGGCTGTGGAGTGGGAAACAGTACCTAATCAGGCACTCACTCGCGCTGTTTTGTGCATAGCAAAAATATTTAGATTAACAGAAATGAACTTTCCAGCAGACAGATGTCTTAATTAATGTGCGTGATTCTCCCCCCTGAGAATAAACACACTGTAAAGTTGTACGAAGAAGCCCTGTTCACGCAGGGTTTTCTTTTGTCTGAGCATTTCAATCTAGGAGCGACTGTTGATGCTGACTACGTTGTTTGGCGAACCATATTCGATATCAATAAGGTGCTTGTGAATCTTCAGTGAGTCTTGATACAAGGCTTGTACAATTTCTGACTGAGATATAGCAGTAGAGCCGTAATTTCACAAGGTGGCTGACAAGTATTTGGCTTTAAGTTTCAGGTCTGAGGGCGAGCCATATTTGTCGCTAACATCTTTGGCCCAACCGCTGATCTCATTGCGCTTGTCCTTAGGGCACTCGGCATTTCTGAGCCTTGTTTGCATGGTGTGTCTGAAGCAGTGGGACGTTGGGCACAGCTCGCCGAGTAGGGTTTCTAATCGTTTATTGCATGCTCCAGAGGCGCTACCATTTTTTACCTCGTTCTCGGCCTCAATGACATATCGGGGAAATAGGTAGGTGCTTAACTCTGCTTCAGTAAGTTTCTGTAGAGCTGTTAGAGATGCCCCGACCAAAGGAACTAGTCGCCGACTGTTCTTATTTTTTAGGCCGCGAATGTTGTTTTTATACAGTACCAAGTGCGGTGTTTCAGCCTTCAAATCAACATCCTTCACCAACAAACCGCAGCACTCTTTGACGCGCAGACCCGTGTCGAGCATCAGATGGATCATACAATCTATTTCGAGAGTGTTAGAGGGAGGCATATTGCGTATTAACCGTATCTGCTCATCAGTGAAATCCGCACGTGTTTCTAAATCATCACCGAGACCGGGTATAAAGAACTTTTCAAAGCAATGCTGTTTATCCACCTTGATGTCGAGCTGAAGTGTAACGAAGTTAAACATTGCAGCTATCGACTTCAACTGACGTTGCACCGTGGCTGATTTTTTGGTCTTCAAACTAGCGGTAATGAAATTGTTAATGTCTGATCGAGAGTAGTCGGCAGGAGCTCTATCGCCGCACTGGGCAATAAATGTGTTCATCACGTTGTTGGCTTCGTTAACGTTTCTACGATTATTAACCCTACCCGTTATTCGCAAGTACTCGGCTGGATACGCTGATGCTGTGAGTCTAAACTCACCTTGTGCTATAGCCAATGCGCTGCGCTGGGTGTCATCGAGTAGATGATGAGGGAAGGGGGCTTCGTTGTGACGATAGGCGGCGTAGTCTTGCTTAGATGATCTGTCTCTAATAGTGTCGTCTACGTCCTGATAAAAGGTTTGCTTGGCTTCCTCTGCTCCTTGCGTTGATGCTTTTGCATCAGCTTCTGTAAGATCATGCTTTACTAGCAGCGCAATAGCAGCTTGGTAGTTAGACAGCACATTATGTTTGGGCAGTCCTTGGCGCAGACGTTTGAATTGCTCTTCGACAAGTCGATGTTTTTCTTGGTAGAGCGCAGCAGCAACACTCTTATCATTCTGCTTCAGCGAGATTTCAATAAACGGCTTGGGATACTGGTCTGCTAGATCGGCAGGAACGCGCCTTCTATAGTAGTAGGTATTTCTGTTGCTTCTTTTAAACAGATATTTCATTGATATGGTGTATGTGCCGATAGCGAACTGCATCATAACGTAAAAAACCTCTAGTGTGTGTACAATTGTGTGTACATTACTAAAGGCTTTTGCGGCTAGAACCCTCTATTTTACTGGATTCTACTATCTTGAATGGTGCACCCGGAGTGCAGGTTAGTGCCTCAGCCAGGCATTAGTAACACTCTTGAGCCTTGTGTTTACTGATGTTGACAGCGCTTCAGTTCATTGTCAAAGGCACATCCACGTCTACCATTTTGTCTACCATCAGACTGACACAAGGCGCCTCTTGAGTAATTGTGTACCTGACAATCCTTTAGGGGCCGGGAGGGGCTACGGTGACGTGGGATTGTTACTGTACCTGCGTGGATACTTAAAAATCCCATTTCAAAAAAGGCTAATTATCAGACAAAAGAAAACCCTGCGTTAACAGGGCTTGTTCGGAGAGTTATAACTGATCATGTTCTTGGGGGGAGAATCACGCACATTAATTAAGACATCTGTCTGCTGGAAAGTTCATTTCTGTCTGACTATTTGTTTCTGTTATGCCTAAAACAACGTGAGAGAGTGCCTACACTGGTACTAAATCACCCTATTTATCTACTACTCAAACTCCCCAGCCAACCCTGCTCCAAAGCACACCCTGGCACGCACTAGATCGCCCTATAAGCCGCGTTATTGCTGTGTTTATGGTGCTAGATAGGCATACTGAGAAGGGTGTTGAGAGGCTCTGTAATGCCTTCTAAGCGAGGTTGTATTTGGCCTTTTTTATGCTTATTTATGTCGCATTTAAAGTGTTGAGGAACTTGCTAAGGCAAATAGTGATCTATACAGTTGTTAGTTAATAAATAAAGGCAGGAGCGTTCTGTGCTATCAGTAAAACATAGAGTTAGGAATGTTTTAGCATGGACTGGTTTTCCCTTTTTACCGTCACTATTTATCTGCTTGGTGATGTCACTGTTAACGCAATATATGGAGTTTAATCTCGCGGCCGCAATCGCGATTATATACGGGCTACTTATTTGGCTGCCTTCAGGGATAGTCAATTATATTATGGTCGGCAGCTTTAGAGTCCTCCCATGGAAGAAGATTGAGGAGGAAATAGAATGAAAAGGCTATTGGTCATTACTGTCCTGCTAACCGCATTGTCTGCTTCATCAGCATTAGCTACAGAATCTCCGTTTAAGATGAGCGTAGAGTCACTGGTTACCAAATCCATCAATACGGGAGATACTTCATACTTAGGTATGGCAGCTATAAGATGCGCTGCTTTGTACAATACTTATCTCAGTTTGGTTGAGTTAAATACGGATATCAAAAATGATGGAGCTATTGCACATAGCCTTTATGTGCTTGGAGTTAAAATCAAAGCTCAAAAAATGCAAGAGCATGGTGCTAAAGAGAGTTTCATAGCTTCAATGCCTGAAAAAGCTATGGAAGATATCCAAAAACATTCCTTAGTTTATTGGGAGTGGTTAAAAAATAATAGAGAAGCAACTGGAGATTACGCAGCTTCCTCACCTGAGTTTATAAGCGAACAAGAGCAATGCAACATTGTCTACAGTTTTACGCAGACGAACACAGACACAAATGACTGAAATCAATCGTTACCACTCCAGACCACTAGACGTTCACCGTTGGTCACGTCACCGTGAAGCGACAAAGCTACGTGACACTGTCTGGAATCAATACTTTAAAGAAGCTGAGATATTATGAAAAAATCACTAGTTATCTCTACACTACTAATCAATTTAGCTACCTCTTTTGCGTGGGCTGATATTGGTGATACCTATACCTGCAGCATCACAAAGTTCATCAATATGTCACACCGCGGTGAAATCACATCTCTGGCAACAAGCTCCTTTAGATTTAGCCGTACAGCAGAGACTGTCGTATTTGGTGCTAATAGCTTTAATAATATTAATAGCTTTGACTCTAAACCTTTTGAAATCACCTTCTCCACAGATGTTAATAAGGAATGGTTCCATGCGGAGAGTTTTAGTCATCGTTTGGCTTACTCTGATGGAAGTTTATTTTGGACTTCAACTGAAGTAGCTGGGATACGATCTTTTGTAGCTAAATGCGAGATATTTGATTGAGTAAAGACGGTCTACGCTTTGACTGGTATCCAATACTACAAGCTGCCTTCTTAGATGATTTAGCTGCTGAGGTTATGGCGACTATTGAGACTGCCAGAACAAGCACCAGAGGCTCGTCTCCAGCTGCTGCTGAAAAGAGAACACATGATCAGCTAACCATCGCTAAACACCTGCTGTCAGCCCTCTATTGCGCCTACAGCACTGTCAGCAGTAAGAAAACACCCACTCGAGTGTCAGTGATTAAAAAGACTGACGGCTTCTCAACTGATAAGACTAAATATCCTACTAGAATCCATTACTCCTCTCGTTACTTCATTGACGTTTACAAGGCGATTGATGAACTTAAATGGATAAGTATTGATGAAGGTAAACAAGGTATAGGCTACACAAGAATACACGCAAAGAACCGCTTGAAATCAACCTTTAAAACTATTGGTTTGATATGGACAAAGCAGCAGCCAAAGTCTTTAGAATACCTTATTGTTGTTAGAGATAGGGTTGAGACAACACCAAAGAAACCTCGTCATCCAAAAGCCCCTAAGAAGTACAAGAAAGTAACACTGGCAACACCAGGCATGCCTGAAGTATCTGCAATGGCAAATAGCCTGTATAGCTATAATGAGTTTTTAACCCAGCATTGTTTAGCATTGAGTGTTAATAACGTTGAACTATATGACATAGCAAAAGCATTAGCGGGTAACAAAACCTCTAATGATGACGAAGAAGACATTATAGCCAACTTAGACTTATCTAGAGTTCAGCTAAGGCGCATCTTCTCTCGTGGAGATTTAACAAAGCACGGCAGGTTTTATAATGGTTGGTGGCAATCTTTACCGTCAATCTATAGACAACACATCACCATTGATGGCTATAAAACCTCTGAGGTTGACTACTCCAATATGTCATTGAGGATTATCTACGCTCTACAGAGTATTGAGCGTGATGTGGATGACGATCTGTATGACATTGGTTTAGATAACTGGTTAGGCGGAGACGATCCTAGAAGGAAGCTAATCAAAGTATTTGTTAACGCACTGATGAACGATGAAACAGGTAACTACAAACTCAAGAAACCAGAGCTTAGAACATTAGGATTAACACACGAAGAACTCTTAGCTTTAGTGTTAAAGACTCATGAGTCTATAGCGGATCAACTAACGGCTGGTATTGGTCTATATAGCACCTATCTAGACAGTCAGATAGCGGAGTTGGTAATGATGTCAATGCAAGCTGATGGCATAGTTGTATTACCGATTCACGACAGCTTTCTTGTCAGAACAGGCTATCAGAAGTGGTTAGAAGTAGTCATGGAAGCTGCTTTTAGAGCCGTTACGGGTGCTACTGTCGCCACAGATGCCGACGGCCCTAGATTGTCAAAGCACTTTGGCATGAGCAAGGATCGCTTTAAAGAAGTAGAGAAAGAACATAACCAAGATGAAAGCTCAGGCATCTTTAATGTTATTACTTTAGATTTTGATACATTATTTAAAGAAACCATAATGAAGAAGTATTTAAGCTATTGGGAGCAGTGGGACTCAGAGAGGCTCTAAAAGCATTAGCTACAAGCTACTAGAAGTTGTTCCTTTTAGTGTTCGTCAAAACTCTAAAGATACATTGAGCTTATCAAGTCCCTGCAGTTACTCTGTGAGGCAAGAGCTAGCAGTTGTTATCATCAGTTATTGTTAATGCTTCGCTAGAGCCTCTATTACGGGAAACAGGTTCAGTAACTAGTCAATGCATTGTCGTTAAAGGTTAAATTAATGGTCTCTTTTCAGAGTGCTTAGAGACTATACAGGAAGGAAAAGAGCTAGAGACGGTATAGAAAATCTGCAGGGCTAGTAGCTGTTAGTCGTTGTTACGCTAGAGGTTCTGTAGTTCCTCTATTACGGGAAACAGGTTCAGTGGATATTTAGGAGTAACCAATGAAAACCATAGTAATTATAGCTATAGCTTTTTTATTGTCGTCTTGTAGTGACAATGAGTGGTATTGCAAGACACAGGGACAGACAATGTTCTCAATGAGTTCATCAGGGGAAATAGGTGGTGCTGGTAAAGGCTGTTCATGTTCAGAAATCAGAGCGTTTGAGCTTCGCACTTTTGGTGAGGTTGATGAAGCTGCGCTTAAAAGCGATTTTGGGTGCTAATGCTCTATCTAATTGCTTAGAGCGTTTCTATGCGTTAGTGTATCAGCGTTAGTTTAGAGAGATTAAGCTCATGAAACTATTTAAATTTCTACTCGCAGTTAGTACTGTTTTTTTTATGCAAACTGCAATGGCTAAGATGTGTCCAGATGGCTCTTATGTGGCAGGAAATACATGTAAACTATGTCCCAATGGTAAGTATGTTGGCGGTAAAACCTGCAACCTTAACCCAGATGGATCATACACCGCTGGCAAAGGGAAATTAACTCCGAATGGTTCGTATGTTCCAGGAAATAAGCGGAGATTATGCCCAGATGGTAGTTATGTGGCTAGTAGCCGCTGTAAATTAATGCCAAATGGTACGTACATTGGTGTTAACTGATCAGTAAATTTAGTATAGCCCTAACACTTGCAGCTACTGCTGTTATCACATCAGCATCGCTTGAAGACCATACAGTGCCATACGCTGCAGGTATTACTGTAGGCTCTAATCATGTTGAGTTTGCCAATGGTGCAACAATACATCTCTGTGGTGACAATAGTGTTGGGGCAATTGCCTATGCTCTGGACGCTTTAGCACGTGGCAGTAATGCTATAGTTATTCCTATGGAGTCTGAGGGGTTGTGAAAACATAGTGGATTTACTTGATATCAGGTGCTGGTGTATTGGAGGCTAAAGAGATTGGGAGTAAAAAGGTATAAAGCGAGTTGATTATTCCTGTAAATCATGTATTTTTGAATAGAGGGGTTGGAAATTTCTCCAACGCCTTGCTCTAGAGAGAACCTAATATGGGAAAAATTATAGACTTTATACCTGGAATTTTAATTGTGCCATTTTGGGTTCTGGGATTTCTTTACGCTATACTTTTGCCCGACACGCTTTACTATGCATTTGGCATACATTTAGATATGTGGTTTCCAATATTAGAGACTTTTTGGGGTTACATAATAGTGGGCGTACTATTTGCAATTCCACTGTTAAATGTTGGTTTATTATTACTACTAATCGTGCAATCGTTCATCGTATTAGCTAAGTTTGCATTTGGATCATACGACCCTTCATTT
>ENA-ORXF01002146-ORXF01002146.1-marine-metagenome-genome-assembly--contig:-NODE-2146-length-12021-cov-4.827780_pt1 | contig 12021 bp, 13 predicted proteins | sample MGYA00237864_ERZ511476 | MGnify/ENA primary metagenome ERZ511476 (study PRJEB26306, sample SAMN06343908) | marine metagenome | isolation source: coastal waters | place: Atlantic Ocean: West Antarctic... | reverse complement strand
ATCTTAATTTTTCCGAATTTTGATGCTCTTAATATAGCTCGGAGTTGAATATTAAATAATTGTGGTTCTGATAAGCACAATCTAATAGCTCTTAGTCCTAATGCAGGATTAGCGCTAATTTTCGTATCAGCTGATGTTAATTTATCCGCACCAGAATCTAGAGTCCTTATTACAACGGTTTTATCTTTCATTGATCTTGCTACTGATTTATAAATTTTAAATTGTTCCTCTTCATTTGGTAGTTCTTTTCTATTCATGAATAAAAATTCAGTTCGAAAAAGTCCTATTCCTGAAGCTCTATTATCTTTTACTGATTGCATATCACCAGGAACTTCAATATTCGCTAATAATTCAATTTTTTCATTGTTTAAAGTTTTGGATTGTATATTTTTAATTTTTGATAGTATTTTTTGCTCAATCCCCCAAAGATTTTGCCTTACTTGGTACTCCTTCAGAATCTCCTCAGAAGGATTTACAATGACTATGCCTTCATTGCCATCAACAATAATTTGTTCATTATTTTTAATTAGCCCCCTAGCATTTTGGAGGGCGACTATAGATGGGATGTTAAGACCTCTTGCAAGAATTGCTGTATGAGATGTCGATCCTCCCATATCAGTTAAAAAAGCAGCATATTGATGCTTCTTGAATTGAAGTGCATCTGCAGGAGATATGTCATGTGCTACTAAAATAGCAGAGCTTCCCTTGTAGATTTGGCTGCTTTGGCTTGGGTGCCCAAGGAGAACTTTCAGTATTCTTTCAACGACTTGAATAACATCATTCTTTCTTTCTTTGATATATTCATCTTCTATTTGATCAAATTTACTAACAAAAAAATCCATTTGTTTCTTTAATGCCCATTCTGCATTACAGCTATCTTTACTAATTATTTTCTTAGGTTTTTCAGAGAAATTTTTATCACTAAGAATCATTAAGTGAGTATCAATAAAAGCAGAAAACTCATCAGATGAATTTTTTTGCAATTGTTTTTTTATTTTAAGCAAATCTTTTCTTACCTCATTCATTGCTCCTGATAGTCTTTTAATTTCACTTGGAACTTCATTTTTATCTAATTGATAATGAATAACTTCTAATAATGCGTTAGAAATAAGATGTGCTTTACCAATAGCAATACCATTGGAGACTGAAACTCCGTGAATATTGAAAGAAGACATTATTCACCTTCTCCAAAATAATTTATAAAAAGAGTTTCAATGTCTGAGATAGCTTTTTTTTCATCAATACCATCCGCCATTACTAAAATAATTGTATTTTTGCTAGCTGCTAACATTAATACTTCCATAATGCTTTTTGCATTTACTTTATTTTTATCTTTAATTAAGAATATTTCTGAGGTAAACGAACATGCTAACTGTGTAAGTTTGCTTGATGCCCTTGCATGGAGGCCTAATTTGTTAATGATTTTCATTTTTTTTTTAATCATTTAAAACTCATATTTTTTTAATATTTTTTTTCGCACATTCAATCGAATCATTTATTAGAGTATTTATATTATCTTTTCGATCCGATATTGCTTTTATTAGCATGGGAAGATTTATTCCAGTAACGACTTCAACTTTATTTTCTTCAATAAATTTATTTAAGAGATTGCAAGGGGTAGCGCCATAAATATCTGTCATTATTAATACGCCATGACCACTTTCTAGATTTTTAATTTTTTTTGAAATAATATCGCTGTATTTATGTAAATCATCATTAGAATTAATCGATACCGATTCAACAGAAATAGGGTAATTATCTAGAATATGTGCTGCGCAATCAATGAGCGATTTTCCAATTTCTCCATGCGTAACTAATAAAATACCAATCATTATTGCTTCCCTATTAAATTCATATTATATATCGGCATTAGAGTTCTTCATCAGACACTTTGTATTTAACAGAGCCTTCTGACTGATGATGATTTTTATTTTTATCTCTGTATTTAATCACTTGCTTATCTAATTTATTAATTACTAAGTCAATAGATTTGTACATATCATCACAAACTGATTTGGCATTTATTTCTAAATTAGGCAAGTGAATGTTTGCATATATAATATTATCTAGTTTTTCAACACTAAGAATAAATTTAGCATCAATTACACAATCAAAATGATTATTTATTTTAATAAATTTATTTTCAATATGCTTTCTTAGGGCAGGAGTTATTTCTAAATGCCTTCCAGTAATATTTAAATTCATAATATCCCTTTATAGTTGTGTTTTCTTTCTTTGATTAGTAGGAAGAATCCTTAAAATAGTTCTATATTTAGCAATGGTTCTTCTTGCAATCTGGATGCCTTCTTTTTTAAGTAGTAATGATAATTGCTCATCTGAAAAGGGGCTGCTAGAACTTTCATTTTTTATTAGCTCTTTTATCCTAAAAAGAATTGCTTTGGATGACAAGTCATTTCCATTATCAATTTTTATTGTAGAACCAAAAAAATATTTAAGCTCAAATATACCATGTGGAGAAGAGATAAACTTATTTGTAGTAACTCTAGATATAGTAGATTCATGCAAATCAAGTTCTTCTGCAATGTTTTTAAGGATTAATGGTTTTAAAAATAGCTTACCTTTCTCAAGAAAATCAATTTGTTTTTTCATAATAGCTCTTGATACACGAATAATTGTTATAGATCTCTCTCTTAAGTTTTTTATTAACCATTTTGCTTCTTGAAGCTTGTCTTTTGATTCTTTATCAAATTTATCTGAATCTGTTTTTGCAATATCTTGATAATCTTCAATTATTTTAAGTCTTAAAAAATTATCTTCAATTAAGCTCACATCCCATCTACCATCAGACTTCTCAACTTTAGTATCAGCTTTTATAAAATCTTGAGGGTCTATTCTTTGAAACACTTGACCAGGTTTCGGGTTAAGACTTTTTATTAGTTTTATCGCCTCATTTAGCTCACTATCATCACATTTTAAATTATTTTTTAGTAAGCTATAGTTTTTATTTCCCAGTAAATTCAAGAATTCATTACAAATTTTGAAAGTAATATCAGTTAATTTTTTATTACCTTTTATTACTTTTAATTGCAAAGACAAACATTCTGATAAATTTCTTGCGCCAATTCCAGGAGAAGAAGAATTTTGTATAAGCGTTAAAATATCTTCTAATTCTTTAAGCTCTGCAATGGGCTCAAAAGGCATTGCCTCTATAATATTTTCTAAAGGTTCAATTAAATATCCATCGTCATTAATTGAGTCTATCAAAACTAGGAAAATAATTTGATCCCTATCAGTAAATGAGAAAATACTTAAATTCTCAACTAAATATTCTTTTAGTGTTTGATTTTTTATTTCAGTATCAAATAATTCATACGAATAGTCATTCTTGAAAGATATTTCTTTTGAGCTATTGAAATTTGACTGACTAACTGAGTTACTTTCTGGTTGATCTTCTAATTCTAAAAAAATATTGTCATTGATGTAGTCTTCTATTAATTGATTTAATTCTGACTGAGATGCTTGAAGTAATTTGATTGATTGCTGAAGAAGTGGAGTGAGTCTTAATGACTGCGATAGTTTAAGATTAAATCTTATTTTCATATTTTATAAAATAAAGTCCTTTCCAAGGTATATGTTTTTAACTTCTTGATTGGCTACTATTTCTGAAGGCTTTCCTGACGCAAAAATTTTACCTTGGTTAACAATGTAGGCTCTATTACAAATACCAAGAGTTTCCCTAACATTATGATCAGTGATTAATACTCCAATGCCCATAGATGCTAGGTGTTTAATTATTTTTTGGATGTCAATAACTGCAATTGGATCAATTCCCGCAAAGGGTTCGTCTAGCAATATAAATTTTGGGTTTGTTGCTAAGCATCTTGCAATTTCAACCCTTCTTCTTTCCCCACCTGATAAAGTGATAGCATCATTATTTCTAATATGAACTATATTTAATTCTCCCAAAAGAACTTCAAGGCGCTCAATATTTTGTTTTTTAGAATTTTTCCCTAACTCTAAAATAGATAAAATATTTTCAGAGACTGTCATTTTTCTAAAAATAGAAGGTTCTTGTGGTAAATAAGAAATGCCAAGTTTCGATCTTTTATGTATAGGCATTTTTGTTAAATCATGATTATCAATTTTTATAGTCCCATGCTCTGAGGAGATTAAACCAACAATCATATAAAAAGATGTTGTTTTTCCTGCTCCGTTTGGCCCCAATAAACCAATAACTTCACCGCTTGAAATTCTAAGAGAAATATCTTTAACAACAGAATTTTTTTTATATGTTTTTTTTATATTTTGAATAATTAATTCTGACATACTATTTATTTTTCTTTTTTGGTTTAATAATAACTCGAGTTCTACCTTTTTTAACTTCGTCACCATTTTCATTTTTAGTACTTCCCGAAAGTGCTTGAGCAAATTCAGCATTTGTATCGTACATTATATAGTCACCAAAAACTGTATCGTTGCCCCTTTTGACTGAGGCCCCGCTATACAAATGAACTTTATCCATATGTCCATCATATTCTATTCTCTCCGCACTCCCTTCTATATAATCTTCCATCCCATCTCTTTTTTGCTTGAAAGTTGTTGGCTTGCCAGTGGCAGTACTATGTTGAAAGCCTTGCCTATCTTCTCTGACTGTTAATTCATTTGCTATGATAATTAATGTCCCCTGAGTCAATATTACATCGCCTTTATAAATACTAATACCTTTTGCATCGTCTACAGTCATTGTATCTGACTCAATCTCAATGGCTTTGTCTCTATCCGCCACTTCGGAAAAAGCAACAGTAGCTATTGATAATAATATTGTGTAAATAAAAGCCACAATAAATTTATATTTATTTGATTTTAGAATTTTTTCTTGGATTATCATAATGAACTCTGACGTTATTTAATAGCTTTAAAATCCCTTCTTTATTATCATATTTCATCCCAACGCCATAAATCTCTATACTAGGCTCTTGTATTATTTTTACTGGCTTTTTTGTTAGAATAATATCTATATTTGGCAATATATCTAATTGGTCGGTAAAAAGTTTCATCTCCTTCTTTTTTGTAGTTTCAACTCTTGTTAGAACAACATTATCTGAGAATGAATATTCATCCCCGTCGCCTAAAACCTTCCCATGGTTACTTTTTATATATGAGTAAGGCTTGCTATTTTTATATCTTGTAAAATATGGGGTATCTAAAATAGCATATTCAGCATAATCAAAATGTTCCATACTTTTGGCGCTTATTTTAAACTTTATAGCACCATTCTTTTTAGTTTGTATACTATTAAAATTTCTAATATAAAATTCAGGACCGCTAGCATTATTATTTTTTTTGACTAATAATTCTTTTTCAACTTCTATTTTAAGCCAATAAGTAATGAAGGCGATTATTAAAGCAAGCACTATTACAAAAATTGTTGGAAGTTTATTTGCCATTTGGCAACTATATTACTTTTGATTCAAAAAGATCATTTATATTTAACATTCCGACCACTTTGTTATTGTTATTAGTTATAAGAAAACAATTAACCTTAAATTTCTCCATTATATTAACTGCCTCAATAGCCATCTCAGAGCCATCAAGCGTTATTGGATCTTTTGTCATACATTCCTCAATGGAAGAGTCAATATTTTTTTTGTTAAGTAATGCTCTTCGCAAGTCCCCATCAGTCAATATTCCCATTAATTTATTTTCATTGTCTACTACCCCAGTAAAACCAACTTTTTTGCTAGAAATTTCTTCTATTGCATCTTTTAAAGAAGATTTAATATTAATAGATGGGATATTTTGGCCAATACGCATAATATCTTTAACTTTTATCAATATATTTTTACCTAAATTTCCACCTGGGTGAGATCTAGCAAAATCTTCAGCAGTAAACTCTCTGAGATCTAATACGCACAGCGCAAGCGCGTCACCTAATGATAAAGAAACAGCTGAGCTTGCTGTTGGAGCTAGGCCTAAAGGGCAAGCCTCCTTAGTGACAGCGGCACTTATGTGGATATTACTTTGACTAGCTAATTCCGAATTGGTATTACCGGATATACTAATAATATAAGCCCCTATTCTTTTTATGGTGGGCAAAATTGATATTAGCTCGCTACTCTGACCTGAATTAGAAAAAAAGATGACAATATCTTCATGAGTGATCATACCCAAATCCCCATGACTTGCTTCGCCAGGGTGCATAAAAAAAGCTGGGGTCCCAGTACTTGCAAAAGTAGAGGCAGTTTTTCTTGCAATATGCCCAGATTTACCCATACCACTCACAACAATTCTCCCGCTACATTTGAGGATTTCATTGACAGCATCACTAAAATTGTTGGAGATATTCTTACTTACCTTAAGAATTTCTTCTGATTCAATAGTGAGGACTTCTTGTGCAAGTTTAATAATCTGATCTGATTTTTTAGTCATTAGTTTTCTTCAAATATATTTATTTAATAAGTATAAAAGGGTTTGATAGTAGAATAAAGCTATATATGAAATTGCTTATAATTTATGTTTGAATCAATCCAATTAATTATTCTTTTATTGGTCAGCTCCGTTCTCATGGTGGCCTTATTTAGGTATTTAAGACTGCCACCTATGATCGCTTATTTTTCTGTGGGGTTAATCTTAGGCCCCTATGCGCTGGGGGTATTACCTGATTCCGAATCAAGCAGACATTTTGTTGAGTTTGGCATTGTTTTTCTTATGTTTACAATCGGTTTAGAGTTTAGTTTGCCTAAATTAAACTCCATGCGACATATTTTATTTGGACTAGGTGGTGCTCAGGTTGTAATAACTTTGGCGACAACAATGATATTTTCAACTTTTCTGGGACTAGAGCTTGCAGCAGCATTTATTATTGGTTCAGCATTGACGATGTCATCAACTGCAATTGTATCTAAAATATTAATGGAAAGAATCGATCTTAATAGTCGCCACGGACAGCTATCTATCGGTATTTTATTATTTCAAGATATAGCTGTAATCCTTATTTTAATTTTAATCCCAGTTTTTAATTCAGAGGTTATTGATTTATACAGTTTATTATGGGTATCTTTGCTAAAGATTATAGTTTTACTATTTATTCTCTTTAAAGTTGGAGAGCCTGTGATGAACTTCTGGTTTGGAATAGTTGCTAAACAAAAATCAAGGGAATTATTTGTACTTAATGTTTTAATGATTACTCTTATTTTTGCTTATGTAACAAAATTAACCGGACTGTCTTACGCTTTAGGAGCATTTCTTGCTGGTATGTTAATTTCTGAAACAAGGTACCGATATCAAGTTGAATCCGACATTGCATCTTTTAGAGATATTTTATTAGGACTTTTCTTTATTAGTATTGGCATGATGGTTAATATAGATGTCTTTATTGAATATTACCCTGAAATATTTTTATTATTCTTTGTATACACCATTTTCAAGGCAACTGTCATAACCTTTTTGGCTAAGCTCTTTAAGTATGAATTAGGTGTTGGAATTAGATCGGGAGTTATCCTGGGGCAAGCCGGTGAGTTTAGTTTCGTAATTCTAGCATTGGGACAAGAGCAAAATCTCATATCTGGCGACATACTTCAGATTATTTTATCAGTATGCTTATTATCAATGTTATTCGCCTCATTTATTATTCCATTTAATGGGCGGATTGCTAGATATATATCAAAAGAATATTTAAAAAATAGTGAGAAATTAGTTAATAAGATCGAAGCTTCTAGTGAAGATTTTAGTGACCATGTAATTATATGTGGCTACGGAAGAGGAGGGCAGTATTTAGGAAGATTTCTTAAAGAAGAAAATATTTTATTTATCGCAATTGATATGGATTTAAATCGTGTAAACGATGCAGCAAATGCTGGTGAAAAAGTGATGTATGGAGATGCCAGTAGAATAGCTGTTTTAAAAGCGGCAGGCATTGAAAGGGCAAAAGCGTTAGTAATTGCATATTCTGACGATAGATCTTCATTGAAAGTATTAAATGTAATTCGTGAAATATACCCAGATTTGCCTGTAATTGTTAGAACTCGTGACGAATCATCAATTCAACAGCTTCAAGATGCTGGCGCAACAGATGTAGTTCCAGAGGTCTTAGAAAGTAGCTTAATGCTTGCATCCCATGCCCTTGTTTTATTAGATGTGCCGCTAGCAAGAGTTATAAAAAAAATACGAGCTTTTAGAAATGAAAGATATAAAATCTTCAGGGGTTATTTTATGGGCTCTTCAGAAGCAAGTGACGATATGCAAGGTCAAGATCAGTTACAGCTTCATTCAATTGAAGTTAAAAATAATCTCTATTTATTTAATAAGCTAATTAATGAACTACCATTTGATAGATTTAACATTGAAATACAGCACTTAAGAAGACCAAATATGTTGGAAGACATTGAAGTAAGGCAAGATATAAGACTTAAAGAAGGGGATGTAATAGTGATTTTAGGATTACCAAAAGACTTAATTGAATTTGAAAAATTTACAATTACTGGCGAATAGATAATTGACTAAAAAAATTGCAATTATTGGTGGAGGTATCATAGGGTGCTTAACAGCAATTAAATTAAAGGAAAGTGGCTTTGAGGTTTTAGTTGTAGATAAACATGAAATTGGAAAAGAATCATCATGGGCGGGAGCGGGTATATTATTTCCATTAATGCCGTGGAATTATAAACCAAAGGTTTATGATCTATGCATACTAGCCTCAAGTTTTTATGAAAATTTTTCGAAAAAATTATATGACATAACAGGAATAGACCCAGAATATAAAAAAACAGGTATGACACTGATTCCCCCATATGAGAAAGATGAAGTTATTAAATGGGCTAATTCTCAGAATCTTCCATATGAAGAAACATTTTTTAGAAATTCTGAATCTATATACCTTCCATCAGTAGCACAAATAAGATCGCCCAGGCTCATGAAATCAATTAAATTATTTATGAAGGAAATAGGTATAAACATAATTGAAAATATGGAGTTAGCAGAAATTGATTGTAACGAAGGTGTGGTAACAAAATGGCCAACAAAAAAAAATAGCTTTATTGAAGCTGATTATTTTGTAATTACATCAGGAGCTTGGACAGCAAACTTAAAAGAAAATTATAAAAGTAAAATATACCCTGTAAGGGGGCAAATGATTCAGTACAAAACTTCAAATTTAAAAATCGGAAAAATTTTGTATTCAAACGATTTTTATATTTTACAAAGAAAAGACGGGGTAATAATTGCTGGGAGCACAATTGAAGAAGTAGGTTTTGATCAAACAGTAAATATTGATAAAAAAGAAGCATTAATGAGGAAGGCTGAGGAATTAATCCCAGACCTTGTCAATGTTGAAGTTGAGAACCATTGGGCAGGTTTTAGACCCGGCACAAAAGAAAATATTCCATTTATACAAAAGGATGATGATTATGAAAATGTGTTTGTTAATTCTGGACATTTTAGGTACGGTTTAACAATGGCACCTCAGTCTGCAGAAAATCTCAATGAAATTTTAATAAAATCAATATGATGAGAAATAAAAAACAAGTGATTTGGAGGCTTCTTGATGGTAAGCCAGGACATGAAAAACAATCATTGTCGCTTATCAAAGCTCTAAATTGTGAGTTCGGTGTTAAAACTGTGAATATAGATAGTAGAAATTTTTTATTCTCAATACTATTTTCAATAAATAAAATAAAGAAGCTTCCAAGACCAAATTTTATTATTGGTGTGGGGCATAAAACTCATACTTCATTACTATATTTAAAATTTATCTTCGGAGGAAAATCAATATTAATAATGAAACCAAGCTTGCCTTGTAAATGGTTTGATTTGTGCATAATTCCAGAGCATGACAATTTTGAAGGAACTAGCCTTATATACAAAACAAAAGGGGCTCTAGCAAATACCTCAAACTTAATGAAAAAAAATGAAAAAAAAGGAATAATATTAGTTGGTGGAATTTCAAAACATTACGAATGGGATGGAGAGAATATCGCTAGACAGATTGAGCAGTTATTGATTAATAATCCATCAATACAATTTATATTAAGCACTTCAAGGAGAACACCGAAAGATTTTATTATAAAAATAAATAAGCTTTCATTTTCTAATTTAAAAATTCACTCAATTCAAAAACAAAATAAAGACTGGTTACAGAATCAAATGAACAAAGCAAAATACGCATGGATTACTGAAGATTCGATATCTATGATTTATGAGTCTTTAACAGCAGGTCAGAACGTGGGATTGATTATTTTAAAGAGTAAATGTACAAGTCGCATTACCAATGAGATAGATAGACTAAAAAAAGAAAGAGTCGTGTTTGCAAATGATAATAGAAGCTATAGAAATAGAAATAAATCCAATTTTGTAATTGATGAGGCAACTAGGTGTGCGAAGCTGATCAAAAAACAATTTATAGAAAAAAGTTAAAAATTAAAATGAAAAAAAATATCATAATTTTAGAACGAAGACTTTTCTCAGCTTTTGGGCATGAAAGGACTCAAATAGAAACAATAAATGAATATTTTAATAATAATAGTTCTTATGTAATAACATCCAAAAATTTCATAGATTTCCCCAAAAAAATGGTAAAAATGATTAAAAATTACAAGATGTATTCGAAGAATACTGAAGATGGAAAAAAGTATCTAATAAATAAGATACATAATTTACTCAAATTTATTTCTGAAAAAGAATATTGATTTTAAAAAATAATGAATAAAATTAAATCAAAAAAAATGACAATTGTTCAGGTACTCCCAGCTCTTAACTCGGGTGGTGTCGAGAGAGGGACATTAGAGATCTCAAAATACTTAGTTTCTAAAAAACATCGCTCAATAGTTATATCACAAGGTGGCAGAATGAAGGAAAAGTTAGTTCTAGAAGGAGGAGAGCATATTGAGCTCCCAATAGGTAAAAAATCATTACTAACTTTAAGATTAATTCCAAAAATAATTAAAATTTTACGTAAAAATAAAGTTGATATACTTCATATAAGATCTAGATTCCCAGCATGGATATGTTTAATTGCAATTAAGTTTATGCAAAACAAAAAAAAACCTTCAATAGTAACAACCTTCCATGGCCCATATTCAATAAATCGCTATAGCTCGATAATGGCAAAGGGTGATGTAGTAATAGCAGTATCGAAGATGATAAAAAACTATATTTTAAAAAACTACAAAATCAACCCAAAAAAAATATTCCTAAATTATAGAGGAGTTGATGCAAAAGAATTTCCATACTTGTTTAAACCTAAAGATTCATGGATTAATGAATGGAATAAAGATAATCCAGAGACAAAAAACAAGATTATATTAACATTACCCGGGCGAGTAACTAGGTGGAAAGGACAAATACATTTTCTTAATATAATTGCATCATTAAATAAAGATAATCCAAATATTCATGGGTTAATAGTAGGGGATGTTGCAGCAAATAAGCTAGGTTTTCTTGAAGAGCTAAAAAATAAAGCTATTAAATTAGGCATTAAAAATAAAGTGTCATTTATAGGTCATCGGAATGACTTAAGGGAAATTATGTCAATTTCAAAAATTGTATTTTCATTATCAAGTGAGCCCGAAGCTTTTGGAAGAACAACTATCGAATCCTTAAAAATTGGTATTCCAGTTATTGGCTATGGTCACGGTGGTGTTGGTGAACAATTAAAAGAGGTATTTCCTCAAGGTATTATTGAAAAAGATGATATTTCTTCAGCCGTTGTTTTATGCAAAAAGTGGATAAAAAAAGCACCAAAAGTTACCAAAACTGACTCATTTAGTTTAGAAACAATGCAACGTAATACATTAAATATATATAAGACTGCTCTAAAGAATAGATGAAAAAAAAATATGAAACTGATCTATGGATAGTAGGAATTGTTAAGCAATCGATATTAGAATTTATAAAAAAACCAGATAAGAAAAAAATTATTTGGCTCTATCCAGAAAATTCATATCAATTTATTGCCGACCCATTTGGTATCTGGAAAAATAATAAACTTTATTTATTTGTTGAATTTTTAGATTATAGGTATAAAAAAGGAAGGATAGATTGTATCGTTTTCGATAAAAATTTAAA
>ENA-ORXF01002145-ORXF01002145.1-marine-metagenome-genome-assembly--contig:-NODE-2145-length-12023-cov-21.380127_pt1 | contig 12023 bp, 11 predicted proteins | sample MGYA00237864_ERZ511476 | MGnify/ENA primary metagenome ERZ511476 (study PRJEB26306, sample SAMN06343908) | marine metagenome | isolation source: coastal waters | place: Atlantic Ocean: West Antarctic... | reverse complement strand
CGCTCATGTTCGCTGTAAATCTAAGGAATTTATTTTAAGCTTATGCATCATTTTTTAGAGCACCTGAGCCCTTTTTTTAAGCAAACCAATAATAACGCTGCAGTTGTTAGCATCAATGGCTCCTTTTTAGGTAAATAACTCAGACGTTTTAATACATCTGTTTATTATTGTAAAGGATTCCCTTAATATTTAAAAACATCTGGTTACATAGTAACCAAATGCAGATATTTGAAGCTAAATTATCAAGCTACAGGTCATTAAGTTAGCCTGTTAGATCATTCTATAAGGACGTGTGCACCAGTGCGCTGCGTTCTTGCGCGAAGCCAAGGAATTAAGCTGTTAGCTTGAACTATCTACACTAACAGGGGTTTGCACCTGATTGGGCTCATGTCTGGGGGTAGGGGTTGGAAGTTAAAATCCTGCCATTCATACCAATTGTTCCTTTATAGTTCAATATATTGCAATATTTTAAAAATTGGCAAAGTGCAGTTTGTAAAAAGTTCGTAACGCCTGCCGCTTTAAATCAGTTTTTAAGCTCAATTTAGGCATTGCCAATTTCCATTCAATATCATCATCGTCTTCTTCGCAATAGTTCGTCATTTCTTTACCGTTGTGCAAAGTCATTAGAGCTATCACTTCTGATTTTCAAAAAAGGCACTCACCATTGGCGTAAGGGTTAAAAGAAATAATGTGGCGCGTTCAGAGGAAAGGTTGCCTGCCATTCAATACTTACACCCACTGTAAGAAACTAATAAGTTTCCCTGTTATGCTAAAAAAGTAAAAATTCTATAAAAACCTTGCAACATAACAAGCAAGAATACCCCGTTATTATCTAGCAAAAGTAAATGTCATTATAAATCTATTAACTAGATTGAGTGCGAAATAATGCCAACTACTGTGCGCTGGGTAAGAGTAAATCTAAATTAAATTTATACAGCATAACAATACAGGTTTTTGCTATTAGTAATAAAAACCTATAAGTAATAATCATTGGGTTAGCTATTACGGTAAGTAGTTAAGAAATAGCTGTAAGTGCGATGAGGTTAACAAACAAAGGTCTTATGTTACAAAGAACACAATTTATTGATATTGCGAGAGTTTAGGCATATTTAAAGCTAGCGAGTTTGTTACGGAAGCCTTCACAGCATTGCTCCGCCTAGAGTTGATTATCAAATCGCAGACGAACAAGACTGATAATGTTTATGACATTAAAGTGACTATATTAGGGCTGATGGTTGTTCAAAGTTTAGACCTTAAATAAAACATCAAAACAGCTAATTAGTGGCTTAGTAGTAATAAGTAAAGCCGACATTCGGGCATTTAACAAAAAATCTTTGCGTAAAGGTCTTGTAATCATTTAGCCTGAGTGTGTTACGTTATACAGCTATAACACCAAATTTTCCCCGTTGGTAACGCATCCTTCAGGCATGTGGATGTGGTTACAGCTAGTAAAGGCCTTATGGCTGAGTAAGAAATTACAGACAGAAGCATCTGTTTTGGGAAATTTAGGAGGTAAGATAGTTGGATTATAAGGGTTATTATTCCACGTTCAAGTATGTATTGGCGATCATTGCTGCGTTGTCTCTCATTGCAGTAGTGGCCAATCGCTACATGCTGAGCCAACAGCCGGCAGAGAACGGTGTGGAGTCATATTGGGTGTTAAATCATACAGGCATTAGTTTGCCAAATGATTCAATACTGTGGCGCCAAGGAGAGCATGTAGATGCTGGCATGACTAAAAGCCAGGTGGACTTCAAGCTAGTCATTCCTGAGTTTTCTAAAGATCAGTACGTTACTGTCGCGCCAGCTTATTTAGACACCGTGATGGTTGAGTTTTTTGACCAGCATGGTGACGCCATCAATAGAGAGATTATGGGTGATAGAGAGCCTCACCAGCTTGCAGCCTATCATTATTACGTAGGCCGATTTCTAGTGGGAATACCCAGTAATGCTGTGTCAGCTCGTATAAAAATACGTTCTACACAAAATATGGCGGTATCACTAAACTTTCTTTCTAGGGATACGCTGGTAAGGGAAAGTGCATTCAGTTTAATTATGATAAGTATGGTTTTATTTATCATCATTAGTGCGGTGATCGCCTCGCTTATTGCAGGCGTTAGGTCCAAGCAACCTTTGTTTTTCGCTTTTGCTGCGCACCAGGTTGCCTGTTTCGCTGCATTGGTGGCACTGAGCAATTTAGTACCTAGTTTTTGGCCTCACCTTAATCAGCTGAATGGTGAGGCGCTGGGTGCGTTATTTATCATCTTAGTAATGACGGGGGCTATTTTTCATTGGTTGGTGCTTAGAGGCATGATTGCTGCGAGGTGGCTAGACTCAGTAATTAGAGCTGTTGTGTTGATTACCTTTGTTAACCTTGTTATTTATTTTTTCGCTGATGCAAACATTGGCATTATTAGTAGCAACATAACCACAGCATTGCTGGCTGTTGGCTTGATTTATTTTATTCCACGCAATAGGCCAAAGGACAAAATACAGGGATTTATATTTAAAAAGATTCGCGTTTTCTACAGCCTTTTAATGTTGTTAGTCGCCATAGGTTCGCTGTCTGAGCTGGGTTTTGGGCAATACCCATTAATTAATTTCTATTTATACACATTAGTATCTCTTTTAGTTTTGGCTATAATCTTGCTATTACGTACTACTATTTCTCATCGCCGTGCTTTAAACGTAGCCACAGCATCTTTTCGTTTGGCCAGCTCTAATGACCAGCTTAATAAAGACCTCGCTGAGCAATCCGCCTTATTATCAATGTTATCCCATGAAATAAAGACTCCACTGACTACATTACACTTTTGTGTTTCAGGTACCCCAAAAGAGGGCACTATTCACAAACAACTTGCTCATATTCAGCATGTGGTGGATAAAGTAGAGCTTATGGGTAATTTAAGTACTCATTTTATCAGCCATGAAAAAGTGTATTTAAAAGACCTGATACGTCATCAATGGCAAAAATCAAAAAAATCCAGTATCAATGATGGTGAGTTTAGTCTAAGGAGTCGTGGCGACATTAGTTTTGTAGGAAACAAGTTGGCTTTAGAGTTAATTGTGAATGACTTGCTCAGTAACGCTAGGAAATATGCAACGGATGGAGGTGTTCAAGTGAAGGTTATTGTTCAAGGACAGCGTATTTATTTACGCTTTAAAAATGACAGCAAAAATCTGAACCCGCTTAGTTTGTCAGCGCTGACTGATAAATATTATCGAGCGCCTAACGTGGCTGGAATTCGTGGCACTGGATTGGGCTTATGGATTGTTAAAAACCTCTGTATTGCGAATAACTATTCCCTTGATTTCCAGTTGAAAGGTAATGTTTTTGTGGCCACTGTGGGGATTAAGCCATGACAAGACCATTAGTGTACATTTGCGAAGATGACCCTGGTTTAGGGGGAGTGATTCTTAATCGGTTACAACAAGAAGGGTACCAATGTCGTTTGTTTTGTGATTCATCCGAAATGGACGAATATTCAAATACACCAGTGCCAGACTTGCTGTTGCTGGACATTCAGTTGCCAGGAGAGTCTGGTTATAGTGTAGCTCAGCGATATTTACGAGCAATGCCCAATTTGCGGGTCATCATGATGAGTGTATTGAATAAACAGCACGATATCCTAACCGGCTACAACTCTGGAGCCATGCTATACTTGGCTAAACCCTTTAAGCCTGAGGCATTGATTGCATGCTTGAGAGGAGTGTTTGGTGACATATTTGATGAGGCCCATAGCAAACCTGAGGGGCTTTGTTTATCCGTAGTGTCTCAAACCTTAAGCCACCAAAATATATCTGTGAAGTTGGCAGAAAGTGAAGTCAACATGCTAGTATTTTTGGCTGTGCGTTATCCACAGCCTGTAGAGTATCACGAGCTTATGGAGCATCTTGGTCTAGATTTAGAAAGCTCTAGAAAAAACACGCTGGAAACGTTTGTCAGTCGCTTGCGTCAAAAAATTTCACCCATAGAACGGGAATATTTAACCATCAAAAATGTGCGCAGTATAGGTTATCAGCTATCCAGCACTATAACGGTGCACAATGGACGTTATTAACACCGTCAACGACCCTGCGTGCCAACACAGAAAATCTGCAATGCAAAACACCTTGGTTGCCAAAATTACCTGTGTGTTAATTGCTGTCTTACCCCAGTTTCAAAGTATTTAATAGCTCAGCTCATTCATTCTCCGATGCTTACACTCTCTGTAAGTAATAAAAAAAACCCTATGTTATAGTACATAGGAAGAAATAAAGAGTTCACCATAGGCTGCAACGCCTTGCGCAAAAGCTTTAAGAAGATAGTGTGTGGCTCTTATGTTAGGAAGCTGTTTAGAGCGAGTACAGGAGGTACTATGGCATATTTTACCAAGAAGCATAGTGGTTTTACATTAGTAGAATTAATAGTTGTGATTGCGGTTATTGGCGTGTTATCCATCGTTGCTATTCCGAAGGTCATAGGCACGACAGCTGATGCTCGAAAAGCCGCACTCACAGAAGTAGCCAATGCGCTAACTAAAGCAGGTATACATAACTACCTGATGCGCGGTGCAGATGACAACAAGGGCTTCCCCATCGCACTCTGTGTAGATGTCGCTACGCTTTTACACCTTGGCAGCACGGCTAAATTAACTAAAGACGGTTATACAATTACTGAAATAGGTCCTCTTTCACTAACTGATGCTGTGGACTGTAATATCACCACCACTACTGATCCGACTATGACTACTACCTTTAGTGCTATAAAAATAGATTAAGTTACAGAGTGTTTGAGCTGCAAGGGCTAGTGGAGCCCAGATCTTTGATTGAGTACTGCCTCACCGAACTGCTGGCGGCGCTGCTTAGTCGATGCTAGGGCAGGTCCATCTAAACTGCTCGCTATTTGTAAAATTGTGAACAGGTTTTTTGTGGATACTAGCTTAACAATCTTGCCGCATCTATCAACAAGAGTACTTGAGAGTCATGACAGTTCATTGCCGTCGTACAGCGTGATGCTTTGTTCACGCTACCAAAAACCGTATCAAAGTGGTTTCACCATGCTTGAGCTGGTTACAGTGATCGCAATAATGGGGATATTATCTGTGGTTATTATGCCCACTTTTAACAACGTTTCTGGGAATGCTGTATATGCGCGAGGTTTTCACGATGAAACTCTGGCGCTATTACGTTTTGGGCAAAAGGCTGCAATTGCTCAAAGACGGAGGGTGTGCGTGACGTTTATAGGCACCAGCAGTGTAACGCTGACCATCGCCGACAGGGCAGCAATACCAACCTGCAGCATCGACCTAAAGGGCCCCAAAGGGGGAGGTGCCTTAGGTACAACTATTACAGCCAAATCTGGAGTTTCATACAGCACCACACCAGAAAATTTCAACTTTGATGGCTTGGGGCAGCCTGTTGATGCGTCGGGAGCATTGATTGACATCCAAACGATCCAAGTGGTTAATGCAGCTAAGACCATTTCGGTTGAAGCCGTCACTGGTTATACCCATGACTAGCGCTGCCCAAGGTGGCTTCACCCTTATCGAACTCATTTTCTTTATTGTGGTGGTGAGTGTGGGGCTAGCTGGCATTCTGTCGGTCATGAACACCTCGGTTCAATTCAGCGCTGATCCCATGGCCCGCAAACAAGCAATGGTGCTGGCAGAGTCGATTCTTGAGGAAGTGGTACAAAAGGACTATGCCGATACGGACCTGTTGGACCCAACCTTGGTGCCAAAAGCTGAGCATGTAAAAGATACTTTGCGGGCCACCATGGACGATGTGGATGACTACCATGGTACAACTGAATCAATCTTTATAGATTGGCCCGCTGGCTTAAATGGTTATGAAGTGGACATTGAGGTTGTAGCAACTAATTGGAGCGTTACCAGCAGCATGCCAGTGCCAGTTAAAAAAATCTCAGTGACTGTCACAGGTGGAGGCCATACGATCTCTTTGAGTGGCTACCGGGCAGATTACTAGACATGACTAGCCAACTTAGCCAGCGCGGCGTCACCCTTATTGAATTAATCATGGTGATCGCCATCATCGGCGTGATCTCCGCTGTCGCATCGGTGTTCATAAAAGGCCCAATCGATGCCTACGTGGACAGCGCTCGGCGGGCTGCCTTAACTGACGCAGTTGACACAGGGATTCGGCGCATGGCACGGGACATTCGCAAAGCTCTGCCTAATAGTACTCGCATACTCCCTCCAGTTAGTCCCTCTATTCAGTGCCTTGAGTTCATTCCCACAAAAACGGCTGGGCGTTATCGCGCCGCAGTAGATGTGTTGTCAACTGGCAATATTCTGAATTTTGTGGCCCCGGATACCAGCTTTAACATGCTAAGCCTCAATAGTGATCTCCCAGCTGACCAAAAAATAGAGATCGGTGATGTGGTTGCTGTTTACAACCTTGGTGTTTCTGGCGCAGACGCCTACGCGGGCGATAACACTTCTACTGTGCGGAGTGTGGCAGACGATAGCGGCCGCAAAGAGTCCACCATCTCTGTTGATGCTAAGCTATTCCCCTTTGCCTCGGGCAGTAAGCGTTTCTATGTTATTCCAGCGGCCGAAAATATCGTTGCTTATGTGTGTGATGGTGATGGAAAATTACGGCGCTCAGTCAGAGCATTCGATCCAACTGCTGCTAAATGCCCTGTGTCTGGCCCCATTCTGGCCAGCAATGTGGCCTCGTGCCATTTTGTCCATGACACCTCTGATTTACAGCGCAATGAGCCAGTGCAATTGACCATTACATTTAATAATAGTGCCGAAAGCATCAGTCTGTATCTTCAAGTCTACGAGAATAGCTTGCCATGAGTCGTATTCATTCAAAAGAGCGTGGTTTTGCTTCCATCGTTGCTATTTTTTTATTGGTAGTTATGGCCTCCATTGGCGGCTTTATGCTCACATTTTCTAATACGCAGCAATTAAACTCGGCGCAAGATTTCAAGGGCTCACAAGCCTATTGGGCCGCGCGTGCTGGTCTGGAGTGGGGTAAGGGCAACATTATTCGCCAGGTTGTTAGAACAGTCGACTGTCCCACCTCTCCTACAACCTTGACCGGTTTTGATGGAGGTTTCACCGTGGAGGTTATCTGCACAAAATCGGTTTATACGGAAGGTCCAAAAGAAAAGAAAATATTTGCACTCATCTCAGTTGCCAGCAATGTTCAAGCGATGGCTGGGAATATTGGTTTTACTGAGCGTAGTGTGTCAGCGAGTATCGAAAAATGAAACAGGTTTGTAAAGGCTGCAATAACTTAAAATGGGCCGCTCTAGGTGCCTCTTTTTGCGCCCTAATGTCGGTCACAACAGCGAATGCCGTCGCCATTGCCTTTGGTGGCGCTGCGGTTGCAAGGTGTACACTTGATGTGGCCAGTTTGACTTACACCTGTGCGGACAACGCAACCACTAATATTGACACCATCGACATTGGTGTCAACTACGTTGTCACTATCCTTGGTGATGGAGAAATGAAGGCGTCTACGGCCACACTCGGCGTAGGCAGTGGGGTACACGGCGATTTATATTCGGCGTCGACTGTGGCGCTTGGTGTGAATGCATACGTGACTGGAAATGTGACGGCGCTAACCACGGTCGCACTGGGTGCGGGTGCGTACGTGAGTCGAAATTTGTGGGCGGGAACGACGGTGGCCATGGGTGAGCGTTCGTATGTGGGTCGAAATGTGTTTGCGGGAACAACGTTTGCGCTAGGTGCGGATGGGTATGTGTGGTTAAACGTTGATGCCCAAACAGCGACCTTAGGTACGAATGCATACGTACATAGAGATCTTACAGCAATGACGGCGACCTTAGGTGCAAATGCCTATGTGAATCGAGATATTACAGCAACGACGGCGACCATGGGTGCAACTGCCTATGTGAATCGAGATGTTACAGCAACAACGGCGACCTTAGGTGCGAATGCTTGTGTGAATCGAAATCTGGAAGCATTAACGGCGACCCTCGGCGCGGATGCGAGTGTTGGAGCTATGGTTCCGCTGCCAACGACGCTAACGCTGGGCGCAGGGGCGATCATAGGTGATGGCACGTGCCGGCTCTTGCGCCGCCCGCGCAACGCCTTTACTCCCATTATCTATGAGCGTGAAAACTATTGAAATCGAGGTGGTTAGTTGTGGTAGTTGCATATAAATTAGTTTACTGTGAACGCGTAATAATAATAAGTGGTCATTGGTCATGAACTTAGTTTTTTCGATCATTAAATGCCCAACCCTCTCATCCTCACGTTTGTCGATGAGCGTTCTATGATTGTCCGTTGGCCTTGGAAGCGTCAAGACTCAAACACGCATTTGGTGGTGTCTTGGGCTGGCAGTACGCTGGCTTATGTCCATGCACAGCCGCTTGCCAATGGGACCTATATGGTGCTCAAGTTTGGCGTAGAGCACCAAGGTGCCCATAGCACTAAACAGTTTGTTAGCCGGCTGCATAACTTGGGGTTGGGGTTGGCTGGCATTAAGACCCAAGTCATGTTGCGACCAGAGCAATACCAAATTTTACAGATTGATGCACCAATGGTACCGCCCGAAGAGTTGCATTTGGCTACCCGTTATCTGGTCAAGGACCGACTAAAGAGTAATCTAGACTCGTTCACGTTAGACGTTATGCGAGTGGGTGATGGTGAAGATCAAAAGGGCGCAGGCCAGCTCTTTGTGGCGGCTGCCGCCAATGAGGTGTTGCATGGAATTATGACCCTGAGTGACGCCATGCGCTGGAATGTAGCCGTCATTGACATACAAGAAACCGCTCAGCGTAATCTCCAGAGTGCTTTAGTAAGGCAGGATGGCCACGCAGAGCGTGCCAATGCCGCCTTGGTGATGGTGGATGGGCAACCACCAGTATTAACCGTCTGTGCCAATGGTGAGTTATTTCATACGCAACAGTTTGAACTACCCAAAAGATTTTTTGCCGTGCCTGGGACCCATGACAGCGATGAAATTGTTGGGTCTGCTGGTACCAACATAGATGATGACGAGGTAAAGGGCTTTCTGGTAGACGTGCAGCGCTCACTGGATCTCTGTCGGCGTTCGTGGACCCATATAGCCAATTCCCTTGATAGCTTGCGTATATACGCTGGCGAGCGCAGTGAAGACTTGTCAACATGGTTTAGCGTGCAGGCTGGAGAGACAGTTTTGCCGATGGATGTTAGTGGCCTGTTTACAGGGTTCAGCGGTGGTGTGAAGAGTGACAAGGCTCTGTGTATGCCTTTACTGGGAACGCTGATCCAAGCGTCATCAACTGACCTACCGCAGAAAATCAATCTTTTAGAGGATATTAAGTTATCACATAACAATTACTCTTCAGTTAAAACTATGTTGCAAACTCTGGCCGTCCTCGCAGTGTTGGTTGGCTGCGGGAGTACTTATTGGGTGTGGAGTCTAAATGTTGTTAGCGAAGATTTAACAAAGTCTTTGGCAACGCAATCGATTGAGTTTGAAAGCTTACAAGCAGCTATAGCTCAAAATAAAGCGGATGGCCAGCCCAGCCCTGCCTTGGAGCAAGAGCTTGAGGATAGCCGCACCGAGTTGCTGCAACGCGAAACATTAGCACAAGAGTTGCAACGTGGCCTGCTTCGTCCGGGTTGGGGGCATTCGGCCCGGTTGCAGCTAATAGCCCAGAGTATTCCTACAAAGGTTTGGGTGACGAAGGTGACGTCGGATGAAACGCAATTTACACTCACCGGTTTTACGCTTGAACCTGCAGCTCTTAGCAAATGGGTTGCCATACTTGCCGCGAGTCCTCTTCTTGAAGTACAAAGCTTTACCACCGTTAATGTTGACAACGCCAGCTCCTCAATGCTGGAAGCAGTAGGTGGTAAACCACGGCCAACGTGGTCATTCAGTGTGCGTAGCCTGATGACCCTGCCTTCAGCCACAGCGCAGGCCAAACTATGAAACGTAGATGGGTCACTGGACGTAAACTTGTATTTGTTCGCCTTAATGCATTGAGCCTGCGTGAGCGAATTCTTTTATTTTTATCCGTTATTAGCCTCTGTGTGCTCTTAGTTGATGTGCTCTGGGTGTCTCCAGCACAGGCGGCGCACAAGGAACTGCAACACCGCTTTGATAAGCAAAGCACTGAATTACAGCTTACGCGTGCTGAGTTCGAGTCCCTTGCAGCCCCTGTGGACACACAGAAAATAATGCGTGATGAAATCGCTGCGGTCAAACTTAGTCTGGATATGGTGAACCGCACTATCTCTGGCGTATCGTTGGTGGTGGATGACGCACCACTGCCACTGGCGCAGGTACTGGTTCATTTATTACGTCAGCACGAAGGTTTGAAATTGCTGCGCACATCCATGGTTACTCCGAAAATGACCGTGGATGACACTACTCAAACGGTGGCTGAGCTGTCTAGAGGGTTAACACAGCAAAATGTGGAGTTGACAGTGTCTGGACCTTACGCCGAGTTAACGCAATATGTGCAGACACTAGAAAAGGCATTACCCCATGTACGTTGGGGCAGCATGAAACTTATAAGTGAGAACCCGCCCACAGAGTTGACACTGCAGTTGTTTGTGGTTGGGAAGTATGCAAAATGACTACTTACATACTAAGCATGGTTCCGAGGCTGGCGCTGGTCTGGTTCTTGGTCCTTTCATTATTATTTTCTGCCAGTCCAGTTATTGCTCACAGCCAACGCGACCCTACGTTGCCGCCGACGCCTTCACAGAGGCCACTTACCAGTTCTGAACAGGTTAAAACCCCAATAGGAATAGAGTCTGGTGCTATGACTATTATCGTGCGTAACGGCCAGCCACATGTAGTGATTGACACCTTGTTGTATGCCCCAGGGGATAAAGTTGGCCCTGTGCTGATTGTCCGTATTACTGAAACTGAAATCTGGTTGAGCGAAGGTGGTATATTGCGCAAAGTATCTCTGTTTCCCAGCATACAGCGGCGCATAGTGGAACTGCCCACAGCAGATACTTACTGTGGCGGCAGTTCTTTCACGCTATCATCAACGACCACTCCTTGCGCCAATGTTGACCTATGATGTGTATTAAAATGACTCGAAAAGGCCCTAAAATGAACAACTACACACCAAAAGGGCCAGTTGCTCTAGCGCGTTCTTTCGTAACATCAATTCTTTATATGATGGTGAGCTTAGGTTTACTGGCTGGGTGCGCGGCTGATCGGCCGCTGCGCACACCTGATGCGGGTGAGGCGATTCGAGCTTCTTTGCAACCTGCAATGGCAACCAAGCCACTCACTGCGCCGTTTTACGAGTTGGCAGAACGTTTACCTCCTGTGGTGCAACTGCTGCCAGAGCCAAAACTTGATCTGCTGGTAAAGAACGGCCCAGCGCGTGAGGTGTTTTTGGCTATTGTGACAGATACCCACTACAACATGCTGTTGCATCCTGATGTGGCCGGCAATGTATCGATGACGCTGCGTGGCGTGACGGTGTTGGAGGCCCTAGAGGCCATCCGCGACGTGTATGGCTATTACTTCAAGATGGAGGGCAGACGTATCACTGTTTACGCACCCACGTTGCAAACTCGAATTTTCACCCTCAATTACCCTCACTCCCAGCGCAATGGCTCTAGTAGTTTATTGGTCGCATCTGGGGGGCTAAAAAGTTCAGATGGCGGGGCCGAAAACAGCCTGGTTAACACCACATCGGAATCTAATCTATGGGACGAGATGACCACCGCTGTGCGCGCTATGGTAGGTGATGGGGGTGGGCGCAACGTAAGCACTAGCCCGCAGAGTGGCATTATGGTAGTGCGGGCTATGCCTGATGAGTTGCTCCAAGTCGAAAAATTACTCACTGCCGCGCAGGTCTCCGTAGAGCGGCAAGTGATGTTAGAAGTGAAAATTGTTGAAGTAGAGCTATATGATGGTTTTCAGAGTGGTATTGACTGGTCACAGATGGCAACCGGGCTGGGTATATCTGGCGCAGTAGGTTTGGTTGGTGGTAACCCCACCAGTAACGTTTTAGTGGGGAGTACGCAGGCAGGCCTTCCCAGTTTCAATGCAGGTGGCTCATCTTTGCTGGAGAGTGGCGTCGA
>ENA-ORXF01002142-ORXF01002142.1-marine-metagenome-genome-assembly--contig:-NODE-2142-length-12024-cov-6.908094_pt1 | contig 12024 bp, 9 predicted proteins | sample MGYA00237864_ERZ511476 | MGnify/ENA primary metagenome ERZ511476 (study PRJEB26306, sample SAMN06343908) | marine metagenome | isolation source: coastal waters | place: Atlantic Ocean: West Antarctic... | reverse complement strand
TGGTGCATATTCTTCGAGACCTGGCGCACAACATATTTCTGAAGAAGAAGAACTCAAAAGAAGTATTCCTGTTATTCGTTTACTGACGCAAAATTTTCCAGAAATTATCATCTCTGTAGATACCTTTAGAAGCAAGGTCGCAAAAGAAACCATACATGCCGGCGCAGCGCTTATCAATGACATTTCTGGAGGAAAAATGGACAGTCAGATGTTCGCTACCGTTGCTAATTTACAAGTTCCTTATATTCTAATGCACATGTTGGGCACTCCACAAAACATGCAGCAAAATCCGGTTTATACGGATGTAACCAAAGAAATTATTTCTTTTTTCGCAGCACAAATACACCAACTACACCAATTAAAATTGAATGATGTTCTTATAGATGTTGGTTTCGGATTCGGAAAAACCATCGATCATAATTTTGAGCTTTTAAAAAACTTAGCCCTTTTTAAAAGTTTAGAAGTGCCAGTCTTAGCTGGTATTTCAAGAAAATCGATGTTGTATAAAACTTTAGATATTTCTGCAAAAGAGGCCTTAAATGCAACCACCTCTGCAAATACCATTGCCTTGCTAAACGGTGCCAGTATTTTACGTGTACACGACGTAAAAGAAGCGGTTGAGGCGGTTAAAATTGTACAGAAAATTTCTTTTTAGAAGCTATTTCCTGCTTTTACTACTCGCTTTTTATCCCCAACCTTCGGAACAAAAGGAGCTCAGACATGCCGTTCAATCAGGACTAAGTATTTTTGATCGCGTACTTCTAAGACATCATCTATCCGTTTTTCAAAAGACTTTTAACAAAGGAACTCCCCATTCAAAATTGTTGCATCCTAAGAAAACGAAGCCTTATTTTGTTTATCTACAAAATTAAAACAAAGCAAACTCGGTTTTTCTGTTTTAAAATTACTGCATTTTGTACTCTTGTAACTTTCAAAAATAAATGGTAAATTTAAGTGCTACGTGAAATTACAACCACCACTATCGCAAGGAAGCATAAAAAAACAAACATTAATGCAGGCTTAACTTTGCGAGTCTGATAAAACCAAAACCAGATGAAAAAAAAGAAAAAAGTTCGAATTTTATCTTTAGATGGCGGAGGTATGAGAGGTATAATTCCTGCTACTATTATAAGATATGCCGAAGAATATCTGCAAAAAAAAGCGACAGGAACTACCATTGCCGATCATTTTGATCTTATTGCCGGAACAAGTACTGGCGGAATTTTAACTGGCCTTTATTTAACACCGCAAGATGAAAATAAAAAGAAAGCCAAGTACTCTGCTTCAGATGCTTTTAATTTCTATGTAAAGCATGGGAATGCTATTTTTAACGCATCAAAAATTAGTGGTTTAAAACGCCTCTGGGGATTAAGAAGTGCCGTTAAATTTAATCCTAAAAACTTAGAAAGATTGCTTCACAAAAAATTTGGAGACCTTAAAATAAGCCAACTTATAAAGCCATGTCTTATTCCTACGTATAATATGGTGGATAAGTCTTCTTTCTTTTTTACAAGTAGAGAAGATGTTACTAAAAGAGAATTTTTTGTTCGTGATATTTTAAGATCAACATCTGCGGCACCGACCTATTTTCCTCCCGCAAAAATCAAAAATATAGCTGCAGACCTTCAAAAAGGTTCGCAAAAAAGCCATATGATCAATTTAGATGGTGGTGTCTTTGCAAACAACCCAACAATGTGTGCATACGCAGAGGCTAGAAACATAAATTTTACAGAAAGAGCGAATCAGGAGCCTTCTGCGAGCAATATGCATATCTTGTCTATAGGTACCGGTGGTGGAAGTTTCAAAATCAGTCAAAAAGAAAAAAGTAATCGTTGGAGTTTACTGAAATGGGCAAAAATAATACCCCAAATAATGATGGATGGTAGTATTGATACCGTCGCATTTCAAATGAATGAAATCTTTCAAACACTAGCAACCAAGAATCAGAATTCTTACTTAAGAATTGACACGCCAGAAGAAGATCGCATGTATTCATCGGACATGTCTAATGCCTCCCCTGAAAATATCAAAAATTTAATAAAGGCAGGTGAAAAAACACTTGAACACGCCAAATCTAAGGGGTTAGACAAATTTCTAGATATCTTGTTAGATGCATAGATATACGCAGATGCTGAAACAGCAAAAGCCTAGATATATTTTCCTTGATACACAGCGGAAGAAAACGAATAAAACAGAAAGCTACTTTAGATATGTTAAATGCAACCTATTCAGATTTGATGCATAAAGTAGACCTTGAGCTGCACAATAATAATTAGGAACGTTTGTTAAAAAACAATTCAAAAAATCAAATAACAATACTATTTCTCTTCAAGAAAAAATAAAAAAAATTCATGCGAAGTATCCCCTTTTAGTATCTGATGTAGAAATAAATAATTGATATTGTTCTCCAAATTATTTATTAGTAATTTAGCCTAAAATCAGTCAGTTTTATATGTTCGATTTTATTGAATTTTCTTTGTTAGATATTTTAGATATTTTATTAGTAGCTACCCTACTCTATTATATTTATAAATTATTAAAAGGTACTGTTGCTATAAATATTGTGATAGGAATCGCGATCGTTTTTGTTATTTGGAAAATTACAGAAGCGTTGAAAATGAAAATGTTAAGTGATATTTTAGGAACACTTTTAGGTGGTGGTGTAGTCGCATTAATCATTGTATTCCAACAAGAAATCAGAAAATTCTTACTAATGATTGGTACTACAAACTTTACCAATAAACGAAGTTTTCTAAAACAACTGTCATTTTTACAGACAGAAAAGAGCTCGGAAATAGATACTGAAACCATTTTAGAGGCATGTAAAAAAATGTCTAAAACTAAAACAGGTGTTTTAATTGTTATTGAAAGAACAAATAATTTAGATTTTCTAATTAATACTGGTGATAAAATGAATGCGCAAATAAATGGAGCTATTCTGCAAAGTGTTTTTTATAAAAACAGTCCTCTTCATGACGGCGCCTTAATTATTAGAGACAATTATATTGTTGCAACTAGAGCCGTTTTACCGATTTCTGATAGTACAAAAATTCCTGCAAGATTTGGCCTAAGACACAGAGCCGCTATTGGAGTTTCTGAAAAAACTGATGCCGTTTGCTTATTAGTCTCTGAAGAAACTGGTGAAATTTCTTACATAAAAGACGGCGGTTTTGAACTGTATACAAATCACTCAGAACTAAATGAAAAGCTTCGAAAAGATTTAATGTAAAGAAAGCATAGCAGCATCCTACTTTATCAATATCCTAATATCTTTTAATTTTAAACTTTTCACAGAAAAAAAGTGATGCGATATACTTTAGGTTACTCCATTGTTAAGAGGCCACATCTAAACTAAACTGCTTGTCGTATAGATTTTTATAGTATCCGTTTACTTTATCTAACAACTCGGCATGGGTTCCCTCTTCAACAATTAAACCTTTATCCATCACAATAATTTTATCTGCTTGTTTAATAGTTGCCAATCGGTGGGCAATTACAATTGATGTTCTATTTTTTGTAATGGTTTCAGTCGCATACTGTATCATTTGTTCTGCCTGCGAGTCTACAGAAGAAGTTGCTTCATCTAATATTAAAACACTTGGTTTGCTAACATAGGCTCTTAAAAATGCAATTAACTGTCTTTGACCAGAAGAAAGCATGGCGCCCCGTTCTTTTACATTGTAATCATAACCTCCAGGAAGTGTCATAATAAAATCGTGAATGCCAATTTGTTTTGCCGCTTTTTCTACTTCCTCTTTAGAAATAGTTTGGTCTTTTAGAGTGATGTTATTTAAAACCGAATCTGAAAACAGAAAAACATCTTGTAAAACGATAGCAACTTGATTTCGCAAACTTTCTAATTTGTATTTATCAATAGCAATATCATCCAAGCAGATGGTACCGCTGTCTATTTCATAAAAACGATTTAACAAGTTAATAATTGTAGATTTACCTGCACCAGTTGCACCAACGATGGCTATTGTTTGTCCGCTTTTAACCTCTAGATTAATTCCTTTTAAAACTTCTTCGCCTTGGATATAACTAAATCTAACATCTTTAAAACTGATGCTTCCGCGCAGATTTTTTGCCTCTATTGTCCCATTTTTAGAAATAGCACTTTCGGTATCAAGAATTTTAAAAACCCTTTCTCCTGAAACAATTCCCATTTGTAACTGATTAAACTTATCTGCAATCTGTCTCAAAGGTCTAAATAACATTTGTGCCATTTGCACAAAAGCCATCACAGTTCCTGGTCCTGGAACTGCACCAACAACTACCTGTTTACTTCCAAACCAGACGATTAAACCAATACCTATAGAAGATAAAATTTCTGCAATTGGAAAGAAAATAGAAAAATACCAAATGGTTTTTATGTAGGCTTGTTTGTGTTTATTATTGATGTTTTTAAAATTATCATATTCAACTTTCTCTCTATTAAAAAGTTGTACAATTTTCATTCCTGTGACCCTTTCTTGCACAAATCCGTTTAAATTTGCCACCTGATTTCGAACTTCTTGAAAGGTTGCTTTTATGGCTTTTTGAAAAACTTTTGTCGCATATAATAAAATTGGTAATACTGCAATAGCTATAAATGCAAGTTTCCAATTGATGAAGAACATTACAATTATAACTGCAAACATTTGCAACACATCACTTACAATTGTAAAAACACCACTACTAAAAAAAGCAGCAATTGTTTCGATATCAGATACCACTCTAGTGACTAATCTACCCACTGAATTCTTATCAAAATAAGACATTTTAAACTGTAAAATATGTCTAAAAGTTTTTGCTCTTATATCTCTAATAATGTGTTGGCCCACCCAATTTGCAAAGTAAATAAACGTAAACCTTAAAAGCACCTCTAGCATTAGAACTGCAAACATCAACAAAACACTATTTACCAAACCCTTAGAGTCTTTATTTGCGATGTAAACATCTACTGCGTCTTTAAGAATAATAGGCGTTAATAAAGCGACACCAGCCAATATAATAGCAGAACTTGCGGCAATTATAAAATTGCGTTTGTAACTCTTTGCAAAACTCATGAGTCTTAAAAAGATTTCCATATCGAAAGCATTTCCTGTTTTATTTGCCAAAACTTAATATTTTATTTGTGTTAAAAATAATCCTTTTGCAGGCACGGATAAGCCTGCATTGCCTCTGTTTTTACTTTCTATAATTTGCCTAAATTCATGTATCGATATTTTTTCTAAACCAACATCTACTAGCGTTCCTACAATTGCTCTTACCATGTTTCGCAAAAATCTATTTGCCGAGATATGAAAGGTTAGTAAGTTGCCCTCTTGTATCCAAAAGGCTGCTTTTACGTCACAATTAAAAGTATAAACTTCCGTCTTTACTTTAGAAAATGTTTGAAAATCTTCATATTCTAATAAAACTTTTGCAGCGGCATTCATTTTAAAAAGATTTAATTTTTGAGAGTGAATCTGCCATGAAAAATCTAATAAAAACGGATTTCTACCCAACCAAATTCGATACTCATAACTTCTAGTTAAGGCATCAAACCTTGCGTGCTTCTCTTCTGCTACTGAAAAAATATTATAAACAGTAATGTCGTTTGGTAAAATTGAATTCAGTTTATGCACAACATCTCCTGAAATAGAATTTTCGACATTAAAATGGGCAAACATTTGAGATGCATGAACTCCTGTATCTGTTCTTCCTGCGCCCGTAACTTCAATTTGTTCTTGCAAAACCGTGCTTATCGCATCATTTAATTTTTCTTGCACAGAGACAACATCTGGTTGAATTTGCCAACCATGATATTTTTTTCCATTATAAGAAAGTTCTATAAAATATCTCAAGAAAAATGTTTTTTGTAGGCGGTAAAATTACGGAATTTATTTTGTTATTAGTATTTTTGAAACTTGAAGAGTCGATAAACTTTTCTAACTATTTTTTAATGAAAAAAATACTATTATTATCCGATACACATAGTTATATAGATGCACAAATTCTAAAGTTTGTAAAGCAAGCGGATGAAGTTTGGCATGTAGGAGATATTGGAGACTTGCATGTTACAGACACTATAAAAAAGTTAAAACCACTAAGAGCTGTTTATGGCAATATAGATGATGAAAATGCAAGAGCAGAATTTCCTTTGGATTTAAAATTTGAAGTTGAGAAAGTAACTGTTTGGATGACACATATTGGTGGGTATCCAAATAGGTATTACCGAAGAATTAAAGAAGAGATTAAAGAAAATCCACCTAAAATTTTTATTTCTGGTCATTCTCATATTTTAAAAGTCCAGTATGATAAAAAACTAAAATTATTACATTTAAATCCAGGTGCCGCAGGAAATCATGGTTTTCATAAAATAAGAACAATGCTACGGTTTCATTTAGAAAATGGAGAAATAAAAAATTTAGAAATTATAGAATTGGCTAACCGAGGTTAGTATTCTATTCTATCTTTCTACCAATGGCAACTCTACAGAAATTGTTGTTCCTTCACCCATCGTAGATTCTATTAAAAATTTACCATTCATCATTTGTATCCTGGCATCAATTTGGTTGATCCCAAAACCATCTTTATCGGAAATGTTTTTTTTATCGAAACCAATACCATCGTCAAAAATTTGAAAGTAAATCCTATTATTTTGCTCATAAAGTTTGATAAAAGCATTTTTAGCTTTACTGTGTTTTAATATATTATTGACAAATTCTTGAATAATATTATATGTTTTTATTTCAAAACTTTGATGATATCTTCTTAAATCATGAATATCTACTTCAATATTTAGAGCAGAATTAGAATACTTGGTGGCTATATCTTTTAGTGCTAAATTTAATCCAAATTTAAGTAATACAGAGGAAACTAATGTATGAGATAAATCTCTAATTTGACGAGAAGCTTCTGCTATAATACTTTGGGTTTTATCTATCTCTATTGGAATATCTCCTTTAAATTGAGATTTAGTTGCTATTAAATGAAGATTAGCTGATGAAAGTAATGCGCTTACGCTGTCGTGAAGTGTTTCTGCTATTTCTTTACGCTCAGACTCTTTACCATCTATCGCTGCATTTAAAATCCTTATCTGAGCTTCCGATTTTAGTTTTTCTATATTTCGGTTTTGAAGTAATTCTGTTTGAGACAACTTTAAGTCTAAATTTTTTTGTTTTAACCGATATAAAATTAACCAATAAACTAATGATATAATTATAATCGTACTGATAACAGTGAAAATCCAAAAAGTACTGCGCTGCCTTAATCTTTTATCTCTTTCTTCTCTTTTAACATCATACACATTATTTTCTGCAGTAATTTCTTCTATTGCTCTTCTAAATTCCTTATTTCTAATAGTGTCTCGAATATCATAAGAGATTTCTTGATAATCATAGGCTTTGTAATTCTTTAACTTGCGCATAGCCCAGGCTAAGTTAAAATAAAGACTCTCTTTATATCTAACCGCATTCGGACTCTTTTCATTTTTAGTTAAATTAATTCCTTGTTTATAGCTTTTTTTAGCTTTTTCATAGTTACCTAGTGACATGTATATACTCCCCAAGTTATTCAAAGCACTTGCTTGATTTACTTTAAAATTGTTTTTTTTATAAATTACAATTGCTTTTTTAGCATATTCTATTGCCACATCAAAAATTGAATCTTGCTGATAAATTCCAGATAAATTAACATAAGACATCGCTTTAAGGTTCTGTATGCCGTTGCTTAAGTCAGGTAAATTATCAACTTTATTATAATACTGTTTCGCACTATCTCTCTTTGCTAATCTATAAAAAGAACTTCCTATTTTCAAGTACGTTTCAGCAAGGTTTTTATTATAATTAATTTTTTTATTAATATAATTATCATCTATGCGCTTTCTTGTTAAATAAGTCAGTGATTTTTTATAATATTTTAAAGCCCTAGTGTGATTCTTTGTCTTATAATATATATCACCTTTTAAAGAAGAGATTGAATAGAGGTTGTTATTGTTTTTACTATTTTGAAATTGTTCTTCTAATTTTAAAATTTTTGCTAACGCTTTTACATAATTTTCTTCCTTATAAATTTGAAGAACATTAGCATACTTATCTTGGAAAGTAGAATCTATTTTAACTATTAAGTCTAAAGAAATTTCTTTAGACTTAATTTTGTTAGGGTTTGCGTTTATTTGATAAATATTTAAGGCAAACCAAAATACTGTAAAGATTAATAAATAATTACTTCTCACTTTTTAAGTTGAAATTAAATTGCGACAATACTGTGCACAATAATTATTCTTGGTTTTCTTTCAAAAGAGTTGTTATAACCATTTCCTTTTGCACTGGTTTCTTTTGTATGGTTTACAAAATCAATTCTTAAAGTATCTCCGTCAAATTTGTCAAAATTTCTAGAAAAATCATTACCATTAGAATTCCCTTCCTCTAAATGTATTTCATAAATACCAAGCTCTTGATTATACACAAAATCTACACTTACTTGGTCTATTACTTTAAAGTCCAAGTGAAAGGTACCATCTTCATTCTTAGAAACAGTATACTCAGACAACATTTTTGCAGTATTCGTATTTGTTTTTGCTAAGGAAATAGGATCGTCTTCAACTGTAATATTAGACTCGCTGTGAGTTATAGCATCTAGAAAACTAATACTTAACTTATTAATATCTATGATTAACTCTTCAGATTCACTTTTACTTTTAGCGAAGTTTGATTGGTATAAGTAAAATTCTTTCCCATTCGTTTCACTATTTATTGATTTTTGTGATGATCTGTTTTTTTCTAAATCGTACTCAATAGAATACGCACCAGAAGCATCTCTTTTTACTTTATAAGATCTTAACGAGCTTGTTTTTTCAACCTCCGGAAGTAAGTTTTCATTATTTGAACATGAAGATAGAACAAACGCTGACATAATAATTAAAGTCAATAATTTCATAATTTATAGTATTTGTTAATTTTTAAAGTTACAAGAAGCAAAAAGCTAGTTATTTTTTTAAGAAAAACAACGCATGCAATATTTCTTAGTAATTTTGGGGGTACTAATTTTTAAGTTCTATAGGAGGAAGGGGCCGATTTTATAAATCGAAGACTTAAATTTAAGTTTAGTTTATACTAATTTATTTTTTATTGCATACACTGCTAATCCGACTGAATTTTTTAAATTTAATTTTTTTAATAATTTTTTTCTATACGATTCTACAGTATGAGTGCTTATATTCATTCTATCTGCAATCTCAATTGTACTTAATTCTTTTGTAACGAGTGTTAAAACGTTTTTTTCTCGTTCTGTTAAAGATTCATATAAATAATCTTCTGGCATCTCACCCTTTCTTGTTTTTTGTCCTGATACGACTTTTAATAACTCGTTTTGAATATCATTACTAAAGTACTGTTCTCCATTTACAACTGCCTTTATCGCTTTTAAAATATGCTCTCCTGCATTGTTCTTAGAAATGTAACCACTAGCGCCTAGTTTTAAAACTTCTTGAACAATCTTTACGTCATCGTAACTAGATAAAACAATTACTTTTTGCTTTAATTTTTTATCCTGAAAATATTTTAAAACTTCGAAACCATCTAAAACTGTCATAGTAATATCAAGTATTAAAACATCTGCTCTATTCTCTTTCTTTTTGAACCAATCGATCACTTCCTGTCCGTTTAAAGAAAAGCCTCCTATTTCAATATCTTCATCAGTATTTAGTACAGCTATAATTCCTTCTATTAAAATTTTATGATCATCTGCAACGTGAACTTGTATTTTCTTTTTCATTATTTATTTTTCAAAGTTAAACTAGATATTTAGACTGCACAATCCCTGAAAATAGTATATTTTTAATATCCCTGAATTCAGTGATATGCAACTCCTTATATATTGATTTGCAATTTATTAAAAATATATTTTTATAGCTTTGAAAAACTAGATTTAAAAATTATTTCTAAAAAATCTAACTTCGGAACATAAAATAAAAAAACCGAGAATAAATCTCGGTTTTTTTTCGCACTAAATATACTAAGATGTTAGTTTTATCGCAATCTATCTACAGATTTTACAAGATCTTCATCCTTTTTAATAGCTTTGTTTGCCAAAACAACAAGCAAAATAGCTAAAATTGGTATAAACATCCCAATACCTTTCTCCGAAACCGAAGCTTCTCCAGGTAGTGTTAGAGATACATAAATCAATAATCCTAATAAAATAAGGTTTATCAAAATTGTTAATCGACCCATAACAAACTGTAGCTTCCTATTTTTAAATAGAAAAATTGCTACAAAAGCTAAAATAGCCGATACTAAAAATAAAACAGGAATTCCTTTTAACAAGGAAGATTCACTATTTAATAAATCTAAAGCAAATACACTTTTTTCAATAGATTTCCACAAATAAAAAACAAAAATCAAAACTCCAGAAATAATAGAAGTCAATAATAAATATACTGTTTGAATTCTTTGAATCATTTGATATTTCTAATACAGCAAAAGTAGTGCATTCTTTTTTAAAAAGAAAATCCTCAACTAAAAAAAAATGTATATATTTGTTTTATAATTACCGCATAAAAGGCTTTTTAGTAGAACTATACTTCATTGCTCAATTCAACAAAACATTCAAATCTTACAACATAAAGATTCATATTTAACTTAATAATTTTATAATGTTCGAAATATCGGAACTAAAAGCAAAAACTCTTGCTGAATTACAAGGTGTCGCTAAATCTATTGGTCTTGCCAAAATCAGCCAATTAAAAAAACTAGATTTAGTTTATCAAATTTTAGACACCCAAGCTGCAAACCCCTCTAAAACAGCAGCAAACACAGCTCCTCAGAAAACTGTGGAAACTGAAAAAACAGAGAAACCAAAAAGAAAACGTGTTCTTAAAAATCCACAAGCGGTTGAAAGATCCGAAGTCTTAGAAAAACCTCAAACTGTAGCGCAGCCTAAACCAGTAGAACAGATAGTAGCACCTGTTACAACGGATAGACCAAAGCCGAATCCAAGACCAAGAAAGCCTCTTGTGAAAAAGGAACCTGCAGTGAATGAAAGTAAAAATGACGTAGTTTCTGCACCAAAGGAGGAAAAGAAAGAAAAGCAAGAACAAAAACCTGCCAATCAGCCGAACAAACCGCAACAAAACAGAAACAACCCTCCACAAAATAATAAAAATAAAAATAATAACCCAGCTAGAGAGAAGCCTAACAATAGTAGAAGTAATGGCAACAAATCTACAAATAGGTACAAAGATCCAGATTTTGAGTTTGATGGCATTATAGAAAGTGAAGGTGTTTTAGAAATGATGCCTGATGGCTACGGTTTCTTACGCTCATCTGACTACAACTATTTATCATCTCCAGATGATATCTACGTATCTCAATCTCAAATTAAATTATTTGGTTTAAAAACAGGAGATACTGTGCTAGGAAATGTACGCCCTCCAAAAGAAGGTGAAAAATATTTTCCTTTAATTAGAGTCTCAAAAATAAATGGATTAAATCCGAATATTGTAAGAGATAGGGTGTCTTTCGAACACTTAACACCATTATTTCCTCAAGAAAAATTCAACTTAGCAGAAAAAGGAAGTTCTTTATCTACAAGAATTATCGATTTATTTTCTCCTTTAGGAAAAGGGCAACGTGGTATGATTGTAGCACAACCCAAAACTGGTAAGACCATGTTATTAAAGGATGTTGCAAATGCTATTGCAGCCAATCATCCAGAAGTATATCAAATTGTTTTATTGATAGACGAACGCCCTGAAGAGGTTACAGACATGAAGCGCAATGTTCGTGGAGAAGTAGTAGCTTCTACTTTTGATGAACCTGCAGAAAAACACGTAAAAGTAGCAAATATTGTTTTGGAAAAAGCGAAGCGATTAGTAGAATGTGGCCACGATGTTGTTATTCTTTTAGATTCGATTACCCGTTTGGCAAGAGCATATAATACAGTTGCACCAGCATCGGGAAAAATACTTTCCGGTGGTATCGATGCAAATGCATTACACAAGCCAAAGCGTTTCTTTGGAGCTGCAAGAAATATAGAAAATGGTGGTTCTTTAACCAT
>ENA-ORXF01002138-ORXF01002138.1-marine-metagenome-genome-assembly--contig:-NODE-2138-length-12038-cov-8.191456_pt1 | contig 12038 bp, 5 predicted proteins | sample MGYA00237864_ERZ511476 | MGnify/ENA primary metagenome ERZ511476 (study PRJEB26306, sample SAMN06343908) | marine metagenome | isolation source: coastal waters | place: Atlantic Ocean: West Antarctic... | reverse complement strand
ATTTTAGAAGGTACGGGTGTGTTGGCTAAAATTTCTAAAGTAAATGACGTTGTTTATTTTCAAGATTTAGAAAAGGGCGTGTTTAAGATAGAAAACGGAGCACCAGTTTTAGTTTCAAGTAATACGGTTTTTAAAAAAAATAAACTTACAGAGATTTTTTATAAAGAGGAGAAAGTCTTCTTTTTGACACAAAAGCAAGGTTTTTATTTCTTAGAGAAAAACCTACTTAAAAAGTGGAATATTCCCGCAAATTCGTATTTGCAGAATAAAACAATATACAGTGCAGAAGTCTTGGATAACGGCACTATTATTTTGGGTTCAATTTCTAATGGTGTAATTTCTTTAAAGAGCACAGGGGATATAGATACACAGATAAATCAAAACTTAGGTCTCAGTAATAATACAGTATTGGTGGTTTTTGAAGATGTAGATAAGAATATTTGGTTAGGTTTAGATAATGGTATTAACCTCGTAAATTTCGATTCGTTTTTGACAATCTATGTCAATCAAAAAGCATTTTTAGGGACAATCTATACTGCTATTATTTTTGAGGGGTCTTTGTATTTAGGGACCAATCAAGGGTTGTTTTATAAAAAATACAAGTCTAAGGATTCCTTTAAACTGGTTAAGGGTACCCAAGGTCAAGTTTGGAGTTTGCGAGTAATAGATGAGACGCTCTTCTGTGGACATGATTCTGGTACTTTCGTGGTCAAAAACAGAAAAGCCGATTTGATTTTCAAGGCACAAGGAACTTGGGATTTTAAAAGTTTGGGTAAAAACTTGATAATCCAAGGTAATTATGATGGCTTATATATTTTAGAAAAAGAAAAAAATACGTGGGGTCTGCGAAATAAGATTAAAGGTTTTACGAATTCTGCGAAGTATTTTATTTTGGCGAAGGATGGAGATGTTTTTGTCAATCACGAATATAAAGGGGTGTATAAATTAGAGATAGATTCTTTATACACCAGCGTTTTAAAAACCGTAAAGGATACCTCTGTAGAAAAAGGGATTCACTCAAGTATTTTAGAACACAAAAAGGATGTTTTTTATGCTTCTAAAAAAGGAGTATTTAAATACAATTTTGAGAAGAGTATGTTTGTTTTAGACTCAATTTATAGTGCGCTAATACCGCAAGATATCTTTGTTTCAGGGAAGCTAATTTCAGACGAATATTCTAATAAGCTGTGGTCTTTTACAAATGAAGGCCTTCGTTTCTTAAAGCCCGGGAAGCTGAGTGATGAGGCCACTTTAGTGAGTATACCTATTAAGAAAGCACTGTTTAGGGGGCCCGTGGGGTTTGAAAGTATCATTCATTTAGAAAATGAAAAGTATCTGATAGGCACGATAACAGGATATTTAGTGGTTGATTTAAACCAGATTACATGGATAGATAATTTAGAGATTAATATCACACATATTTTTAACTATGAATTGAATGAAGCTCGAAAGAATAGTTATTTGGACAGAGAAGTGCGGTATGATAATAAGGTCAATAATTTAGAATTTTTTTACAGCGTCCCTTATTTTGATAAGACTTCTAATATTTTATTTCAACACAAGCTCGAAGGCTATAATAGTAAATGGAGCACATTTGAAAGCTCAAATTCTACCTTGTTTGAAAATTTGCCCTTTGGAGGCTATAAGTTTAAAGTACGCTCATTGGTCGCGGGAAACTTAACTTCGAATGTAGCCGAGTTTAAATTTTCTATTGAAAAGCCATGGTTTTTATCAAATATTGCGGTTTCCTGTTATGCGATGCTGCTATTAACCTTAATTTTTACCTGGTATGTTTTGTCAAAAAAATACTATAATAGAAAACAAGAAAAGGTCCTATTTAAGGCCCAAAAAGAGTTAGAATTAAAAGAGTTGGAAAGCTCGCAGAAAATCATTAAGTTAAATAATGATAAACTTAGGAGTGATATCGAGAGTAAAAATAGAGAATTAGCAACTTCTACAATGAGTATTATTAAAAAGAACGAATTTTTAAACTCCATAAAAAATGAGCTTTTAGAGAGCAAAGAAAAAGACTTTTCGAAAGTGGTTAAGATTATTGATAAAAATTTAAACAATACAGATGATTGGAAACTATTTCAAGAGGCATTTAACAATGCAGATCGAAAGTTTTTAGATAAACTTAAGGAGAAGCATCCAGGGTTAACGCCTAATGACTTGCGTTTGTGCGCTTATTTGCGTTTAAACCTCTCTTCAAAAGAAATTGCGCCACTATTAAATATATCTCCTAGGAGCGTGGAAGTAAAAAGATACAGGCTGCGAAAAAAAATGGCGCTAGCTCATGACGCAAACCTTACAAATTATATTTTAGAGCTGTAGTGTCATTATATATGTCGTTTGTAACAAAACATTACCACAACATTTAGTTTTATAGCGAGCTGGAACTTGCTCGCCAGCATCTATAGAATATATGAATTTTCTATTTTTTGTGAAAGATGATGTCTGTATGTTTTATATAGGGGTATTTATTACGTGTATCACAATTATTTATCTTTAAATTTACAATAAACTAATTAAAATTTTTTTCATGGGAAAACATATTACATTATTCCTTCTTGTATTCATGGGTTTCTGCGCATCTGCACAGACAATTAATACCACAGGAATTGTTAAAGATGCAGCTTCGGGTGACGTACTTCCGGGAGTAAGCATCATTATCAAAGGATCAACTAATGGAACGCAAACAGATTTCGATGGTTTGTACACCTTATCCAACTTGCAACCGAATGCGGTTTTGGTGTTTAGATATTTAGGATACAAACAAAAAGAGGTTTCTGCTAAAAATGGGGTGCTCGACGTAACTTTAGAAATAGAAGCGCAGTCTTTAGATGAAATTGTTCTTATTGGATATGGTTCTCAGAGAAAGAAAGAGACTACAGGTGCAGTTTCTGTAGTGTCGAGTCAGACTATTGAAGATTTAAAACCAACTAGGATTGAACAAGCCTTGCAAGGACAAGTGGCAGGTGTAAATATAACTTCTACTTCTGGTGCTCCTGGTGCTGCATCTAGTATTCGTATTAGAGGAGTTTCTACAAATGGAGACAATCAGCCTTTAATTTTGGTAGATGGAAATAGAATAGAGGATCTTAGTGTAATCAATCCATCAGACATAGAATCCATTAATATTTTAAAGGATGCTACTGCGGGTATTTACGGTGTTTTGGCTGCTAATGGAGTAATTATAATTACTACAAAATCTGGTAGAAAAAACACAGATTTAAAAGTAGTCCTAAATAGTTACACAGGTTTACAAAATACAACAAGGGAAATTCCGCTTTTAAATGCAACAGAATATGCGCTGCTAGCAAACGAAGCCCATGGAGCAAACGGAGAAGCATTGCCTTTTACCAATATCGCTGCTTTAGGACAAGGAACAGATTGGCAAGACGAAGTATTTCAAACAGCCTCTATATCTAATACAGACATTACAATAAGCAAAGGAACTGAAAAGTCTACCTATTCATTTGGAGCCTCTTATTTAGATCAAGATGGTATTGTTGGTGGAGGAAAAGCAAATTTTAATAGGCTTACTGCACGTTTCAATTTTAATACAGATTTATTTAAGAACTTAAAATTTACGTCTTCTTCTGTATATATGAACACAAATAGAAAAGGGCTCTCTGAAAACACCTTAGGTTCTGTTCTATTTAATGCATTGAACATGCCTTCTAATTTAACACCAAGAGTGGGACCTGCAAATGTCCAATATACATTAGCGCCTAACTCAGGGGTTGGTATTGAAGTAATAAACCCGCTTGCGCAAATTGAAGATTCCTACAATAAGGCATGGGTGAATAAGTTTTCAGGAAGTTATGGATTGAACTATTCTTTTCTAGAACATTTTTCTGTAGAGTCTAGAATACAATTTAATGAGGCAAAAGTAACCTCTAAAGTATACACTCCCGAAGTTTTTTATGGAAATTCTAAAGTTTTTAACAATGGTGATTTAGAGGACGATATCAATAATTCAGGTGTTTTTGAAGGAGAACAAACCTACAAAGATTATACATTTGATGCTTTTGTTAAGTATGAGCAAAATATAAACGATATACATGATATTAAATTATTATTAGGAACGTCTGTATATCGCTCTCAAGGAATTAATAACGTGAGTCTAACAGGTTTTGGGGCGAACGGGAATTCATTAAGCAATGTAAATGTTGACGAGGCAGATAGCTTTCAGGATAATCTAGAATTAAGTAATGCTCCGAGACAATTTTTTGATGATCGATTATTGTCTTATTTTTCGAGATTACAATACAATTATAAAAGTAAATATTTATTTTCAGCCGTGCTTAGAAGAGATGGTTCTTCTAATTTTGGTCCAGAAAATAAATTTGGTTTCTTCCCTTCCGGATCTCTTGGTTGGGTAGCGTCAGAAGAGACGTTCCTAAAGGATTCAGATGTTATTAACTTCTTAAAGTTTAGAGCGAGTTACGGTATTATTGGAAATGCAAGAATTGGAAGTTTTGGCTTTGTGTCCACAATGTCGGGAGAAGGAGTCTATGTTTTTGACGATGCACTCGCATTCGGTTCTGCTGAGGGTACCTTAGCAAATCCACAGGTGCGCTGGGAAAAGCAAAAGCCTTTAGATTTTGGTGTAGATATGAAACTGTTTAATAAGATTGATATTACAGCAGATTATTTTAGCAAAACGACAGAAGATTTATTAATTCGTGCAGAGGTTTCCGGAATATTGGGGGTAAGTGCTCCGGGTTCTGGTGTTCCAACAATTAATGCAGGAACTATATTGAATGAAGGATTAGAATTTTCTATTGCGTATAAAGAGCGTGTTTCAGACGATTTTAAATTTGCAGTGAGCTACAACTTTACAACACTTAAGAATGAAGTGTTAAAAGTAAATTTAAATGACGATCCATTAACGGTTACCGGTTTTGGATTGGGAGGCCAGGAATTTGCAAGAATGGAAGTTGGACTGCCAATTGGTTACTTTTATGGGTATCAAACAGCAGGTATCTTTCAAACACAAGCAGAGGTAGATGCCCACGCAAGTCAAACGAATGCAAACCCAGGAGATTTGCGTTTTGCAGATTTAAATGGAGATGGAGAAATAACGCCAGAGGACAGAACAAACTTAGGAGATCCTATTCCTGAATTAACAATGGGAATGAATTTTAGTTTTGATTATAAAAGCTTCGATTTTAACATGTATGCTTTCGCATCTTTAGGGAATGACATGGTAAGAAACTATGAGCGAAATTTAGCATTGACAAACAGACCTGCGTATTTCTTAGACAGATGGACAGGTCCGGGAACTAGTAATACCTTTCCTAGGGTAACTACAGGTGCTACAGGAAACACCTTATTTTCTGACTTTTATGTAGAAGATGGGTCCTTTGTTAGATTGCAAAATGTGCAAGTAGGGTATTCTTTCAATGCTATAAACACAACTAAATTAGGTGTAGATAAGTTAAGATTATATCTGTCTGCAAGTAACTTGTTCACGTTGACGAAATATAAAGGATATGATCCAACAGCTTCTAACGGAAATCCGTTAGGTGGTGGTTTGGACAATGGCTTTTATCCAACACCAAAAACCTTTTTACTAGGTTTAAATGTTAATTTTTAAAATATAAATGATGAAAAAAATAAACATAAAAATTATAGCAACACTAATGCTCTTAATGGGTATTACTTTTTCTTGTAGTGATGATTTTGTAAATGTAGAATCTTCGGCAGAAAATTCAGAAGCTTATTTTAATACTGAAGAGGATTATCAGAATGCATTGGTAGGAGCATACGACTTATTGCAAACTACATACTTAAACGTGTTGATGGGAGAAATTGCTTCAGACAACACGCTGTCTGGAGGAGAAAATGCTACCGATGTTATTGGTATTCAGGAAGTGGATAATATGACGCACACGCCGTTAAATGCGCAACTAAGAAATATATGGGGCTGGATGTTTTCAGGGATTAACAGGGCAAACTTTATTTTAGAATTTCAGGACAAAACGGATTTTACAGGAAAGGAAGCTGTGTTGGCGCAAGCGCGTTTTTTAAGAGCATATTACTATTTTGAATTGGTAAAATGGTTTGGAGATGTTCCATTAATCGTAGATAAGAGATTTCAATTTGGTAGCCAATTTAGTGTAGATAGAACTCCGAAGGCAGCTGTTTTTGCTCAAATGGAATTAGATTTAATCTATGCTGCTGCTAATTTACCATACGTGCAGGTTGAAGTAGGAAGAGTGACCAAAGGAGCAGCGCAAGCGCTTTTAGGGAAAGCTTATTTATACCAAGATAAATTCGAGGAGGCTGCGGCTGTTTTAGACAACTTAGTTGCTAATGGTCCTTATGACCTTGTTCTCGATTACAATACGATCTTTGAACATGCTGGAGAGAATAATATAGAGTCTGTCTTTGAGGTGCAATATACGGAGTTGGAAGGAGCTGGTTTTGGTTGTTTGCAATGTAGTGAAGGAAACGTAGCTGTAGGTTTTAGTGGCGTGCGTAACTATACAGGTCCAGATTTCACATCTGGCTTTAGTTTCAATGTGCCAGTGCAAGAAGTAGTAGATGCTTTTGAAGATGGTGATTTAAGAAAAGAGGTCGCTATTTTAGACATTCAAACTTGGGCTGCGGATACAGGAGCAACTTTTGGAGCAGGGTATGAGGATACTGGTTTTTTCAATAGAAAATACATTCCAAGAATAAGAGGTGCAGACGCACAAGGAGATCGAAATTTAACCAACCCTAATAACTACAGAGCAATTCGTTTTGCAGATGTTTTATTAATGGCTTCAGAGGCGCACAACAGAAGCCTAGCAGCAAATGATTCAAAAGCATTAGTGTATTTAAATAGAGTACGAGAAAGAGCTTTTGGTAATTCAGATAATAATATCACTGCAACAGGTTCTGCACTCACCGAATTAATATACAAAGAGCGAAGAGTAGAGCTGGTTGGAGAAGGGCATCGTTTTTTCGATTTGGTAAGAACAGGAAAAGCGAAAGAAGAAATTGAAAACAATGTGGATATAACAACAGACGGAAAAACGGAAGTAGCAAAATCATTTGTTGTTGGAAAGCACGAAGTATTTCCGATACCTTCAATTGAAATTCAGCTAACAGGAAATCGTTGGGAACAAAATTATGGATATTAAAAATTTATAAGATGAAAAAAATTAAAACACGAATTACATACCTTTTCATGCTGATACTCGCGGTTGCATGTACAGACAACTTAAGAGATCTTTCATTTGTAGAGAATGTTGCGGCTCCTGCCAATGTTTCGGCATCGTTTACTATTTTACAAGACAATACAGGTACCGTAAGCATAGCACCTTCTGCAGAGGGAGCGGTTAATTTTGATATTTATTTTGGCGATGCAACCGTTGACCCAGTAAATATCAACCAAGGTTCAACTGTAGAACATATATATGGAGAAAATACGTTTACTGTTAAAGTGGTTGCTTTTAACATGAATGGAGATGCTACAGAGGTTTCAGAAGAGCTAGTCGTTTCTTTTCAAGCGCCTCAAAATTTGGTGGTAACTTTAGAGAACGATGTAGCGATTTCAAAACAAGTAAACATTAAGGCTACAGCAGATTTTGCTGCGATGTATGAGTTTTATTCAGGGGAAGATGGCGTAACTCAACCTGTAATTTCTGGCAATATCGGAAATTCGGTATCGTATCAATACGCAGAACCAGGTACTTATACAGTTAAAGTAGTTGCAAAAGGTGGTGCCATTGAAACTACAGAATACACAGTAGATTTTGAAGTTACTGCTATTTTAGCTCCTATCGAGTCGGCTGCAAAACCTCCATCAAGGAATGATGCAGATGTTGTATCTGTTTTTTCTGGTGAGTATACAGACATTGCGGATAGTGATTTTTATCCAAATTGGGGTCAATCAACGCAGTTTACTGCTTTTGACTTGAATGGAGATGCAATGCTGCAGTACAGTGACTTAAATTATCAAGGAATAAATTTAGGCGCGGCGATAGATGCTTCCTCTTTAGAAACATTACACATAGATATTTGGACTTCGGATGCAACGAGTATTGATATATTTCCGCTTCCAAATGGAGTACAGCCTGCTGACGAAAAATTTGTTACCAAAACATTAATAGCAGATCAGTGGAATAGTTTTGATATTCCGATGTCAGAATTTACAGATCAAGGTTTGTCTGTAGACGATTTAATGCAATTTAAATTTGTGGGTAGTGGGACAGTATTTTTGGATAATATTTATTTTTACAGAGCGAGTACAAACGTGATACCTTTTGATAGTGGACTATTAACGAACGGAGATTTTGAGAGTGGAAGTGATTCTTGGTTGGTGGGCGTTGATGACTCTTCTGCTGCGCCAGTAGTTACGGTTGCCGGGAACACATACTACTCCGTAAATGTAACTTCAGCAGGTCAGCCTTATACGGTGAATACCAGTCAAAAGGTTGAAATCATTGAGGGAAATACGTATACGTTAACTTTTGATGCTTGGTCGGATGCAGACAGAACATTTTTAGCAGGAATAGGCTTAAGTAATAGTCCTTGGACCAATAAGACTGAATCTGTGAATATTACAGCAACAAGAACAAGCTATAAGTATACGTATGTTGCGAATTTCGGAGCTTCAGACGCCCGTGTGTTATTTGATTTAGGGGCTGAAACTGGTCTTGTGAACATCGATAACGTATCATTGGTAATTGGTTTAGGTAATTTATTAACCAACGGAAATTTCGAAAATGGAAGTGATTCTTGGTTAGTAGGTGTTGATGATACCTCTTCTGCTCCAGTGGTAACGGTTGCTGGTAATACATACTACTCAGTTGATGTAACGTCAGCAGGTCAGCCTTATACGGTGAACACCAGTCAAAAGGTTGAAATTATCGAAGGTAAAACATATACACTAATTTTTGACGCTTGGTCTAACGTAGAAAGAACAATAATAGCGGGTATCGGATTAAGTGCAAGTCCTTGGGATAATAAAGCTGAATCGGTCGCTATTACAACCACAAGAAAAAGATATACATTAACGCTTGATGCAGCTTTTGGTGCACCAGATGCACGTGTGCTTTTCGACTTAGGTGCTGAAATAGGTAGTGTTAATATTGATGATGTTTATTTATCTACGAATTAAGCAAAGAAAATTTATATAAGAAGTTAAACTAAATAAAATATTAAAACATAAAAAATGAAAAAATTTAAACTCATTTATATATTTTTATTGTCTAGTACGATAGCCTTTTTAGGCTGTCAAGAAGACGACTACTCTTTTGGAGAGATTATCGCACCTTCGAACATACAAATTAGTTCAGAGATTGTGGGTGCAGACGAAGCAAACCCCAATGGCGACGGAAGTGGGGTTGTTAATTTTATGACTTCAGCAGACAATGCAGTTGCGTATAAGTATATCGTAAATGGTGCGGAGTCTTTGTCATTATCAGGGAGTGAAAGTATTAATTTTAGTACTTTAGGACTAAATAAATACACTGTATTAGTTGTGGTTTCTGGAACAGCTGGAGTAACTTCAAGTAAAAGCATAGAGATAGATGTTTTATCCACCTATGCGCCACCAGAAGATTTAATTGCAAAACTTTATGGATATGACGCAGCAGCTCCAGATGCAGCAAGCGCTCAAACATGGAAAATTCAATCGGCAAAACCAGGTCATTTTGGTTTAGGACCTGTTGGAGGGACTACACCTGTAGAATGGTATGGTGCCGGACCTAATGAAAAGGATGGAGTTGGAATGTATGATGATCGTTTTACTTTTAGTTCAGATGGTACCTTTACACATATGACGAACGGAACAATTTTTGGACGAAACCCTTACATTGTCGATGATTTAGGCCCTACTTCGGTAGCACCGAGTGGAGCAGATATAGAGAACTATGAGTATGCAGATTACACTGCAAATTGGATGCTTACTGCACCTGCGGGCGTAGAAACAATTTCATTGTCAGGGAGTGCTTTTATAGGATACTACACGGGAGGTAATCACCAGTATCGCATATTTGATAGGGGAACACCAGGAGAGTTAGTATTAAAAACTACAGATGCAACTTCGGAATTTGATTGGTGGTTTATTATAGTAATTGAATAAAGAGTAAATATGAGAATTCAACAATTTATAACTAATAAAGGCTGTATTGCCTTTATTAGTTTTTTTTTACTTATTTCTTGTAGTAGTAATGGTGGAGAAGAGGTCTCTGGTATTATTTCACAAGACATCATCCCCGAGAATTTAAGAATAGAAGTAATTATAATCGGGGCAGATTCGACAAATATTAATGGAAATGGTTCTGGAGAAATTCAGGTAACTGCTACTGCATTAAATGCAGTTTCATATGTAGTAAAATTTGGAGATGGAAATCAGGATTCAAATACTTCAGGTACATTTATGCATTCCTATGCAGCAAGAGGTATAAACTCTTTCACAATAGAGGTCTTTGCAACTTCTAATACGGAGAATACGATTGGAGGTTTTAAAAAGGTATCGGTGTTAAATTCCCAAGATGGTATGACCTTAGTGTGGTCGGATGAATTTAATGTAGATGGGAGTCCACGTTCCGTAAATTGGGGATATGATATCGGCACTAATAATGGTTGGGGAAACGGAGAGTCTCAGTATTATACACGTAGGGCAGACAATGTCATCGTACATAATGGAGTACTACAAATTACAGCTAAAAAGGAAAATTATCAAGGTTCTCAATATACTTCAGCAAGGCTATTATCTAAAGGAAAGTTTGATTTTACGTATGGTAGAGTTGAGGTAAGAGCTAAGTTACCCACGGGTAAAGGTACATGGTCTGCCATATGGATGTTAGGTGCAAATTTTGAAACTGTTACGTGGCCCGCTTGTGGCGAGATTGATATCATGGAGCATGTTGGAAACGATCAAAATAAGATACATGCAACGCTTCATTATCCAAATAATTATGGCGGTAATGGAAATGGAAGTAGCACCGTAATTGGGAATGCTTCAACAGAGTTTCATATCTATGAAGTAGTTTGGAATGAAAACAGCATTAATTTTAGTGTAGACGGTGAACAATACCATGTATTTTCAAACAGTGCAGCGGTTCCTTTTAACCATGATTTTTTCTTAATCTTAAATATTGCCATGGGTGGTAATTTTGGGGGAAATATTGCAAGTGATTTTGAGGAGTCTACTTTAGAGATAGACTATGTTAGGGTGTTTCAGTAAGTTTTAGGTGTGGTGAAAGTTCTGCAAAAGTCAACATTAAAAGAGTTTGTGCCGAAAGAGGATGTTGGTCTTTTAAAAGTTAAAAAAGTTTTGTGTAGCCTTCAGGCATTAACCTTTTTGCATCGGTAGAAACAAAACAGTATATAATAAAGGAATACGTTAAAAAAGTTATGGAAAACAAGTTTTTATACATACTATTTTTCTGCACTTCGTTGACTCTTTTCTCACAAAACTATACAGTAGTTGTAGAGAAAAATGAACAAGGAATGAAGCTTTTGGTGGATGGGAAAGATTTCATGATTAACGGCATGAATTGGGACTATTTTCCAATAGGTACCAATTATGAGTATAGTCTTTGGGAGCAATCAGATGATTTGATTAAGGCCGCTTTAGATGCCGAAATGGGCTTACTAAAAAACATGGGTATAAATACGATTCGCGTATATACAGGTATGCAGCCGAAATGGATTACCTATGTGTATGAAACCTACGGGATTTACACCATGTTAAACCATACATTCGGGAGATATGGTTTAACGATAGAGGGCGTTTGGAATCCTGTGACAGATTATAGCGATGCGAAAACTAAAAACTTGTTGTTATCAGAGGTTGCGGTAATGGCGAGTGCTTATAAAAATACACCAGGTTTACTACTGTTTCTTTTAGGAAACGAAAATAATTACGGCTTATTTTGGGCGGGAGCAGAAACAGAAGATTTTCCAGAGGGTGATGAAAAGAAAAAATTTATAGGTGAACGTCTTGGTAGACCAATGTATAAATTGATGAATGATGCAGCTATTAAAATGAAATCGATAAATAATAATTTACCAATTGCTATTTGTAA
>ENA-ORXF01002137-ORXF01002137.1-marine-metagenome-genome-assembly--contig:-NODE-2137-length-12039-cov-18.789834_pt1 | contig 12039 bp, 33 predicted proteins | sample MGYA00237864_ERZ511476 | MGnify/ENA primary metagenome ERZ511476 (study PRJEB26306, sample SAMN06343908) | marine metagenome | isolation source: coastal waters | place: Atlantic Ocean: West Antarctic... | reverse complement strand
CCACGATCAAAACGCAAACAACTCATCTAATGAAAAGCCATTGGATAGTGAGAGAGATGTATTAGGAGAGGATTTAGGTGATGAAATACCATTTTAGTATATTATTAATTTTATTGTTAGGTGCTTGTAGTTCAAGACCTAATACAGATATAATCGTAGAAAAGAACGTGCACTTGATGCATAGGCAAGAAGTTATTAACGCCATTGAAGATTGTAAAACTGCTAACTTACGACCAGTCATGTTTTACAGTATAAGGTATGTAAACGACAAGCCTATACCTATGGTAGCAGATATAACTTGTGCACCAAGATCAGGATATTAATATGCTTATTCCAAAGTCAAAGAAAGTTAAAAACAAAAAACATTTAATGTTTGTAGCATCCCAACAATGTTGCCTTACATCAGTCTCAGCAGATTGGTGTAGGGGTAACGTACAAGCTCATCACTTACTCAAGCCATATGAAGGCAAGCGAGGTATGGGAATGAAAGCTAGTGACAATAATGTAGTGCCTTTATGCTATGGTCATCATGCACAACTTCACGATAAGAATGGCGATGAAGATAGCTTTTGGAGTAACTTTAATCTTAATGATGATTATGGTAGGGAGATGGCTGAGTATTGGTGGAATTTATCGCCTTATAATAAAGAAAGATTTAAAAAATGAACAACAAACAATTTATAACAGATGAAGATATATCAAAAGCAGTAGACTATCTTAGAGACACAGCAGAAGAAGCTGCAAAGAATAAAGCAGAAAGAATATATTTAGAGGAATTTAGAAAATCATTAAAGGCAATGATTATGAAAGATCACCTTGAGATGTCAGTTTCTGCACAAGAAAGAGAAGCCTACGCTAGTGATGAATATCAAAAACATCTTAGAGCTATGCAAATAGCAATAGAAAAAGATGAAAGACAAAGGTTTATGAGGATAGCTGCAGAAGCCAAAATAGAAGCGTGGCGTAGTATGTCTGCTAACTATAGATCAATTAAAATATAAAAAATGGATTTAAGATGGCTAAAAAGGAAAGAATATTTAAAACCATAAGAAGAAGTAGAGAGCAAGTTAAGAGAGATGCAGAGTTATACTCTCATTGTGCTGGGTGCAAGGTTCTATTAAAGCGTGTTGCTATACCTAGATCATCAGCTAAAAGATGCCCTTCTTGTAGAGGAGATATGCAACAAAATAGTACAGGGATGAGAGAAGTATTCACAGACTTTCAAAAGAACCCTATCCCAGAAGAAGAAACAGAAATAGGTGAAGGGCTACAATTTACTGATAACCCTTTTGCTGAAAAAAGAGATGAATTAGAAACAGGAAAAGTAGTAACCAAAACAACTGTAACAACTTATGGTGTATCAGAGATATGGTCTACTATGAGTGCTGGGAATAGCAACCACACTATCTACAATAAAAAAGAACCTAAAAGACAATCATATAGAAAAGGTAAGATTTATTAAAAAACATTTAATAAGGGTTGACTTGTGTATCTACAAAGCTCATATTAATTAAAGAAGATTAACGATTAACAAAATTTGGAGATTTAAATGCAAGAATTAGATTTAATAAAAAGTATAGATACTATCCTATCAATGGATGAGTTTAGATTAGATAATAAATATAGAGCAACAAGTTTGCGACATGATCTAGAATGTTTAAAACAATCAATAGCCAATAAATTTAATGAAGCAGAACGCCAAAATGAGCTAGAGAACATGGCGTATTTTGAAGAGTATGGATACTAATGATGTTGCTTAGTGTCTTAAAATTTATGGGGGTTATAGCTTCTGCTATAGCTACCCTCTATGTGTTGTATTATTCTTTTTGGTTTATATGCCTAATTGATAATGCTTGTTATTACAGTAACTTTGGGAGTTAATTATGAAATATATTATTTTAATAGTGATGACTTTAACTATATCAGCTTGTGGAAATACTATTGTAGGAGTTGGTAAAGATATTCAAAAAATGGGAACAGAACTTACAAAGGAGGAAAAGTAATGACTAAATTAGAAAAAATTAAAGACTTTTGTTTTTCGCCTAAGGATATGCAATTAAAGGCAATTAAACATTATCCATCAATGTCAGAAGAAACTTATTGTTATGAAGCAAATCTATATATTCTAGACAAAAAAATATGTAGAGTTACTAATAGAGGTAGAGGTGGTTCTGATGATTTTGATTTCTTTGAAATGAACTTATTAACTAAAAATTATATTGATTATCAATTTATACAAGATTTAGATAATTGGTGCAAAAAACATCTTCCTAAATGGCATTTTGAATATAAAGATGAGTATGTGCCTAAATCATTAGAAGTTTGGTGTAATGAACAACTCTCAGAACATATAGATTGGAAAGATTTTAAAAAAGCAATGAACAAATCAGTTCTATATTTGCTTCCCACTAAAGATACCTTATACGAATTTGTATTAAAACCAACTAAAGATAATATTAAAAGATGTTTAGACAAATTTCCTAATCATACAATTTTGCAAGCTATACCTCAATCACAAGCATTTGATATATATATGGAGAAAACAAAATGAGAAACCAACATTTATTAACAATAAGAAATATAGCTAATTTACTAAATCATAAAGGTGGTAAAATAGATGAAAGTATAGACCATAAAGAACTAAGGTCATATGCCAGTAAATTAGAAAAACTAGCCAAACAACTTAACAGGGCAATGCTCACACAAACTGATCTAACTTTAATTTTAGAAATAGTAAAAGGTGCTGATACAAATTTAAAGTCAGCAGAACAACTACCAACTAAAATAAGATCATTAAGAAACTTATCAATTATGACTCCTTATGAAAGGAGTAAATAATGATAGAAAAAACAGTCAAGACTTTGTATGGAAATTTAGTTTCTGTACAAGGTAAATATATTCAGCAATCATTAAAGAAAAAACTTGATTTAAAATTAAATTATCAAAGTAAAAGTATGATTGTTGCATGTTCTCAATTAGATAAACCAATTAAAACAACACAAGTTCCAGATAAATTTACAAAGAAAATGAATACTTTATATTATTATGAGTGGAAACCTATAGACCAAAGACAAGGAAATTTTTTAAATGAATAACCCAACTGAAATTAAAAGACGTGGATACCTTTCATTTTTTAAAGATGGTATAACAGATGCTATATTAGGTGATACCATAGATGAAAATAAAAGTTCTTCTGCTTACTATAAACAAGGTTATGATTTTGGTATAACTGTATATGCCAAGCTATTAAAGAGGGATAATCAAGTTGAGTAACCATTTAATAAAAGAAGTTAGTGATGAAGCTGATAGTTTAAGAAAACAATTAATAAGCTATAAATCTAAAATTAAAAATAATAAGTTAGATAATGAATCTAGCCTTAGTCACATTGAAAACATGATTAGAACTATCTCTATAGTATATGCAAAACTAAATTATTTAAATAAATTATAAGGAGATTAATAATGCAGAAATATAGGATATATAGACACCCAGAAAATATATCTTTAAATGGCAAAGAATTTATTTGTGATGATGATGGAGATGTTATGCTTTTTACTTCAGCAGGTCTTGCTATGGTTTGGCTACAGAAACAAGACCCAACTCTTAAAACTAGAATAGAAAATTTGTTTGATAATTATGGTATAGGCATTGAATTAGATTGTCCTGAAAATGGTTATTATGACTTTGAAGATAATGATCCAAAAGCAGTTTAATTTAATTATTAAAAAACGACAATTAGGTGTTTACAATTATGTAGATACAATATAAGATGTATATATAAAATAAATAAACTCAATGCACAGGAGATAAAAATGAAAGATTTAATCAAACATATAAAAGAATTTAATGCTTTACCAGTTAATAGTGAGTGTGGTTATACTGAAAGTATTGAACTAGAATATTGGCATGATTTAGATATCTATACTGTTAAGCAGTTTGATTTTTTTCAAACTCAACAAGATGCTTATAATATTATATCAGAAGCATTTAGTAAAAGTTATGCAAGATTAGTTTGTTTTGGTGAAGGTGTAACTATGGAGTCAGTTACATTAGAATCTAAAACAGCAAGTGAATATCTTAAAAGAACATTTGAAGAAGAAGCTAATCAAGAAGCTAAAATCTTTGCTGAGGTAAACTCATTAGCAAAACAATGTAATGTTTCACATGAAACTATGGAAAGATGGCTTGCTCAAGCTATCTAATTAACAGAGGGGAGAAATCCCCTCATAAACTTAGCACAGGAGATAAAAATGTTAAAATCTAAACTTTATAATACTTCAACTAAATGTGTTGTTGGTGTATGGGAAAATAAAAACCCTACTAAATTTTTATTTAAAATAGCTTACCCTGATGGTGTAGTGGAATATGCTGTAACTACTTTATCTGAAGTTACTGAAGACCCTAATGTTAAAATAAGTATAGTTCGTCATAAAGGTATGCTTAAAGCTGTTGGTTTAAATTAATTAAATAAAACTACTATTTAGGGCTTTACTTATATGTATATATAATATATTCTATTATTAAGAATAACGAATAACAAAAAATGGAGTACTAAATGCAGATAAATATAAAAACAATTAACGAAATACGTCAAGACCTTAAAAACTCTGATGATAAGTATTTATCAGATGTAGTAGCTAAGTTACCAGAGCAACAGTTATTAAAACTAGTTACAATGGCAACAGTAACAGCAAATCAAACAAAACAATAAACTAAAATGGGGGATAAGTTCCCCCTACTAACCTTGCACAGGAGAAAAAAATGAATGATTTAATAAACGATATTGAAAAATTACAAAGAGTTACTAGAGTTCTTTCTACAGTACCTTACTCAATGGATATTCAAAGTGTTCAATACTATCTTAGAAATATGATTAAAGAAAAACAAAAGATAGTGAAAGATTTTGAAAAAGAAAATATGCCTTTTGCTGAATATTCTGAATATATGAAAGGAGTAGGTTTTAATGCCTAGTTATATAAAAGGTTATTTAAAATTAATGGGAGTTATAGCATCAGCTATAGCTACCCTCTATGTGTTGTATTATTCTTTTTGGTTTATATGCCTAATTGATAATGCTTGTTATTACAGTAACTTTGGGAGTTAATAAAGTAATGAAAAATAGAATTACAGAAAGCATAAGTGCAATCAATCAACTACTTTTTAATAGAAGTAAGAATGGAAAAGAACCAATAGTTCATATTGAATTGAAGCATTATACAACTAAGATAAAAAAGAATATCAAATCATTAGATAGATCAATGTTAAATTTTACTGAGATAAACCTAATGATTATGTTGATTGATACTATAAAAAGTATTGATGGATATCACAATGATTTTAGCGATGAGATGTTGGATAAAGTTTATAATAAATTACAAAAATTATCAGACATAACAGTTCTCAGTAACTATGAAAAGAGGAGCAAGCAATGATGAAAAAAATTGTAACAAAGCTATGGCTTGGTAAATTTGTAAGTGTTAGAGATTATGAAGTAAAAAAAGCTATAAAACAAGGTGGTTTAGTTATAAAATATAATGATGACCAAATGATTTTAAATGTTGATGAGCTTTCTGATCTAAAGCCTAACCCAAAACCAATCCAATCTAAATTTACAGGTACTTATAAATTAGTTGATATTACCTTTAAACCTATGACCATTGACCCACGACAAGGAGATTTTTTATATGAATAATCCAACAGAAATTAAAAGACAAAACTATCTTTCATTTTATCAAGATGGAGTAACTGATGCTATGTTAGGAGATGATATAGATGGCATTAAAAAATCATCTGCATACTATAAAAAAGGATATTCATTTGGATTAACTTTGTATGCCAAGATATTGAAAAGGGAGTATCAAGTTGAATAATTATTTATTAAAAGAAATATCAGATGAAGCATTAGATTTAAAAAAATTAATACAAAAGCATAAAATTGATATTAAAGAAAATAATTTGTCAGATGACCAAAGCATTAGTCACATTGAAAACATGTTAAAAATATCTTCAATAATATACGCAAAACTTAGCTATTTAAATAAATTATAAAAAACTCTATTTAGGGGTTGTATTTTATATCTACATATATTATATTAATTAAATAAGATTAATGATTAACAAAAATTGGAGATTAAAATGACTAAATATACTTTTTCAAACGACCTAATTTCAGACCTTCATAAAGATGCTTGGGGTCATAGACCTTTACAATCTTTTTGGTCTCAATGGGATTTATATACAGATGATAAAAAGCAATCTGTGTGGGATGGTCTTGTTGACGATATGGTTACTAACGATGATGCAGAAGCAAAAACAAAAAAAGAAAACGCATCAAAATTTTTCCAAAGAATTAAAGAAACTTGTAAGCTAGGTGCTTCTAACTACAGAACTGCTATTAGGTGGATACTTGATGCAGATAAAGTAGAGCATGACTTTGCTTATGAAGGTGGTCAAATCGTTTGGGAATATAATTTAGCTTATAGACATAAAAAATTATTTAAAACTGCGGGGGTAGCGTAATGTTAGATACAAAATTACAAGAAGCGTTAAGTGAAGTAGAATTTAAAATAGACGTAAGGGATATACAAGGTATCCCTTCTCACATGGGTAGAAAGATTGTACGCCTAGATCAATTAGGTGCTCAAGATGGTGCTCCTTTAGCAATAGTAGGGTCACGATACAAGCCAATACATCATGTGGATGCTTTTGGTGGTGCTCTAGAGGCTATGAAAAGTGGTGGCTTAGACTTCTCTAATCATCAAATAACTGTAAACACTTACGAAAATGGTGCTATGGCTAAGATGGAATTATTACTTCCAGCACATCATGCCAAAGTAGGTGACCACGATTTGTATCTTAAATTTGTAGCTAGAAATAGTTACAACGCCAAATGGAAGTTCCAATCATTTTTTGGTTGGATGAATGAAGTTTGTTTTAATACTTTAGTTAGTGGTCAAAAGATTGCTTACACAGCAAACAGACATACCACACACTTTAACGTAGATGCATCTAACAAGAAGATACAAAATGCAGTTACTGCTATCACAGACGAAACAGAAAACTTTAAGAAGTGGTGGGATACTAAAGTAGAAGATGATCAAGTCATAGACTTATTCAAAACTACGATAGCTAAAAGCCAAGCTAACGATATCAAAGTTGCTAGTGGACAATCAGACACTAACAAAAAGCAACTATATCACTTGATGGGTTTATATGAGTCAGAAGTGGCACAAATTCATGGCAAGGGTGATTATGGCAGAAATGGTGCTAAAGGCTCTCTATGGTGTGCATATCAGTCTGCAACTGCTTGGTCTACTCATCTTGGAGATGTAAAGAACAACAGTACTAACAATCATATAGTACAACAACGTAGACAAAACGATGTTAGAAGCATGATTAATAGTAGCAAATGGAAAGTTCTAGAAAACGTCTAAACATTTATTAAGGGTTGACTTTATGTTGACCCTTAAATACATTTATTAAAAATGGAGAACCAATTATGGAAGACTTATATGACTTTAAAAGTACAGTATTAACAAGTGAAGTTGAATTATCAGAAATAGATAAGACAATATTTAAAAATTTTGATTTTGATTTTGATGGAAAAACAGAATTTACAATACCTCATTTTTCTAGAGTAACTGAAGATTTTAATATTGGTGTAATCTATGGCTCTAGTGGAAGTGGTAAATCATCTATACTAAAACAATATGGTGAAGAGAAAGACTTAGTGTGGGATAACAACAGAACAATAGCCTCACATTTTGATTCAGTAGAGGATGCCATAGAAAGACTAGGTGCAGTTGGATTAAACACAGTTCCCACTTGGGCAAAGCCTAGACACGTTTTATCTAATGGAGAAGGCTTTAGATGCGATCTAGCTAGAAGATTAGGTAATAACATTGTCATAGATGAGTTTACGTCAGTTGTTAATAGAGATGTAGCTAAGTCTTGCTCATTATCTTTATACAAATATGTTAAAAGAAAAGGATTAAAAAACATTGTATTGGCAACTTGCCACGATGACATTTTAGAGTGGCTACAACCCGACTGGGTTTTTAATACTGATGCAAAGAAATTTGCGTCAAGGGGGTTAGTTCGGCAACCCATTGAAATTAAAGTTATCGCAGGGAGCAGAGCATATTGGGAGTTTTTTAAAAAGCATCACTATCTAACAGAAGAGCTACCAAAGTCTGCACATTGTTATTTAGCTGTATGGAAAGATAAGATTATTGGATTTGCTTCTAGTATGTCTTTACCAGGATGGACACCACCACTTTATGAAGGTGACAAAAGATTAAAGTGGAGAGAAGCAAGAACAGTAGTCTTGCCTGATTTTCAAGGACTTGGCATAGGAACTAAATTGTCTGATGCAGTAGCTGATATAATGCTTGATAAAAAAGTAAGGTATTATTCTAAAACTTCTCATATAAGAATGGGCGAATATAGACAAAAGTCACCATTGTGGAGAGCTACAGTAAGCAACCTTAAAGATAGAAGTAGTGACACTCACGATCATTTAAAACGACTTATACCACTTGAAAGAGATAGAATCTGCTATTCCCATGAGTACATAGGGGAAAATAATAAATCATATGATCCTAAATATAATAGACCTGATGATAAACAGATAAGTTTATTTTAAATAAAATACGAATATCATAAAGGTTATTAAATATGAAAGTTATGGAAATTAAATATCAAGAAACTGAAGAATGGTTATTAAAAATTCACTATGCTAAAAGGATACCCTGCATAACTTATTCTTATGGGTTGTATGAAGATGGTATTTTGGAAGGTATAATTACTTATGGAACACCTGCATCTCCAGCTCTATGTAAGGGTATATGTGGAGAAGATTATAGAAAGTCAGTTTTAGAGTTAAATAGACTATGCTTATTAAACAATAAGAAAAATCAAGCATCTTTTCTAGTTGGTAATTCTTTAAAGCTATTACCTAAACCATCAATAGTAGTTTCATATGCTGATACATCAATGAACCATCATGGCTATATATACCAAGCTACTAACTTTTTATACACAGGCTTATCTGATAAACATAAAGAATGGCGAATGAATAAATCTAATTTACATTCTTTACAAGTTTGCAAACTATATTCAACAGAAGAAAGAAAATCAAATCCAGATAAATTTACGTTTCAAGAAAGACCTAGAAAGCATAGATATATTTATTTTATTGGTGATAAAAAACAAAAGAAATTATTGTTGAGTAATTTAAAATACAATATTGAGCCATATCCAAAAGGCGATAACATTAACTATAAAACAAATTACAATCCTAAAGTGCAACAAGTATTATTTTGATTTCTTTACGTTATCTATTATTTCAGATGCCATAGCACTTTCTGTATATACATAACCCATAGATTGTATATTGACTTTACCAACTTCATTGTCATCATACTCTTTTGCTCGTGGATCGTCTTCAAAAAACATTTCGTCTTCAGAAGGATCATTTTTCCCATCTATAGAACACATGATCTGCTATTATCTTTACCTTCTTCTTTTTATACGCCCAGTAAGGAGTGACATAAGTTGCATGATAATGCGTTGCTCCCCTTACTAAATTTAATCCATCAAAGAAACCTTCATACAATTTTTGAGATAAGTCTAGTGATTTATGCCATGACTGTAAATCTTTTGGTTTATCTGACTTTCCATCGCACCACCAACTAAAATGGCATCTGTTTTTTATTGGAGCATTATTGGAATAAGAACCTTGATAAACAACTCCACAAATAGTATTTGGAAATCTAACATCTTTCACCCTATTTAAAGTTACTAAGCCTACTGCTAATTTGCCCACTAGAGGCTGATTTCTTGCTTCATGGTATATATTGAGAGCAAGACAACCAACCTCATCTGCATGAGCTCTAAAATTTAACATAGCCATTATTACGACTAATAACAAAAAGATAATTGAAAATAAATATTTCATAATAATCCCCCAAGATTATTCACCCATACTTTGCAATACAAATAATGCGTTTATATCTTTAAACTTATCATCAAACCAACCTTGATCAAACATTAAATCTTCTAAATGTTTTTGTGTTGATACCCACATAGCTTTTGTTTCTTTAGTTTCAGGAGCATCATTCATTAAACAATTCATTAAATTCTCTTTGTTATTTATAGCATTTCTTAATACTGAATCTATTTTCCAAGATAAATTGTCTATGTCCTTCTGTAAAAAATTATTCAATAAAAATGCTTTCCAATACAATTGGATTCGTATTTCTTTATAAACATCCCACTTGGTTAATTTCTTTTCCATTTCTTTTCTAAGTTTTGAAAGTTCATATGTCATTTCGTTATTTTCATCTTTGCTATTAAGTCTATAATAAACTTTTACTATTTTTTCTATTTTCATTAGTTTGCTCCCTTATCTAATTCTTTAAGCAATCTTGATAATATTATAACGCCACCTTTATTTTGGTAAACTTTAAGTAAAGCATTTTGATCATTTACAATATCTCCTAATGGGTAGTTTTCTAGTCTACCAATTTGGTTTACTACCCATTTTCTAACTTCTTTATTATCCATTAGTTTGCTCCCTATTTATTATTCATTAATGATGCTCTTTTTAACACTCTGCATCTTTCACTTTGTTTTAGTTCTGCAATTACATTTAAAACTTTAATGGCATAACTTCTCTCATTTTCAGCAGTAAAGGTTTTTGTTCTTGGCTTTTTTAATCCTAACTTTTTTAAAGTCTCTGGATTTAATTCGTCTATATTCATTTTATTCTCCTAATGCTCTATCAAAATAATCGTCAATCATTTCTTTTGCTTGCCACAATGTGTTAGTGCTATCAGATGGTGGTTGATTTGGTGGGCATACATTCCAATGTCTTGAACCATATCCCTCCATATTTACAACTTCCCAACCTCTGTAGTTATAACAGCCATTTGAAATTTTTTTTGCTTGGTAGATCATTTTTTCTCCTAATTTTGTTATTCATCTTTCCTTATAAACAGTATAACACAACCCTTTAAACATGTCAACTACTAAAATGGGTTAATAAAACATTTATTTAGGGTTGACTTATATATTCATATATGTTATAATGATGTTAAGGAAAGATAAACAATAAAATTAGGAGAAGAAAATGATTACTATTAATTTTACAGACCAAGAAATGATTGAATTATTATGTTTAATAGATTCTTCAAAAGAATTTAAAATGACTAAAGAGATAGATACTAATAATTATTCTAAAGAAGAATTACAAATGGCTGAAAAACATTTAATGCCATTGTTTACTAAACTTGGGATGTATAAAAAGCAATCATAACAAGAGGGGGATTAACTTCCCCCACTTTTACAAAGGATTAGAATGACAATGTTAAGTTTAATCAGAGGTTACAGTAGTGTGTTCCAACATATAGGAGATGCTTATAGTAAGAAGGATGAACAAAGGTTTTACTATGGCTATGAATTATGCATTAGAGCTAAGACAAACATAAAGCTATTGCATAAGTATTTATACAACAGACATAATTTTAATAGAAAAGATTGTGCAAGTTTGTTAATGTTGGCAAGACGCAAAATGCGTTCTAGGTTCAGAAGTGAGAGGAAGAACATTCCTCCAGTGTAACTCCCCTTGTACACCCTAGTGGAATAGCTAAAGCTGAAATAGGCTATTTCATTATTTGGCAATGCTTCTTAAACTATCCATGACACTATCAATAGATGGCTCTTTGCCATTTGGATCAAGAACACATTGGTATTTTCTGGGGCATCCATTTGCAATATCTGTGAAGTCTAATGTGAAAGTCTTTTGTGCTCCTTGATATATACAAGCTACCTTATCTTTATACACTTTACGTTTCTTTAATCTGCATGTGGTCATAGTAGGAAGGACAATAATTCCTTTTTGTATCTTTTGTTGTCGTGTGTAATCTTTACTTTTGTATTTGTAAACATCAGCATACGCCCTAAATGTAACTACAAAACCTATTATAACTACAGCTATAACACAGAAAATAATGCCTACAGTTTGTAATGTATCTATA
>ENA-ORXF01002136-ORXF01002136.1-marine-metagenome-genome-assembly--contig:-NODE-2136-length-12044-cov-8.293557_pt1 | contig 12044 bp, 11 predicted proteins | sample MGYA00237864_ERZ511476 | MGnify/ENA primary metagenome ERZ511476 (study PRJEB26306, sample SAMN06343908) | marine metagenome | isolation source: coastal waters | place: Atlantic Ocean: West Antarctic... | reverse complement strand
TCTCTATTTTTACTATATTTTTATTAATTTACCTCTAAAAATGCGGATGCAAATATATGATAATTAATCAATTCCAAGAATTTAAACGCTTAAAATTATTCTAATTTTAAGATGTATTATTGCACTTCTATTTTTTATTCATGAAATTTTCTAATACATTAGTATACTGGTACTTACAAAACAACAGAGATTTACCTTGGCGAAAAACCAAGAATCCTTATTTTATTTGGCTGAGCGAAATCATGTTACAACAGACTAGAGTTGCACAAGGCTTGTCTTATTACTTGAAATTTACAAGCACTTTCCCTACAGTTTTCGACCTGGCTAAAGCAGAAGAAAGTACCATTTTAAAAATGTGGCAAGGCTTGGGTTATTATTCGCGTGCAAGAAACTTGCATTTTTCAGCAAAACAAATTGTAAAAGAATTTAATGGCGAATTTCCGCTAACCTATACAGAAATTATAAAATTAAAAGGAATTGGAGACTACACCGCATCTGCCATTGCTTCTATATGTTTTAACGAGCCCACGGCAGTTGTAGATGGAAACGTCTACAGAACGCTTTCTAGGTATTTTGGCATCCATACGACTATCAACTCAACTGCTGGAATTAAAGAGTTTAAAGCCCTTGCACAGACCCTTATAGATGATTCACAACCAGGAACTTACAACCAAGCACTAATGGATTTTGGTGCGCTGCATTGCAAACCACAGAATCCGTTGTGCAACACCTGCCCTTTTTCTGACAGTTGCGTTGCCTTTGAAAAAAAATTAACAAAAGAATTGCCTGTAAAAGAGAAAAAAATAAAAGTTAAAAAAAGGTATTTTAATTTTCTAGTCATAAAAACTGAGGACCATAAAACAATTTTAACCGAAAGAAAAGGAAAAGGAATATGGCAGGGTTTGCATCAATTTCCCTTAATTGAAAGCACTGCAATGATCAACCAAAAAGAAATTATTGAGTCGGAAGAATTTATCGCTTTATTTCCTGAGGAAACCACTATTTCACTTTTCAATAAAAAGGAAATTGTACACAAATTATCCCACCAACACTTATACACACAATTTTGGATAATAGAAACCAAAACGCTTAAAAGTGCTGATATATATTGGAAAAACATTCAAGATTTCCCTGTTCCTGTCTTAATTGCTAACTTTTTAGAGGCTTTTAAAACGGTAAGGTAATTTATTTTGCAAACGAATAACCCTCATTTTTGTACTTTAAATTCGTACTTTTAATGTCAACGTTTTTTATCGCATCTCTTTTCGTATCCGTCGAAAGCTATTTTAAAAAACCGCACAAAATTTAAAAACTCCAAGAACACTATAAATAGTATGGCAACAACCTATGTAATTGATTGTGCTGGTAATAAAGTACCCTTAGGTGATGCACTTTTTTCATCAAAGTGTTGGGTTGGTAATAGCAGCGATTACCTTGAAGTAAATAATAAATTTATAATTTCTAAAGCTGAGAATTGGCTCCATATCCCCAAAATAGCTATTTTAATACCAATTTATCGCTCAGGTACACATTTTTTGGGCACCCTGAATACGCTCATTTCTCAAAACTGGTCGCAGCCACAAAACGTGGAAATTATACTTTCTATAAATCAACCTCTCGGACCTATTGATGAGTTGACAAAAGTCAGTTTAACCGCAGCCAAAACATATATTGAAACAAATAACTTGATGAGTAACACACCTCAAGTTCGACTCGTTTTTGAGCAGTTAGCCGGTGGCTTGGCAGAAGTTTATCAAAGAAGTTTCTCCACACTAGTTGCACGCATTCGCAACAATATAAATGCTCGTAAGCTTAAAACCAAACAAGAAAATGCCTTCGCAATAGGCGCCCTAATGGAGTCTACTATTTTTACGATCATAGACGACGACCAAATCTTACTAGATAATAACTCTTTACCCGCGGCTTTAGAGAAACTACAAGCCGGTAAATCCGTTATAATGGGTCAGGTAGAAATTACGAAAGTAACTACTTCCTATCCGGAATGGAATGCTATTCTTGCCGATCTAATGAACCTGTTTTTTACATTTAAATACGAACATGGTACTGCAATTCTCACTCCTCGTGCTTTGATGGTTTCCGATCTATTTCACCAGCCTGCCCTAAAAATTGGTGAAGCATATGCCGATCAAATTTGGTTTGCCGCAGCCGCTGCTAAAAAAGAGCGATTGTTGGTAAAAGTAACCACCACTTTAGAGCACGAAGCATATCCTAGTAACGCAAATATGGCAGCTCATCTCGCTAAATTTCTAGCGTCTGGAACCCCTGAAAATGCTATAAATATTTTTAAAAATGTACGAATGGCTTATAAAGAGTCCGAAGAGAAATTAGTGTATTCAACGCATGATATCGAAAAACTAATTTCTTCACTTGAAGCCCGTGACAAAAAAAATCTTGAAAATTTAGTTCAGCAAATGCTTCAAAAACAAAAATAACTAAAAAGCAAATAACTAATATTTAAAAAGCAAAAGTTTAAAAAATAGTCGAAGATGTCGGTTTCACAGAAGATAAAGCACTTTTTAAAAGCTTCTTCTAAATGCCAAACCTTTAGAAGCTCGGAACTTTCTTGGGTATTATTTTATTTTGTAAATTAGCCTTTTAAAATAAGCAACAACATTAGACAACAACCTTATGGCAGGATCAATAAACAAAGTAATATTAATTGGAAATTTAGGTGACGATATAAAAATGCATTATTTTGATGATAAAAATAGTGTTGGCCGTTTTCCAATTGCAACTTCAGAAAGTTACACAAACAAACAAACTGGAGAAAAAGTAAATACTACAGATTGGCATAATATTGTGGTTCGAAACAAATTAGCAGAAATTTGTGAAAAGTATTTATCTAAAGGAGACAAAGTCTATGTAGAAGGAAAATTAAAAAACAAACAATGGGAACAGGACGGCATAAAACGCTATGCTACAGAAGTTATTGTAACAGAAATGACAATGCTTTCTACAAAAAAGAATCCTGAAAACAACGCTCCTGTGCAACAAATAAATCCACCTGCCGCTGCACCAAAAACAGTTGCTCCAGAAGAAAATGACGATTTACCCTTTTAACATTATAAAATTTTAAACTTTGGACCCAGATCCCGAACCTTTATTTTTGCTATTCGCTTCTTTCGATTTTACCCTTTTTTTAAACGGAATTGTATTCATTCTACTTCTTATTAGCTCTGCCTTAATTTCTGGCTCTGAAATTGCTTTTTTCTCTTTGAACCAAACAGATATAAACGAACTATCTAACAATGGTAAGGAAAAAAATATCGTAGTTACCCTGCTAGAAAAACCTCGAAAATTACTAGCCACCATTTTAATTACCAACAATTTTATAAATATTTTAATCGTTCTGTTATTTGCTTCATTGGCAGAAACTTTATTTGGTGATTTCGATTTTACACTAAACCTAGATTTTTTTATAGTTCCAATTCGTTTTCTTATAGAAATAATCTTGATAACTTTCTTGATTCTATTATTTGGAGAAGTTTTACCAAAGGTATATGCTTCTAGAAATGCACTGCGTTTCGCTAAAAAAATGGCGAAATTTATTCATTTCGTAAATATTTTATTATCTCCTTTTAGCATGCCTTTAATAGCAATAACAAAATGGATTGAGAAAAAATTTGGGAACAAAGCAAGAAATTTCTCAGTAGAAACCTTATCTCAAGCACTCGAATTAACATCACAAGCTTCAACTAGTAAGGATGAGCAAAAAATTTTACAAGGAATTGTAAATTTCGGGAACACAGAAACAGTGCAAATAATGAAACCAAGAATTGATTTTTTTGCGATTTCAGATGATGAACCCTATGAAGAGGTTTTAAATAAAATATTAACAAATGGCTATTCTAGAAACCCAGTCTACAAGGAAAGTATAGACAATATTATTGGTATCTTGTACGCAAAAGATTTATTGGCACATCTAAATAAAAAAGCTTTTCAATGGCAAACCTTATTGCGAGAACCTTTTTTTGTGCCAGAAAATAAAAAATTAGACGATTTATTAGGGGATTTTAGAGCTAAAAAAAATCATCTGGCAATCGTAGTTGATGAATATGGTGGAACAAGCGGATTAGTCACTTTAGAAGACGTAATCGAAGAAATTGTAGGTGAAATAAATGATGAGTTTGATCACGAGGATGTTTCTTATTCTAAAATTGATGCCAACAACTATATTTTTGAAGGTAAAACTTCTATAAAAGATTTCTGTAAGATACTAGATGATGAGGATGAAGCTATTTTTGAAGAGGAAAAAGGCGAAAGTGAAACTTTAGCAGGCTTTATTTTAGAAATTTCAGGAAAATTCCCAAAAAGAGGAGAAAAAATAGCTTTTAAAAATTATACATTCACAATAGAGCTGCTAGACAAAAAGCGCATCAAACAAGTAAAAGCAACTAGAAATGCGTAATCTTTTATTCCTATTTTTTTTATCCTTTTTCTTTTCGTGTAAAAATGATGTTTTGCCGAAACCAAAAGCATATTTAAGCTTAAAGTATCCTGAGAAAACCTATGAATATATAAAACTTAAAAGACCCTATCGCTTTAAAGTTTCAAAAAAAACTACAATTGTTGATGACAAAAATAATTGGCTCACAATTAGATATCCAAAGCTGAAGGCTTCTATAGATATTACGTACAGACCTATAAAAAACAATCTAAAAGAACTACTTACCGAGGCTGAAAAATTAGTTTTTAAACATACTGCAAAAGCAGCTCAAATTATATCAAAAGATTTTATAAACGATGAAAAGAGGGTTTTTGGTAGCATTTTTGAAATTACAGGAAATGCAGCCTCCCACATTCAGTTTCATGTCACAGATAGCACAAAAAACTTCATAAAAGGCTCCTTGTATTTTTATGCAAAACCAAATTACGACTCTATTTTACCCGCCGTAAATTACATTAAAGAAGATATTTTGTACTTGATAGAAACTTTGGAATGGGTCAAAAAACCCCTGTAACTCTCCCAAGGCATAAAACAATCTTGTAACCATAAAGTGTTGTTTTCTATTTAATTAAATATTATTTCCAACATCTCGTTTCTTGTTTTTTCGCATTCTCTCTTGTTTACTGCACACTAAATAATCTCCATTTTTTCCAACAAAAAAGAAGCGTTCATATTCTTGCAAACACCGTTTTTTAATGAATAATCAAAATACAATTCGTTGTCTATAATTTCTGCATCAAAATAATAGTTTTTAATAGCTGCAAATTCGCTCTCTAATTCGCACAAACTCACATCATGCGTTGCTATAATTCCGGTAGATTTAGAGGTAGATAGTTTCTCTATAAACTTTTGAGAACCAATTGCTTTGTCCTTGCTATTTGTTCCTTTTAAAATCTCATCTAAAATAATAAAATAATCCGTTTCTTTAATCTGATCCACAATGAACTTTAACCGTTTTAATTCCGAATAAAAATACGATGCATCTTCCGTTAAAGAATCTGCAGTTCGCATGCTTGTAATTAACTTTATTGGTGCATAGTTAAACGATGTTGCACAAACAGGTAAGCCGCAATTTGCCATTACAATAGATAAAGAAACCGTTCTTAAAAACGTGCTTTTCCCTGCCATATTTGCACCGGTAACAATAAAAAATTCTTCTTTATTAATGTTAAAATTATTGTCTATTCTATTTTTAGTTTTTAATAAAGGGTGTCCTAAATCTATAGCGCTTATTACTTTTTTTTCTGAGATAATGTCTGGAAAAACAAATTTTGGATGGTTAAAATGAAAATTTGCCAATGAGTTTTCAGCATCGAAAAAGGCAACAACTTGAAACCATTTTTTTACGGTGTGTTGATACTTAGAAATCCATTTTTCTACTTTATAAGCATTGTAAATTTCAGAAAGAAAAAGACCATTCCCAAAAATCGCAATTATAACATTATTCCGCTGATCGAACGTGTCTAAAATTCGCGCAAATTTTTTAAAAATAACCGCTGCTTTTTTATCTTCTGAAGCAATAATTTGCTGCTTTTCTTTTAAAATTTTTGAGGTAAATAGAATGTTTTCAATCTCATTTAGTAAGGGGTGGTATTGTCGAAAAGTTTTTCTTACACTATCTGCTTCTGTGTATAAATTTTGTGTTTTTTTAAGCAACCTTCCTGTAATAAAAAGCCCCATAAAAAACCAAATTGTAATATATGTAAATGAAATAAACCCAAAAGAAAACAGCCCAATTAAGGCCAAAGAAATAATGGAAAAAACCACCTGCATCTCTCTTGCATATTTTGGTAAAACTGCAACGTATTTAGAAATCCAATTTACAACAGATTTTGAAGTGTTTTTTACTGAAACCAAACTTGCCAAAGCAGCAAAATGCTGTCTCCAAACAACCTTTTGAGAAAGCTCTTGTAGTGCCTTTTGTTTCTCTAAAATGCCCGTAGTTTTGTTTTCCGTTAATTCCTTTGCTAAAGATACTCTTCCATCATTTGTTTTGGTTCTATTGATATATTGAAAGAAAGAGCCCTTGCCAAATAAATCAATATCATTGCTGTAAAAATGTGCAGGATTCACAAATTCGATACCCGCTTCTAAATGCTGAAAATCCCGATTTAAAACCTGAATTTCTGTCTTATTGATACGAATTTTTTTATCAATAATACTTCTTTTTAGTTTGAGGTTTAAGTGTTTTGAAACCAAAAACCCAAATAATAAAAGGCCTAAAAAAGCAACGATAAAAACAGCGGGATAGCTGCCAAAAAAAACATAAATTAAAAAGCAAGTGCCTAAGAAAACTAGGAGTCTAAAAACACTTAAATACGTCGCTTTGGTCTTTAAAGTTGTAGCTTCTTTTTCTAATGTAGCTTTGGTATTTATGTAAAATTCTAAGGGATTCTTCATCACCATAATTTATTTATAATTAGAAATTCCGCCAGTTAAACTGAACACTTCTAAATCTGGGTATTTGTTTTTTAATTCTAATACGGCCTTATAACTATTAAAACCTCTTTGACATATCATGATGTATGTTTTGCTTGTAGCAATTTTCATTTTAGCTACATCAAAATCTTCTATAGGAATGGTTTGCTGCACCTTAAAAGGCAGTTCTGAAGTATTTAAAACAGCAATTATTTCTAAATTTGCCGCTCCAATTCTCTCTTTTAATGCTGCTGGTGAAATTTGCCAATCTGGATTTTGACCGGAACAAGAAGCATCTATATACGTTTGCTCTTTAAAAATTTCAGCAATCTTATCTTTTAAAAAAGCAGGTGTTAGCTTCATTTTTAATTGCGTATTTTGAAGTGCATTGTAAATTAGTAATTTATTTGTCAACGGCTTACCAATGCCTGTAATTAATTTTAAAACTTCATTTACTTGCTGAGTGGCAATCATACCAACAATAGCGTTTAACGTTCCTGCTTCCTCGCAATTAGGAATATCAGTGGCCATTTCTGGAAAAGCATCTCTTAAATTTGCTGAATAGCTTCCTTCTTTTTGCAGCACATTAAAAGTGGCAACATAGCCATCAAACTTATACAAAGAACCATACACTAATGGTTTTTTTTTCAGCACACAGGCGTCGTTTAACAAGTATTTTGTCGGAAGAGAATCGGTTCCATCAATTACAATATCCACATTTTCAACCAACTCAAAAACATTTTCTTTTGTTATTGGTTTGCTGGTATAAGCGACTTCGGTAAAGGGAGCTCTTTTTTTTATAAATGTTGACAGAACGGCCGCTTTTGATTTATCAACATCCTCTAAAGTGTAAAAAACTTGCCGATGTAAATTAGAAATAGCAACGGTATCGAAATCGACCAAATGTATTTTCCCAATTCCGCTAGCGGCTAAATACACTGCAATCGGACTTCCCAAACCACCGCAACCCACCACCAAAACAGCAGCGTTTTGTAATTTTTGCTGCCCGATTTCACCTATTTCTGGCAAGGTAAGTTGACGTTTAAAAAGTTCGTTTTTTGTTGGTTTCATTTTAATTCTTGAATCTCCTTTTTAGCATCCTCAAACGCTTGAGGTGTATTTATATTTCGTATAAAATCATCATCAACTTCTACAATTTCAACATCAGAATTAATGAGCACTTTGCGCGGACAAGAATATCCTTGCGCTAAATATTGCAATAAAATAGAATATGCTTTTGGTTCATAAATAGCAATCAAAGGCTCTACAAACTCCTTACTTTTTCCCTTAATTGCCGTGGCAACTTTACTCGGATTTCTATGTTTTAAAACCAACTGAATAATTTCATCATTCACAAAAGGAACGTCGGTTGCCAGCACAAACCAAGCTGCATTTGGGTCTTTCTGAAAAGCAGAACAAATAGCACCAAATGGTCCTAAATTTAAAAATGTATCGAAAATTTCTTGCTTGCTTTCTGAAGCATTTTGAACAGCATAATAGGTTTCTAATTTGCTGTTTTCTAATACTTCTTTCGCAATTTCTTTTTGGGGTTTTCCAAAATAATTCAATTTAGATTTATCCTGTCCCATTCTAGTGCTTTTTCCACCCACTAAAACCAAGCCTTTTACTGGCGCTATTTTTTCTTGAATCAAGTTACGAATGTGCTCTGCAATTTTATCCAAATCATCAATTAAATAACAAGCTTTGCTTTTTATCTGTGGATACCTCTCCTCTAAAAAAGAAAAATACTCGGCATCTTTATTCAGCTTTATAACAAACTGTATATTCTCTAGTTGCGCTAATCTCTTTAGAACCGAAGCTTCTTTTTCCGGATCTAAAATTAGAATTTGCTTTGTTCCTTGATAATGATTTCCATTGATAAACACAGCGTCATATTTCACAAAATCTAAGCGTTGCTGAAACTTATTTACCTTTCCAGAGCTTGTTATTTGAACATTTCCTTGGTGATGAAATACAAATTCTGAAACCCTATTTTCTTCCACCTCTTTTGCGTGTGAAGCATCAAAATAGGCCAATTTATAATCCGACAACTTCTGAGAAACTTCAGAAACTAAATTAGAAATAATATTGCAATTTGTACCCAAAATTGAAATTTCATTAGGTGCAAAATTGTCATTATTTCGTCTTTCTAAATTTGTATGTTTTTTGTGCTTACCCATTCTTGATATCAGATTTTCCTCCCGTTTTTTCTACTAATTTCACTTCTTTAATCACCATTTCTTGGCTAATACTTTTACACATATCATAAATAGTTAAGCAGGCAATATTTGCACCTGTTAAAGCTTCCATTTCTACTCCAGTTTTTCCTTCAATCGTTACTTCGCAAAGCACTTCTATATGTTCAGTATCTATAATTTGTATATCAATATCTACGCCATTAATCAGTAATGGATGGCACATAGGAATTAGTTCTGATGTCTTTTTCACCCCTTGAATTCCCGCAATAATTGCCGTTTGAAAAACGGGTCCTTTTTTAGTAATTAACTCCTCACTATTAAAATGAGAAATTATTGTTGTTCCTAAGAACATGCTTGCCTTTGCGATGGCAGTTCTTTTGGTAATTTTCTTATCAGAAACATTAACCATTTTAGGACTGTTGTTTTTGTTGATGTGGGTAAAATTTGTCATTTAATTGTTTTTATTATCACTGAAAAATGTTCTCGATACAATTTTCATTCATTCTTTAAGAAAATCACTCGAACTGACAGCTCGTAATATCAGTATTAATAAATAGACTGTCACTTCGAGTGAAATTCTTTTTTCGAGAATTTTGTATCGAGAAGTTTTATTTACTGATCTACTATTTTAAGTGTTCAAAAATGTTCTCGATACATCACACAAAAAAACGTGACACTCGAACTGACAATGCTCGTTTTTTTATAAAGAAAGCTTATCTATATCTAATTATTGGATAAACCCCTCCTTTTTTAAACTCACTTTTATTGTCTGGTAACTGAATAAACGCATCTGTATGAACCAAACTTGCCAAATCCCCAGAGCCGTTTCCCAAAATTGGAAAAGCCATTAATTGGCCCTTTTTATTTTCTAGCTTCACCTGTAAAAAGTACGCTAAATTCGGCTTAAAATTGATATCTTTCGCTAAAATAGCAGTTTCTTCTTTAACTTCTAACCCTACTGATTTATAATACCAAGGATAAAAATACGCCAAACAATTCACAAAAGTCGAAATAGGATTCCCTGGGAAACCAAATACAATTGTGTTATTTTGATGGTTATTTGAACTAACATCATTCTTAACTATAGCCTTTTCGCGTCCAAACCAAAAAGGTTTCCCGGGTCTTTGTGCTACTTTATGGAATAATTTCTCAACAATCAATTCTTCAAAAACTTCTGGTAAAAAGTCATATTTACCTTTGCTTACTGCGCCGCTAAAAAGCAACACATCATATTCTTTTAAGTAAGTCGCTATTTTCGATTTTAAAATTGCTTTATTATCTTTAATATGAGAGGTTTCAGAAGAAACATGTAATCTTTCTAACAAAGAAACTAAGGTAAACACATTACTTCTTCTAATTTGGTGAGTTAATGGAATTTCAGCTACACCTATTAGTTCATCACCCGTAGATACAATCATTACTCTTGGCTGTCTTGCAACTTTTACAAACGCTTTTCCAACAGTTGCTAGAACCCCAATTTCTGCTGCAGATATTATTGTGTTTTTCTGTATTAATAAATCTCCAGATTTTCCGTCTTTTCCTTTTGTGTGTATATTTTGACCCTCGCTGATCACATCTATATTTAGTGTTGCAATTCCGTTTTCAATAGTTACATCTTCATATCTAACAACCGTATTTGCATTCTTTGGTGCAACTGCACCTGTCATTACTTCGATACAATTTTTTGAATCTTTAAGTGCTATTTGTGCACTTCCAGCAGCCTGAATTCCTTCAATTTTGAAAGATTTTTGTCCGTTTTTAAAGGAATTATAATCGATTACAATACCATCCATAGAAACTCTATTAAAGGGTGGAAAATCTCTGTCTGCAAAAATTGCTTCCTTTAAAATACGACCTACAGATTTTAAAAACGGAATTTCTTCAAACCCAAGATCTTGGGCTGAGTTTAAAACGGTTTGTAAAGCTTGGATAACTGATATCATACAGCTAATTTATCCTTAATTCTTTGAACTTGCACATCTCTATCGTTTACTACAAAACAGTATTCTTTGCCATCTCTTGTGGTTACTTTTATTCCGTTATTCACAATCTTCATTGTTTTTCTTTTTTCAACACTCTTCATTTCAGAATAGTCAATGTTCGTTTGCCCCTTTTGAATATTTAAAGAATGATTTATAAAAATTAATCGTTGATTTGTTAAAAATATTTTACCTCCAACAGCTTCTATACCTCTAAATAAACTACCAGGAATCTCTTCATCTATTTTCTCTTCAGAAATAAGCTTTGGAGACAAGGTATCGATGCGTTTTCCTAACATCTTTTTCATAATCCAAGGGAATATTAAAATGAATAAAACGCCGTAGATAGCACCTTGAATAATGATTGTTTTTACACTTTGATTCGTTCCTACGAGATACAAAAATAGTGCGTAAGTAAAAGCCACAACAAACATAGCGACAAGCCTTTGCATCCAAGTTAATTTAATTTTAAAGTTTTCTTCCATTTATATTCTTCTATTACAGCTAACTTCACAAGGCTCTATCATTATCCAGCTGATTTCCACAATTGCGCAATTCAACTTATTTCAACAGACTTTACCCGCCAATGGTACTCATGCTCTCAGAGGCACCTCCATCTTTTCTATTTGCTTCTGCTATAAAACCATTTTCTGGCTTCGCTTTTACTAAAGACAAAAAGAGTTCTTTTAAGTCATCGTTAGAAGCACCTTCTCTTATAAAATCTCTTAAATTAAAAACACCGTCATCGAACAAACAGTTCTTAAAAGTACCCGTGCTTGTAATTCTAATTCGATTGCAGTTGTTACAGATAGTTCTTGTAAATGCAGGAATAATTCCAACCGTTCCTAAGTGATTGTCAATTGCATAATTTCTTGATGTTGATGATTTTTCTGACAGCACTTCATTCACATCAAACTCGGTTTTAATCTCTTCTAAAATTCGCTTAAACGTCCAGTTTTCTTCCATTTCACGCTGCCCTTT
>ENA-ORXF01002135-ORXF01002135.1-marine-metagenome-genome-assembly--contig:-NODE-2135-length-12056-cov-8.891811_pt1 | contig 12056 bp, 7 predicted proteins | sample MGYA00237864_ERZ511476 | MGnify/ENA primary metagenome ERZ511476 (study PRJEB26306, sample SAMN06343908) | marine metagenome | isolation source: coastal waters | place: Atlantic Ocean: West Antarctic... | reverse complement strand
ATCCATTTTCAGGATAAAGATACGGACGCTTAAGGTCAGTATGAGGAGTAATTAATGCCTCTAGGCCTTGGTCAGTAGTGGGGTAGCTCATTTCATTGAATCGATAAAGCTCTAGAGCTTTTTCCACTTGAGAAATATCAGCTCGCATTTTTTCCAAATTAGCGCGCTGCAAAAATGGAGAAACATTGATAGCTACAATTGTGGCAAGGATTCCTAAAATAACAATTACTGCCATTAATTCAATCAAAGTGAAGCCAGGTTTATTTTTTGAAATCATAGTTATCCTAAAGCTATTGTGTTCATTTGCATTATAGGTATTAAAATTGCCAGAACAATAAGTAAAATAATTCCTCCCATAAAAATAATTACTATAGGCTCAAGTAAAGATAATACGGTGGCTCTTTTATTTTCTATCTCTCCTTTCATGTATTGGGTAACTTTTTCAAACATAAAAACTAAGTTTCCTGATTTATAGCCGCTAGAAAGCAACTGAATAAAAAGAGAGGGGAAAATATTCGATTCTTTTAATGATATTATAAAATCCTTTCCTTCGACCAAATCTTTTCTTGCCTTGCTAATTGATTGGGCAATAAATTTATTGCTAATAACAACGTTAGCTTGCTGCATAGCTACATCCAAATTAAGACCAGATTTCAACATCAAATGCATTATTCTTGCAAAACGCTCAACTTCTGCATTTAGCAAAAAGCCACCGACTAGTGGCAAGCTTAAAAACTGTCTGTGGAACATGATTGATGTTTCCTCATCCTTTGACATGCGCTTGTAGCCATAATAAATGCCTATTGAAGAGGTGGTTACCAATAACAGAATAAGCCATGCATAATCAGAAACCACCATCAGACTTCTAGTCAGAAGAGGTAATGTTGCGCCTGCTCTTACAAATTGGTCAACAACTTGCGGCATTACAAATGTTAGTAATGCAAATACGACACCGATGGAAAAAGTTAAAAGAATTATTGGATAGGTCATGGCTGAAATAACTTGCTGCCTCACAATAGCAGCCTCTTCAAGATAATCTGCAAGATTGCTAAATGCTATGTGAAGATTTCCTACCGTATCTCCAGAAGCAATTAATGACCTGTAAGTTTCATTGAAAATAGAGGAATGCGAGGACATAGCCTGAGCAATTCTAGTGCCCTGTAATACCTCATCTCTAACAGAATGCAGGGCAGCAGAAAGAGACTTATCCTCTACTTCGGATGCAATAGATTTTAAGGTTTCATCAAGTGCAATGCCGGAATCTAATAAAGTTGCAATCTGTCTAGTAGCAAACAATAAATCTTTTTGATTAACCTTTAGCCTTCTCTGAAACCTAGAGCTTGAGAGACCTAATGTCAGTGGTGTTAAGTTACTCGCTTTAATTTGCTGTCTTGCCGATCGCTCTGATGAGGAGCTAAGAATCCCATGAACTTTTTTGCCAGCTAGATTAATAGCAGAATATTTAAATGTTGGCATCTTGATTGCTATGAATCTTTAGCAATTCTTCATATGAAGTAATTCCATCCAAGAGTAATTTGGTCGATGAGGCATCAATTGATAAAGTATTTTTAAAAGCACATTTCGCTAATACATTTTCAGATGCTTCATCATGAATCAAAGCTTTTAATTCATCTGTAACGCTAATGCATTCTGCAAGCGCGATTCTTCCCTTGAAGCCTGAGTGATTGCAGTCTTTGCAACCCTTGGGTTGATAGATAGTGCTATTAGTTTCTAATATAAATTTTTGCTGAATAGATTCTGGTGCAATCGCCTGAACTTTGCAGATTGAGCATAGCCTCCTCACCAACCTTTGAGATACAACCATTCTAAGACTTGAGGCTAAAAGATAAGACTCAATACCCATGTCTCGAAGTCTTGCAATTGCACCAATTGCACTATTTGTATGCACCGTTGAAAGAACTAAGTGGCCAGTTAAGCTAGCCTGTATAGCGATTTTTGCTGTCTCAATATCACGTATTTCTCCTACCATTACTATATCGGGATCTTGACGCAATATTGACCTAAGGCCTGATGCAAAATCATAACCAGCCTTACTATTAACTTGAGTTTGTCCAATTCCATGAAGCGTGTATTCAATGGGGTCTTCGACGGTTAAGATATTTTGAGAAGCATCGCTGACATGCCGAAGTCCGGAATACAAAGTTGTTGTTTTCCCTGATCCAGTAGGCCCTGTAACTAAGATCATTCCCTCTGAAAATGTTAATGCAGTTTTATAGGTATCAAGAATTGTCTTCGGAAGCCCAAGGTCGGTTATGCTAATTTGGGCAGACTTCTTGTCTAGCAATCTTAATACCACCCTTTCTCCGTAAGATGATGGTAGTGTAGAAACGCGAACATCGATCTTGTTTGCTCCAAGTGATAGTGACACTCTCCCATCCTGCGGCTTTCTTCTTTCTGCAATATCAAGGCGGGCAATAATTTTAAGGCGCGAAATAATTGGTGCCGATAATCTTGAGTCATGGGTTAAAATTTCCTTCAAAATTCCATCAACGCGGTACCTGACAACAAAGTTATCTTCGTAAGGCTCAAAATGTATGTCTGAAGCCCTAACTGTAATAGCTTGGCTTAGGACACCATTGATTAATTTAATTATTGGGGCATCGTTTGCTCCGCTAAGTAAATCTTCTGTAGGCGCTAAAGTATTGGCAAAGGATTGAAGGTCAAAACTTTCTGAAAAGTCATTGGTGAAGGCAGAATTATCGCCCTGGGATGAATAGTGTTGCGTCAGTAATTGATCAAAGTCTTTCGGGGAACACACTTCTGTAACGAATTCAGAAGTGAGAACCCGTGATAGCTCCTGATAAATACTTGAGGTCAATTTTTTTTCTGAAACAACAAAAATTTTTGATTCTTTGGAGTAAGCAAGCACCCTATTTATTCTTGCAAAATCATAGGGTAAAGAAGTCTCCCCTATTCTATTTTCAGATGAAAATCCCATTTAATTAATCTGTTAAATCTATTAATTCAACATCTCCTGAAGATCGAAAAATCGCTTCGGCATTTATATAATTATATTTTTGACCAGACAAAGTTGATACATCATCAGAATCAATAAGAATGGTTGGTCGCAAAAAAACCATTAGGTTTCTTTGCACCCTAGATTCTGCAGAAGATCTAAATAATCTTCCCAGCAAAGGAATAGATCCTAATATTGGAACTCTGGAAATGCTTTCTTGCAAATCATCTTCATTTAAACCCCCAAGAACAATCATTTGATTGTTATCAACTAAGACTGTAGTTTCAATGCTTCTTTTATTAGTAATTAAATCAGCTGTTCCTGTTAAAGGGCCAACAATACCTGATACCTCTTGTTTAATTTCCAATATAACTGAATTCCCTTCGTTTATTTGAGGCGTAATAGACAGCTTGATCCCAACCTCTTGTCGAGAAGTCGTTCTAAAAGGATTGGCATTGCTCGAGCCGAGACTTTCACCCGTTGTAATTGGAATTTCTTGGCCTATCACCAGATGAGCTGGTTCGTTATCCATTGCAATGACAGTGTGCGTAGATAATATATCTGAGTTTTGGTCATCAGCAACGGCACTTATAATGCCCGCAAAGCTATCGCCACCACTTAAATCACCAAATCCACTAATTAGACCAGAAGAATTTAGAAGAGAAGCTGTGGCTAAATTATTCAAGGTAGCGTTATTACCCTGCTCAATGGATGATCCTGCAAGTGATAGTAAATCTGGATTTGCACCATTTTGAAAACGGGTTATACCTATTGGTATATTTCCATCTTGGGCGCCTGCAAATATTGTTTCCACTCCCAGATTCCTGGCTGCTGTTTCAGATAATTCTACAATAATAGCTTCCACTAAAACTTGCGCTCTTCTTATATCTAGTTTTGAAACTAAATTTCTAATTAAATCTAAATTAGTTTCTTCTGAAGAGATAATCAAGGAATTGGTCTCTCGATGATGGGTCACCACTGGTTTATCAGCATCCTCCCCTGCAAACCTTGATGAAACGGTATTAATAATTGTTGCAACTTCTTCTGCTTTCGCATACTTAAGATATATCACAGCAATTGATCCCCCGGTCAATGCATCTTGATCAAGAGCTTTTAATGTATCAGTAATATTTTTCGTTACCACTTGATCAGCAGAAAGTATTACAGAGTTAGATGGTGTGAATGGGACCGCAATGAAATTATTAATTGTGGGATTATCTTGTGCTTTTAGCTTATCAAGAATTCTTACCGCCTCAACAGATGAGAGATTATTCAATTTAATTATCTGGATGGAGGCGCTATCATTCTGATCAAGTTTAAAAAGTAATTTCTCTATCCTCTTAATATTTGATTTTTTATCTACCAACAAAATTGAATTAATAGAAGGAATGCTTGATAGATGAGATTGTCGGCCTGTTATAGCCTTGATTTGTGGCAAAATCTCTCCAGCAGCACGATTTTTGAGAGTGAATATTTTTGTGGCAATTGAGGCTGAGTTTAAAGAGTTATTGGAGTCTCTTGTTGCTTCATTTTCTGGAACAATTCGAACAATGCCTCCATCGGAAAGAGCAGAAAATCCATGAACTTGGATAGTCCTTAAATACACATCCCAAACTTGCTCAGAAGAAAGTATTGAATCAGAAAAAATAGAAATTCTACCTTTCACTCTAGGATCTAGTATTAATGTTTTTTTAGAAAACTTAGAAATATCCTGGGTCACTTTTGCAATATCAACATCTTGATAATTTAATATGAAAGTCTCTTGAGCAATAATCTCATATGAACAAATAAGAGTTAGTAAGGTTAGAAATGCTTTGTTAGTTTTCTTCATTTTTAATTGTCTAATTGTAAATTTGTACTCAATTGATAACTTTTACCGTTCTGTGTAAATATTGCAAGCTCTGAATTAACGCTAATTAGCTTATATTTATTTTCTAACAGATCGCCCTGCTGAACTACAAAGGTTTGATTGCCCTTTTCTACAATAACAGAAGCTCTTGATTCTCCTGCCCTATATCCAATTAACTGATAATTAAATTCAACGGCAGTAGATGATTTAACAGTATTTTCTTCAACTACTAAGTCAAAAGAAGATCCAATAATTGGGCTAAAATTAAGATCAATATTACTAGGTTTAGCCAAGACTATAGATAGCAGGCTGAACAAAGCATACCCAGCCAATAAACCAAGAGAGACTATCAGCATTCTTTTTATGTAAATATAATTAATTGTCATAAATCAAAACGAATTTTTCTATAGTGTAGCCCATTTTTTTTTTAGTTTTTTTAATTCCAGAACCTTAACTGAAAACCTTTATATAGGGTGTGAGCTAGGAAATAGGTATAGTAAACCAAAATTCAGAGCCACCTTCCGGCCTTGACTCTACTCCAACATCTCCTTGGAGGTTATTTACAAGATTCTTTACTATAGCGAGCCCAAGACCGCTGCCCTGCTGGGTATTTGCTCTTGCAGTTGCTGTTCTAAAAAACCTTTTAAAGACAAGGTCTTGCTCTTCCTCGGCAATGCCCTCACCTTGATCCATAACTGACAATCTTATTGATTCACCCTGCTGTCTAAGATTAATATCTATAATTGAATTCTCGGGACTGTACTTAAATGCGTTGTCTATAAGATTATTCAGCACTCTTTCAATGGCTTTAGCGTCACTGTTAATGATGACGCTAGGTTGACGCTCAAAAACCAGTTGGATATTTTTTCTTTTTGCCTTGTTTTGGTATGCCTGAACAACGGTTTCAATAATATTATTCAAAACTATGCTTTCAATAACAAACTTTAGCTCGCCGTATTCAATTCTTGAGAGATCTATAAGCGAAGTTACCATTTCGCTTAAACGGTCTGCATTATGAAGAATAGCTTTTGAGAATATTTTTGCATCTTTTTTATCTTCGAGAGCACCATTTAGCAATGTTTCAGAATTTGCTTTGATAACGCTGACAGGTGTCCTCAGCTCATGAGAAAGATTGGATATAAAGTCTCTTCTCATAGAATCCATTTGCCTTAATTGAGTTGTTTCATGAACCACTAAAATTAGCTCTTGTGTAGCCTTGGCTTGATTCATATGAGCTAAAATCCATCTTGTATCATCAGCCGAAGTTTCAAGCTCAAACTCACTATCAAATTTACCTTTTTTTTGAGCTTTTTTATACATTCTAGTCAGCGCAGGGATTTTTAGATCATGGATTGATTGATTGAGAATTTCATCTAGCCCAAGGATTTGCATAATTTGATCGTTACGAAAAGTAATAAAACCATCTTCATTAAAGACCATAATCCCCTCACCAAGACCATCTAAGACCAATCCAAACTGATCTCTCTGTTTTGCAATCAAGGAAATTTGTTTTTTTAAATTTGTAGAAATTGTAGAAATATTTCTAGCCATAGATCCTATTTCATCAGAGCGTTTTAAAGGAAGTTGCTTCATATCTTTCTTTTTATAGGATCCATCAGACAAGTCGGAAGCTGCTCTCTCTAAATCCATTAAGCTTTCTCTAATGTAGTTGCCAGCTAAGATACTTGCCAAAATTGCTACAATTAAAGCTACCACTACAATTAAAGTCATTGAGTTTTCAAGAGAAGCGAGCGATCGATCTAAATATTTATTGGTTACTGAAATTCTGATAACTCTTGAAGGGGAAACAGTATTATCGCGTACAGCAAAGTAAAGCATTTCTTGCTGAGTAGTATTGCTAAATCTTTTACTTACTCCAGTTCCACTTTTAAAAGCTGCTATAACTTCAGGTCTATTGCTATGATTCTCAAGGGCAATAAGTTTATTTGTTTTGATAGAAGAGTCGACTAAAACTTTTCCATTTTTAGCAATCAAAGTAATTCTGGAGCCTGATGCTTCCGAATAAGAGTCGATAAGGGGTTTGAGATTAGGGGCATTCTGCCTCTGATCAGAAACAGCAAATGATTGCTTTATAATCTTTGCTTGCTTGAAAAGCTCATTTTCAATCTGCTCTTGAAGCCCCTCAGAGAGATCTCTTTCAGCGACAATAAACGCAAGTGATATACCTATAAAGAGACATGAAAGGATGATAAAAAATATACGACTACGAATGCCCATCAATATTTAGTCAGGAGTTTTAGAAAAACGATAACCTACCCCGCGAATAGTCTGGATATATCCTCCAATCGAGCCAAGTTTTTCCCTTAATCGTTTGATGTGAGTATCAACAGTTCTAGTTGTAATTTCTGCACTATAGCCCCATACCTCCTGAAGCAATTGATCTCTAGTTTGCACTCTGCCCCTTCGATCAAGTAAATGTTTAAGTAATCTAAATTCTAAAGCGGTAAAGTTAATTTCATCGCCAGCAATAAAAACCTGGTGAGCATCTAAATTGAGAGATAATTCACCAAAAGTATATGAGGGTTTAATGGATGCTGTTTCAGTCGCCCTTCTCTTTAAAATAGCTTTAACTCTTAAGATTAATTCTCTAACGCTGAATGGCTTAGTCACATAATCATCGGCGCCTAGCTCAAAACCAATTACCCGATCAACCTCATCAGCCTTGGCGGTTAAAAGAATAACTGGGATATGTGATGTTTTTGGATCAGATTTAATGTCTCTGCAAAGCGTAAGCCCCGAACCATCAGGCAGCATTAAATCTAAGATAATTGCATCGGGAGCATTATCTGCAATTGATTTTTCACCCTCTGCGATCGAAGAGGCCTGAAAAACCTCAAAAGACTCCTTCGAAAGGTTATAGTCGATAGTCTTTCTAATATCGGGCTCGTCTTCAATAATTAATATTCGTGCAGACATATTTTTTTTTAATAACTAATATCTATTTATATATTAATTATATTCAAGAATTACTTTATTAAGTAGAATTTTTCTCAATAGCAACAAACTCATCGCGCAATTGATTTTTAGAGAACTTTCCTGAGGCCACTCTTGGCAATTCATTAGAGTGAATTTGAATCATGGATGGAATCTTATAAGCTGCAATTTTATCCCGCAAGAATTCTTTCAGTTCCTCTGAAGTTAATGCAGTCTCTGCTTTTAAGCAGATTGATGAGCACAAATTTTCTCCAAGCCTTTCCTCTGGAATGCCAAAAACTGCTGCCTCTTGGACAGATGGGTGGAGGTAGATTGCTGCTTCAACTTCTATGCAAGAAATATTTTCACCGCCTCGAATTACCATGTCCTTAACCCTGTCAACAATATACACAAAGCCATCTTCGATGTACCCCAAATCACCTGATTTAAACCAACCGTCATCGTTAAACACTTCTTCTGTTGCTTCTGGATTATTCCAATAGCCAACCATGTTTGCAGGACTTTTGATTACTATCTCTCCAACGGTCTTTTGATCGCTTAAAAAATTCCAATTCTCATCAATAATTGCAACATCGGTCACAGGGGGAACTGCTCGCCCACAGCTATTTGGATGAGTTAAATAATCTTTGCCTAAATTTAAAGTGCCTACTGCATTCGTTTCTGTTAACCCATAACCAATTGAAGGTTCGCTGTCTTTAAAACCATCCTTTAATTTTTTTACATGCTCTGGTGGTCGAGCGGCACCTCCCCCACTTAGCTCTTTAAACGTTGAAAGATCATACTTATCTTTGTCTGGATGAGTTAACAAGTCCCAAGTTTGAGTAGGAACTCCTGTGATAGCACCGATTTTTTCATCTTGTATTAGCTGCAATGCGGCGCCTGGATCCCACTTGGTCATCATAACCATCTTTCTTCCAGCAATAATGCTCATCAGAAAACCAGAATGACTGCCAGTTACATGAAACAACGGAACGCAATGCAAGATTGCAGACTGATTGACAGGTCTATCTGATGGTTGGTTTGGTGCGCTTGATGATTCAGTCTCTGCGGCCTCAACTTCCCTTTTAAGCGTAGTAACCAAAGCCCAACTAAATAGAGTTGCTAGAATATTTCTATGAGTTGATAAAACACCTTTGGGGAAACCTGTAGAGCCTGAGGTATAAAAAATAGTTGCATTGTCATTGGTATCTAATTCAATATCTGGATATGTTTGAGGATGGGAGCTGATAAAGTTATTGAACTCCTCAAATGGATGCTCAGACTCAGGTCTTACGATAATTTTTTTTATATCTTGAAATTTATCTAAGCCACGAAGACGTTTTTGATCGGCTATCAACATTTTAGCTTGGGAATTTTCTAGGCCATAGCTAATCTCATCAGGAACCCACCATGAATTAAGAAGCACGCATACCGCTCCCATAGAAGTAAGAGCCATATAAGAAATTATGTATTCAGGATTGTTTGCCATGCAAATAGCAACTCTATCTCCCTTTTTAATGCCTGCATCGATAAAAGCATTAGCTGCTTGTGCTGCCTTAGTGTGTATATCCTGAAAAGTGAATCTCTCTCCATCGAAAACAATAAATTCCCAATCAGGAAAAAGTAACCCAAATTCAAAAAACTTAGAAAGTGTTTTTGGAGTATTTGTAAATTCTCTATAAGAGATTCCCGAGGGATGAAGAGTTTCTTCGAATGCAAAAATTTGATCTGGAGCTGTAAGACTCTGTAAAACTTTAGTGTATGTGTCAGCCATAGTATTTATTTACTTATTTGGTAGAATCCTAAACTATTATGAAACAAAACAACACTCTCCTTTTTGCTTTATTTCTTTTGCTCTCTTGTGGAGGTGGAGGTGGAGGTAGCCCTCAGATTGCGCCTATCGCATCTCAAACCCCTACCCCTCCTGTGGCACCCCCAGCTTTATCTTATGCAGAGCTGAAAGAACAATACGAAGGTTACTATGAATATCAAAATCAATGGGGGCTTGATGCGGTAAATGCTTCAGCAGCATATGCGAGAGGTGCGACTGGATTAGGCATTACAATCGGAATTACTGATTCAGGCTTAGATAATACTCACACTGAAATTAGTTTAGGAAGATTATCTGGTGACAGCGATCTTTCTTACTCAAATTACACTCCGAATACAAGACAGCAAAGACATGGAACCATGGTTGCGTCCGTGGCTGCAGGTAAGCAGGAAAAATCTGACACATCGCCAATGCATGGGGTTGCATTTGAAGCCAATGTTTTATTTATCGCCATTCAACTTGCTGAGCCAGATCCTGATTATGATCCAGTGGATATTGGAACTGATGATGGCTCAGGAACAGTTACAGATGCTCCTGACTTCACAGGGATTGATAGCTTTTTTAGCTCACTGTTTGAAATTTACAATCAGTATGATGTAGATATTGTTAACAATAGTTATGGTTATTCCGGAAATATTATTGATTACACTGAAGCCCAGGTTCGATATGCATTCCCTAAAACAATTACTGAAATGTCACAGATTGGAACGCCTGATTCTGATAAAACCATATATGTTTGGGCGGCTGGTAATGCTGGTGGCTATGCAGATCAGGGTGTGGACTATTCTAGCCCCGAATTACTTCCCGGAATGGCTCATTACATCCCTGAAATTCAAGGGCATTCAATAGCCGTTGCATCTGTTGATGAGAATGGTTCTATAAGCTCCTTTTCAAGCAGGTGTGGTGTTGCTCAAGATTACTGTATTTCGGCGCCAGGCGGTCAAATTACTGCAGCATATCCAACATCTAGTTCCGATACTGGTATTTATATCGGCAACCCAAATGACGATAGCTATAATGATTGCATTCAAGATAACTCATGCTTTGCAGTTACAAGTGGCACATCCTTTGCAGCTCCCTTTGTGTCTGGAGGCCTAGCAGTTATTGCAGATTATTTCGAAGGGCAGCTTGGAAATACAGAGATTGTGACTCGTTTATTTAGCACAGCAAACAAAAAAGGAGTTTATTCAGATACAGAAATATATGGGCAAGGACTAATGGACCTCAATGCAGCTACAACCCCAGTTGGCCAAATGACAGCAATGTTAACTGGAACTCTTACTGGCCCAATGGTCCCGGCAACGCTTACTAGCATCCGTCTCACCAGCCCATCATTTGGCGATGCAATCTCTAATGGAGTAGCAAATCAAACAATTATATTTTTTGATGAATTGGGTGCGCCTTTTCGAGGCTCCTTGGAGAACCTGGCTACAGACTACAGAAATCAAATTATTAATTTAGATGGTTTTGATTACATGCAAGAAGCAATCCCTCAAATAATGGACTCAGAAAATGCTGTTTTTGAGATTGGTAACTATGTAAATAAAAATATTTCAAATGAGTTAATTAATCCAATGTATTTGCTAGATGCGCATCTTGATCGTAATCAATTTTTTACATACTTTAATAAGGAGAGAAATAATTTTTTAAGCCACGGTGTCAATGGAAGCTGGGCATTAGGAGTTTTTAAAGATACTAAGTTGCGATACAAAAGCCAGCTTAGATCTCAGTTTAATAATCCTTGGATGAACTTTACTGCAGGAGGAACTTCCTTTGGCTCAATTCTTCGTCTTAAAGAGAGGTTTGATCTGGCCTTAGTTCTGTCCTCGGGTAGAAATAAATTTCAAAGCAATGAAATCTTTGGTGAAAGCAATGCAAGCACAGTAGCTGTGATAGAACTTCAACCAAAAAATATACTTCCTTCTATCCAACTAGGATTGCTAAAAGAAAATGATGCAAACCTTGGGCTAAGTGGTTCTGGAGCATTTAACGGCAATGACGGTCAGATAACATCATTTATGGGTATTTCAAACTCTCTTGAATTATTTGGAGGGAAGTTTTTTAGCTCGCTTTACTTTGGAAAGTCTCCTGGTGCATCAAACAAACAGGGAATGGTTGATTCAATTTCTAGCATTCGATCTTCTGCGTTTGGACTAGGTTTTTTAAAAACCTCTATATTAAGTGCTGGTGATGAAATCCTATTTTCAATAGATCAGCCAATGCGAACTGAGTCTGGGGAAATGAATCTAAGAGTTCCTATCTTCAGAACAAAAGAAAAAAATGTATTATTTAATTCTTTTGGTTTTTCTCTGCGCCCAAGTGGAAGAGAGATTAACTCCAAAGCAAGATATTTAACTTCTTATAAAAATTTAGGTTTGAGTTTAACTGTTGGATACAAATCTGATCCATATCATATAAAATCTATGGAAGACTATTGGTACACTTCGTTGGGTTTTTCTATAAAA
>ENA-ORXF01002134-ORXF01002134.1-marine-metagenome-genome-assembly--contig:-NODE-2134-length-12059-cov-4.332749_pt1 | contig 12059 bp, 11 predicted proteins | sample MGYA00237864_ERZ511476 | MGnify/ENA primary metagenome ERZ511476 (study PRJEB26306, sample SAMN06343908) | marine metagenome | isolation source: coastal waters | place: Atlantic Ocean: West Antarctic... | reverse complement strand
TGAAATAGAAGATGTTTCTGCTGCAACATATTCAGTAACTATTGGTGCAGGTGGCGCGGGTGGCAGTAACAATCCCGGTAATGCTACTGATGCGGGTTCTTTAATAAGTTCTGCTGTTGGCGGCGGCTCTATGACCAGTGACGGGAGCAGTTCATCTAATGATAACGGTGGTTCTGGTGCTGGTGAGTTTGGTAGAACTAACAGGGGTTTTGGTACAGGAACGTCTGGGCAAGGTAATAATGGTGGACGTTCTGACCAAAGGGGTGCGTACGCAAACGGCGGCGGCGGCGGTGGCGGCGGAGGCAAAGGTGCTGTTGGGGGCAATGCTGTGGCACATTCTGGGGGTGATGGTGGCGTAGGTGCTACAAACGATTACTCAGGCTCTACTGTTTATTATGCTGGCGGCGGTGGCGGTGGTGCCAATAATACTAATGGTTACGGAAATGGTGGTAATGGCGGCGGGGGGCGTGGCGGGTACACGACGGGTAGCGTTGTGCAGCCGGTTGCAGGAACGGCAAATACTGGCGGTGGCGCTGGCGGTCAAGGACCAGCAGGTAGTTTTGGCCTTGCGGGTGGCTCTGGCATAGTTATCATTAGATATTTGACTAACGGATAGGGGGGTAAATGGCACATTTTGCAAATATAAAAGATGGGATTGTTACAAGAGTAATTGTGGCAGAGCAGGATTTTATAGATACTCAAGAAGGCACTTGGGTGCAAACGTCATACAACACTTACGGTGGTCAGCATCGTCTTGGCAACACTCCTTTGCGGAAAAACTATGCTGGGATTGGTTATACATATGACAGTACCCGTGATGCTTTTTATACACCAAAACCTTATTCAAGCTGGACACTAAACGAAACAACATGTCAGTGGGAAGCACCTGTTGCCTACCCCGACGATGACAAAAACTACGCTTGGAACGAAGATACAACAAGTTGGACAGAGGTGACTGATGCCCCGATACCATAACATAAACGGCGAAATGGTGCAGTTTACTGCTGATGAAGAAACTGCCCGTGATGCAGAAGAAGCGGCATGGGCTGCGGGTGCTGACACCCGCGCTGCAACGTCTGCGCGTGAAGAGCGCGATAAAGTGTTGGCAGAAACGGATTGGATGGGTAATAGTGATGTTACCATGTCCAGCGCGTGGACAACGTATCGACAGTCACTTAGGGACGTACCAACGCAGTCAGGGTTTCCAAACTCGATTACGTGGCCTACGAAGCCTAGCTAGAGGATAAGTTATGACTAGAGCCAGAGATATAGCTAATGTAACTGTTACCCCCACGTTTCCTGACGGCAGCATAAACATTGCCGATCTAAACATAGACGGTGGCACAGACATTGGTGCAGCCTTAGTAGACGCAGACTTGATGATTGTAGATGACGGTGCAGGGGGCACTAATCGTAAAGCTACGATGACTAGGTTATCCACTTATATAGCTACTAAGATTACTGGTGGTAGTAAGGTTTTTATTGCTTCTACTGGTGTGATTAGTAATGCAGCTACTATTAGTTTTACGCAATTTGATGATAGTAAATTTGATCATTATGAGTTTTGGTTTCAACACGTTAAACCTGCTACTGATAATCAAGCAATTAGAGGCCACGCATCTATAGATGGTGGTTCTAATTATGATGATACAAATGGTAATTATCACTTTAATGGGACTGCTGATACTACAGGTTTTTTAATCCATCGTTATGGGAGTGGTAATGCCTCTGGTGAGTATGGTTTTTCTGGTGCCCTGTATCTTTTAGCACCGCACAATCAATCATTTACTTATGCATATGGAAAGGGTGTTAATATGTTAGATAATAGTGGTGTTAAAGGTGCTGCTGATGGCAGTGTAAGTCAAGTTTCAACCGCACACCTTTCGGCTAATGATGTAGATGCAATACAGTTTAAATTTCCAAGTGGAAACATAGCTTCAGGTGAAATAGTTATGTACGGCATAGCAAATGGAACATAAGGAAACAATATGTCTGGATACATTGGTATACTACCCGTTCCGCAGGCAACAGAGACACGAAACTCGTTTACTGCTACATCGAACCAGACTTCGTTTACTACAGACGGGTACACCCCCAACTTTGTTTCTGTTTATCTAAACGGGGTTTTGCTGTCCGCCGCTGACTTCACCGCGACCAACGGCACTGATGTTGTGTTGGCCTCTGGCGCTGCGGCTGATGATGTTGTTGAGGTTATTGCTTTCAGCACTTTCACTGTTTCATCACAGACATTTACGGGTGATGTAACAGCAAGTGGCGGGACGTTTCTGCCTACAGGCGATACTTCCGCAGGCGATGATGCTGCAATGGGTTACACTGCCGCAGAAGGTCTTATCCTTACGGGGCAAGGTAGCACCAACGATGTAACCATTAAAAATGACGCAGATGCAGACGTTCTTGAAATACCTACAGGCACTACAAATGTAGCTGTCGTAGGTAGCATAACATCTGGTGGTGCTTCGGTCAAAGTTGCTGGCAAGGAAAGCATTTATGTTCCCGCAGCGGATATGTATCCAAGCACAACCAACCCTTGTAGCAGCCTGACCCAAGTAGAAACAACAGCATTGCGTCCTGATTTAAAAGTGTTGGACTTTGCAGCGGCGGCGGATGACTTCGCTCAATTTACTATAGCGTTTCCCAAGTCTTGGAACGAAGGGACTATAACCTTTCAACCTTTTTGGACCGTTACAGGTACAAATACTGGCACTGTGGTTTGGCAGCTTGGTGGTATTGCCGTTTCTTCTGATGATACAATTAACACCGCCTTTGGAACACTGGTTGCTACTACGGCCTTGGCGCACTCTGGCACTTCAAATGACCTCATGGTTAGCGCAGAAAGCGGTGCTGTTACTATAGCTGGCAGTCCAGCAGCCAATGATATGTGTTTCTTCCAAATCAACAACGATGCAAGTGCTAGCGGTCAAACAGGAGTGGCTCGTTTACTGGGCATAAAACTGTTCTTCACTACAGACGCGGCGAATGACGCATGACGGCTCTGGCGTAGTAATATTTAAATATCAGTATCAATAGGAGTAAACAATGTTAGGTTTTTCCCCACTAGCTGACAACTCCATTGCTGGTTTTGGCAATATCCCCGCTGACGTTGCGGTTACGGGTGTTGCTGGTACGGGTGCTGTTGGCACTGTTAGTGTAGAAGCCGACATTCAAGTAACGGGTGTTGCTGGTACAAGCGCCGTTGGTTCGGTAACTTTAATACAAAAACACAACATATCGGTTACGGGTGTTGCTGGCACCAGCGCTGTTGGTTCGGTTCTTGTTTGGGGTCAAATCATCCCGATTCAATCTTCAAACTTTTCTGCTATTACGCCATCTCAGTCTCCAAACTGGGAGGAGATTGCTGCGTAGTTGCTTAGAAGCAGAAGTATGGGTATAGTCCAATTAAATTTATAGCTGAGGTCACATCATGGCTACATACACTGCAGCAAACGCGCTCAAGAAAATATCAACGGGTGATGAGTCTGGCACATGGGGCGACAGCACCAATAACAACTTTGATATTATAGACCGTGCTTCGAACGGATTTGTTTCAATTGCTCTGTCTGCTACTTCTTTTACGTTGGCATTATCGACTACGGCAGTTTTGTCTAATGGTCACTATAAGGCAATAAAATTTACAGGGTCTCCGGGCGGCACATGCACCGTTACGTTGCAGCAAAACGACAAGGCCAGAATCTACATGATTCTGAACAGTACCAATCAATCTCTGTCTATTACGCAAGGGTCGGGGGCCAACGTCACTATTCTTGCGGACAACTCTGCAATTATTTTAGCTGACGGCGCTGGTTCGGGAGCCGCCGTTACTGATTTTAGTTCTCTTATTCGCATCTCGGAGTTGGACGGTGTTACTGCGGGAACAGTTACTGCCAGCAAAGCGGTTATTGTTGACAGCAGCAAGGACATTACAGGTTTTAGAAATGTTACGCTGACGGGAGAGTTGGACGCGGCTACTTTAGACATTAGCGGGAACGCTGATATTGATGGCACATTGGAGACAGATGCTTTTTCTATATCAGGCACTGTAGTATCTGCGACTGCGGCCGAGTTAAACTACAACGACACAGGTGCGGCAGTTGGAACGGTTGTTGCCAGCAAGACAGTCACGGCTGATGCTAACAAGGACGTGGCAAGCCTGCGCAACCTAACTCTTACGGGTGAGTTAGACGCGGCAACGTTAGACATATCTGGCGCGGGTGACGTTGCAGGGGCGTTAACCAACAACTCCGCAGCGGTAAAGGTCGCGGGTGTAGAAACCATTTACGTTCCAGCGGGTGCAATGGCTCCCAACACTACAAACGGTTGTTCGGGTTTAGATCAAGTAGAACTGTCAAACGGCCCTGAACTTAGGGTGTTGGACTTTGATGCAAGCTCTGATGAAAACGCGCAGTTTACCGTGTGCTTTCCCAAGTCTTGGAACGAAGGCACCCTTACGTTTCAAGCGTTTTGGACAGTCACGGGTACAAACACAGGCACAGTAGCTTGGGGTTTGTCTGGCGTTTCTATTGCTGACGATGTTTCTATAAACACCGCATTTGGAACTAACGTGGTTGCTACGGCTAAAGCGTTTAGCGGAACGTCTAACGACATGACTGTTTCTGCGGTAAGTGGCGCGGTTACTGTAGCCAGTGCTGCGGTAAATACGCAGACATACTTTCAGATTATGCGGGACGTATCAGCAGATGATCAGTCAGGAGATGCTAGGCTTTTAGGGATAAAACTGTTTTACACGACAGACGCAAAGAATGATGCCTAATGACTTCTTTTGGATATGACATACTAGGGTTTGGCGTGGGTGGCGCTAGTACGGTTATCTTGCCGACAAGCACTTTGATAAACAGTCTTAGCAACAGAAGTAATGTCTCAACATCTAGTTTCATAGTCGGCGGCGGCACGTTAATTATACCCGATGATTTTTGGCTATGGGCCAGTGCTACAGGGACGGCGGCGTTAATTGTAGACACACCTAACGCAACCATAGAAAACTCGGGTAACATTGTAGGTAAGGGTGGCGGTGGTGCTGGTGGTGACGCTATTAGTATAACCGCTTCAGGAGTTACAATTATTAACAACTCTGGCGCGTATATCGCTGGCGGCGGTGGTGCTGGAGCGGGGGGTAGAAACGGCTCTTCTGGCGGTGGTGCTGGCGGGGGTAGAGGGCCTGCAACACCAAGATTAGGCCAGAGCGGGTCGAACGGAACAAGTGGCGGCGGCGGCGGAGCGGGTGGTGGCGCAGCAGCGGTATCTTTTGCAGGGGGTCTTACTGGTGGACAGGGTGGTTATATACTTCCCGGATCAGGGGGGGCGGCGGGGTTCGTCTATTCTGGCGCTGGCGGCTCGGGTGGTAACGTAGGGGGAAATGGCACATACTACGACAATGACGGCGGTGGCCCACTGAATGGGTCAGGCGGTGGCGGCGGTTGGGGGGCGGCGGGAGGCACCAACGGCTTATCAGGCTCCTCTGGCTCTGCTGGCGGCAAGGGAATTGAAGCCAACAGCAATAGTTTTACACTGACGAACAACGGTACTATTTACGGGTCACAATCGTGAGGGTGTTATGCCATTAACAAAGCTACAGTTTAAGCCCGGAATTAACCGAGAAACCACTTCGTATAGTAACGAGGGCGGTTGGTTTGATGGTGATAAAATACGGTTTCGCATGGGCTTTCCTGAAAAAATAGGCGGTTGGGTTAAGAACTCAGACAACGCTTTTCTTGGAACGTGCCGTGCGCTGCACCCTTGGGTGGCTTTGTCAGGGGAAAAATATATTGGTGTAGGTACGGGTCTAAAATACTATATTAGCGAAGGCGGTGCATATAAAGACATTACGCCACTACGGGTGGCGTCCTCTGCGGTCACGTTTGCAACGGGTGCTGATGTGTTAGACGGGGCCATTAGTGCTACCGCGCAGTCTATTGTTATGGATAGCGCCACTGGGTTTCCTACCGGCGGCGGTCGCATTTTAATTGGCACTGAGCAAATAACCTACGGGGCTATTACCAGTGCTACCCTTACAGGTTGTGAACGCGGCGTTAACGGAACTACCGCAGCGTCCCATTCCAATAATGATGCCGTTAAATGTTGCACCTTGTCAGTCACTGATTCTGATGGTCACGGCGCGTTAGAAAATGACTTTGTGACATTCTCAGGGGCCGCAACGTTAGGTGATGTTATTACGGCGGCAGTTCTTAACCAAGAGTATCAAATTACGCATGTCGTTAGCGCAACAGTGTTTCAAGTAGAAGCTAGGGCTGTAGCAACTATACCTGAGATAACCACTACAGAAGGTTTAAATGCTACCTTTGTGTTCGCCACTACTACCGACAACGGTAATGGCGGCGGTTCTTCTGTAGGCGCATACCAGATCAACACGGGTCTGGATACTTCTGTTCAAGGTACGGGCTGGGGTGCAGGAACTTACGGACGCGGAACTTGGGACTCGGCCTCAGACCTTACGGCTGGCGGGACAACTTTGCGTATTTGGAGCCATGATAACTTTGGTGAAGACCTGTTAATGAATGTCCGAGATGAAGGTATATTTTACTGGGATAAAACAAATGGCCTGACAACACGGGCAGTGTCTCTTGCAAGTTTAGGTGTTGCAGCAGATAAAATTCCTACTATTGCAAAGCAGGTATTAGTTTCTGATAAAGACAGGCATATTATAGCTTTTGGTTGTGACCCTGAAACAGACATTGGCACACAAGACCCCTTGCTTATTCGTTTTGGCAGTCAAGAAAGCCTGACCGATTGGTCAGCCAAGGCTACTAATACAGCAGGTGATTTGCGGATTGGTTCGGGTTCTGAGATTGTAACCGCTGTTGAAACCAGACAACAGGTTCTAGTGTTTACAGACGTATCGTTACACGCCATGCAATTTCTTGGACCGCCGTTTACGTTTGGTATTAACACAGTTTCAGAAAACATTACTACGGCAAGCCCGTTGTGCGCCATTGCTGTGAATGACAACGTGTTTTGGATGGGACGCGAAGAGTTCTATGTGTATGCGGGTGCCGTTAACAAGCTACCCTGTACGGTCAAAGATTACGTGTTTTCAGACTTTAACGAACAACAAATCCAAAAGGTAACTGCTGCAAACAATAGTTCTTTCTCGGAAATATGGTGGTTTTATCCGTCTGCAAACAGCGAAGAAAATGACCGATACGTCGTGTTTAACTATGAGCAAAAAGTCTGGTACTACGGCACGTTAGATCGAACAGTTTGGGTGGACCGTGGCGTTGACGCATTGCCATTAGCCGCAGGTTCGGATCATTACTTGTATGAACACGAAAACGGCTTAGATGACGGCAGCACAACTCCAGCTAGTGCTATAGCTGCAAACATAGAAAGTAGCCAAATAGATTTAGGTGACGGGGATCAGTTTGCCTTCTTGTCAAGAATAATACCCGACATTACGTTCCGCGACTCCACTGCCAATACACCGACAGCTACGTTTACTCTGGGTGTTAGAAACTTTCCGGGCGGTAAATACTTACATACCGACGAAGATGTAGTATCAAAGACTGCATCGACGCCTGTTGAACAGTTTACTACTGAGGTGAGAACGCGGTTGCGCGGACGGTCATTTAACTTAAAGGTTGAAAGCACTGCGACAGAAACTACTTGGCGTTTAGGAACCCCTAGAGTCGAGATTAGGCCAGATGGCAGACGCTAATGTCTAGGAATCTAGTCCGCCCGTTTTTTCCAATTCCGCCGCAGGAATACGATCAGACGTACTTTGACGAAGTTATTCGGTCTTTTGCCGTGTACTTAGATCAAATGCAAAACCCCGGAGAGGGCAGGAATACGGCGTTGGTTTTGACCAATTTACAGACGGACGATCAAGGCTTAGAAGTGGGCAGTCTGTTTCAATACAGGGACGCTGCGGGCGTTATGGGTCAAGTAAAGATTGTGCTGGCGGATCAACCAAATTTACGCGGCAACTCGGTTACAGGCTTTGTGGGTGCTGTGACGGTGACAACATGATAAATACATGGAAAAGTTTTAATCGGTCTGATACAGTGCAGACCAAAGGGGCAGTCTAATGCAAGAACAGATGTATATTCCCGAGGGTGGTGTAGCGTCCTTCTTAACCTCTAATATGGATGAAATGCCGGACAACGTTTTGGCGTTTGGGCAAGCCCGCGGTATTAACTCTATGGACGGCGTTGCAAACCGCATGGCTCAAATGGGCCGCAACGGTGATACGGAGATGGCTCACGTTAATCGTGACGAAATTATTATAGACCGGAACATGGCCCGCGATCCGCGGATCAGGAACGCTATGGCGGAGGTCTTTCAAGAAAATGATTTAGACATGGCGCGTTATACTGTCGGCAACGACGCCAATTCGATTAACCCATACACTGGTCAGCGCGAGTTCTTTTTAAAGGGAATTATTAAGGGCGTTAAGAAGATCGTTAAGGCGGCTGCGCCTATTGTTATTCCGTTGGCTATGAACGCTATTTTCCCCGGAATGGGTGCGTTAGCTTCGGGCTTTATTGGTTCAGGCATTAGTTCTCTTGCGCAGGGCAATAGCTTTAAGGACAGCATGAAGGCTGGTTTTAGGGGCGGCATTACTGGCGGCATTATGCAGGGTTTCAGCAACATTGCGAACAACAGAAATCTAATGTTGGGCATGGGCCCTACAAAGGGCAAGTTCTTTGAGTTTAAGAATCCTTTAACACAGCAAGTGCGCTCTCCAGTGGCAACAAGTTCTCAAAGCAGCGATTACAAATTAGGTTCAGATACAAAAGTACCCTCCGACTTATTAGACAACGCTCAGGTTAACTTGGGCGACGGAATAGAATCTGCCGTACCTCAAGAGGGCTTTCGTAAGTATATTCCAGACTCTATTGAAAAGATGTTTTACGAAGCCCCCCAAGAAGCGGTTTCGGGGGACTTGTCTACAGCCTTTGAAAAATTAAATAAACTTAAAATTGAAAAGGGGTTAGATTTCACTAACGCCGACGTTAGAGCTTTAGCCGCACAAAGTGGAACAGCCGCCGTTAAAGGCGGCATTAAACTTGCACCAACAATCGGGGCGGGCCTCGCTTTAGCCGCGCCGCTGGGTTTGTATGATTCAATCCCCGCCGCTGAACTAGACGACCCTTACAACAGCCCTTCGCCCGCCGAGGACCGCTTGGCAGCGAACCCTGAGAAATACACAACTGGTATTCCGGGCGCACCCTCCTACCGCTCCTTATATGACGTAATGGTGCCCTCGGTCCGCAAACCTATTTACCAACAGTTTATTGAGCCTGTCCAAACAGCCGCCTCGGGCGGCGAGATGCAGAACTTCCCCCGCAAGACGGGTTACATAGGTGGTCCCGGAACCGAGACTTCCGACAGTATTCCCGCGATGCTTTCTGACGGAGAGTTCGTAATGAACGCCAAGGCCGTCCGCGGAGCGGGTGGCGGTAGCCGTGAACAAGGAGTTCGTAAGATGTACGATATGATGCGGGCTTTTGAAGGGGGTGCAGTAGCATGACCGAATCCACACAATATGTAGTCAATCGCCAAGACCCCGCCATTGAGGCGTACCGTCTGGGATTACTGGGCGATGTTCAAGGTTATATTAAAGGTCAGATTGAGCGCGGCGATGCGCCCCCTGATTATCAGGTTGCTGGATTAAGCCCCGGAGAACAAGCTTCGATAGCGGCGGCACAGACGGGGGTTGGCGCGTACCAGCCGTTTCTGACGCAGGGTTCGTCAACAGTAGGTCAGGGAACTGATTTAGTGGGAACTAACGCCGCCGGATACATGGGTGACGCCTCAACGGCTTTGCAAAGCGGCATAGGTGCTTTGCAGGGTACTGGCGCAATGTACGACCCACAAAGCTACCAGAACTATATGAACCCCTATGAAGACCAAGTAATTCAAAATACTATGGCGGACATTCGGCGTCAGGGTGACGTAGCGCAACTCGGTGTTGCGGCTCAAGCGGTAGGATCAGGCGCATTTGGTGGTTCTCGCGGTCAGATTGCACAGTCTGAACTAGACCGAAACGTTATGAAACAACAGGCCGACACCGCCGCTCAAATGCGGGCAGCGGGTTTCCAGAACGCGCAGCAAGCTGCGATGGGAGCCTTTGAGTCTGGCATGGGGCGTCAGCAACAACTGGGCCAGCTTACTGGACAGATGGGCGCGGGCCTCGGTTCTTTGGGCGCACAAACAGGACAGTTGGGTCAACAGCTAGGCGGTCTGGGCATTCAGCAAGCGGGTCTGGGCGAAATGGGAACCAACCTAAATACCCAAGACATTCAGAACCTAATGACAACAGGCGCGACAGAACGCGGTATTCAGCAAGCTGGCTTGGACGCGACTCGTTTGACTAACTTGCAGCGGTATTCACAACCATACCAGCAATATGGCTTCTTGTCAGACATTTACTCCGGTACTCCTACCGGCTCATCAACCTTGACGGCTTCGTCTATGCCGCAAGTTTCTCCTTTCCAAACGGCAATGGGTTTGGGTATAAGTGGACTAGCCGCCGCATCAGGCGCACAACGGGCGGGGTTATTCTAAATGATGAATCGTAACGTAATGCAGCGACAGATGTTTAGCCAAGGCGGATCGGCTTCGTTCCCTGATTTAAGCGGCGACGGACAAGTCACTCGAAAAGATATTTTGATGGGCCGAGGTGTACAAGGCTTGGCACTGGGCGGTCCACCTATGATGGACCCCAACATGATGCCGCCAGCCGGACCACCAATGGCTCCCCCTCCAATGGGTGGACCGCCAATGGGGCCACCGCCAATGGGGCCAGAGCAAGCTCTAGCTGGCGCAGAAACGCAGGGCCAAGAGATGGGCATGATGGCCGCGGAAGGCGTTATGCAAAACATCGACGGGGCGCAGGATTATCAAAGCCTGATCGACGGAATACGCGGCAACGAACAGCCCCTTGAAGCGCGGTACGCGGAACTTGGTAGTATTGTGGGTGAGCAAGACGCGAGGCAAACGCCCGAGTCTGTTTTGGCGCTGACGCAGCCAGCCATTATGATGACGGAAGAGGGCGCGGTTAACAGCGGCATTGGTGAGCTAATGCAGGGCATAGCCGGAGATACTTCGATGGAAGGTCAGATGGGGGAGGGAGTCGGTGGTTTGATGATGGCCCAAGCTGACGAGTCAATGATGGAGGCGGGCAACACTCCCCCTGTAAATTTTAGGCAGGGTGGGCCCGTAGAGGTCCAAAGACTTCAGGCAGGCGGACCGCCTAGCGCCATTGAACGCGCTAAAGAACTACAGCCAGCGTATCAAGCCTACCTTTCTGGGGGCTACGATGCCGAGGCGCGGGCCGCGGACCTTGCTGAACAACGGAATATGTCTCAAGCTCAAATGCTGTTTGATATTGCTCAAACGGGTTTGCAGTTTGCGGGTAATACGCAGGGCGGCTCTATTGCAGAGCGTCTGGCAAATTCGGCTGCCCAAACACAACTTCCACAACGGATCGGGGAACGCGCCGCAGGTATGCTTTCAGCCAAGCAGGCTCAGACCGCAGAAAAGCGTCAGTTAGACATGGCGGCTAGACAGGCGGCGTTAGCGGCTGGACAGTCGGCAGTAACGGCTAGACGGGCTGAGACGTTAGCTGGACTAAAGAAAACCTCTACAAAAACTAATTTTGTTGATTACTATACTGTAGACGATACTGGTGCAGCCATATTTTTAGATTCTATTGATCGAAACACCGAAGCAGGTAAAGTTAAAATTGCTGAATTGAAGGAAAGCAACAACGCCGTACCTGCTTCTGCGGTTCAAGGTTTACTAGACGCAGATGCCGCGCTAAAAACGCGATTAGCGGAAGCTGGCGCAGACGTTCAGAGCGGCACCCTAGAAACGGTGCTTTCAACGTTTACAAAAGACGTGACCTACACAATAGGCGGAAAAACATATACCTTTAAGGCGGGTGAAGCGGCGCGTCTATCTAACCCAGAGATTGCCGCAATTAGAAAAGCCGGAGGGACTACCGCGCCGTTTAATCAGAACGCTACATTCACAACGTTCTATAACAACGAAGACCCGTCTAT
>ENA-ORXF01002133-ORXF01002133.1-marine-metagenome-genome-assembly--contig:-NODE-2133-length-12065-cov-5.136220_pt1 | contig 12065 bp, 12 predicted proteins | sample MGYA00237864_ERZ511476 | MGnify/ENA primary metagenome ERZ511476 (study PRJEB26306, sample SAMN06343908) | marine metagenome | isolation source: coastal waters | place: Atlantic Ocean: West Antarctic... | reverse complement strand
TTTAATAATAAAAGGCTCAAGGTTAAAAATAATATCTTTTTCATAATTTTTGACTTCAGTATCTAATGTTTGCCAACGTGTTTGTGTAAGGTTAGTTGCGTGTTTTAAGCACTAAAGTTAGTAAATAAAACACATATAGAAAGTCCGCGAGGACTTTCGTAAATTGGCTAAAACTAGCAATTAATTTTACACGGTGTTGTGCAACGTAATTGTTTCATTCTATTATTCCAATTTCAGTTTTCGTTTTTCCTGTTTTGCTTTCTAATTTAATAACTAATTCTTGAAATCCGATTAAATGCATATGAGCTTTGATGTTTTTGTCAGAACTTACAATCTTTAATTCTAAACTTACTTTTCCAAATGACAAATCTCTTATTTCATTCCATTTTATTTCTTTTTGCTTTCCAAACATAGTCGTTTCTGTAATTCCCAAATCGGTTACTTTAATGTGTGAAAGATAACCTTTTGCAAATAAAAGGTATCCAGTAATTATTGCTATTAAACTACAAATAGAAGCTAAAATTTTATCATTTTCTCCAGCAAAGAAGAAGGCAAAAATGAGTAATCCAATTCCACCAATTATTACAAAGACTCCAATTATTGGATAAAGTTTAGGTAATTGTAGAATTATATTTCCAAGTTCATCTTTTTTAGGTTTTTTCTTCGAAGCTTTATAAAGAAAAGCCATTACCATTGATACTACTATTACCGGTAAAATACTTTTTAAAATCATAAATACTTCTTATTTATTAAGTAATTCTTTAATCATCTTTGGAACTTCTTTTTCGGGTGTTGGAAAATTATGTAGTTCTTTATTTTTATAAATACTAAAATTGGATTTAGCAAGAACTTTATTTCCTTCCGGTGAAATAAATGATATTTCAAGTTTATCTAGTATTTTTTTGAAATCCCACCTCCATTTATCTTTATACTTAACAATGAGGTCAAAATTTTCTGGAGTATCTCCTTTTTTTCCAATTACAGCGTAAATCCCACGCTTTTCTAATTCTCTTTTTATTATTGTATCTGTATTTCCAATTACTTTCATTTTTTCAGCAGGATCATCTTCTGGCGGAAGATAACCACCGTAAGTTAAATCTCCAAATTTGAGTTTTATATATTCAGAATTTTCAGATGAAATTATATACGCTTTTTTGTATTTTGAGAAATTATTTTCAGAGTATTTAACTGTATTAATTGTTCCTTTACAACTAATTATTATATATGTTAAAATTAACAATGGCAATATTTTTTTTCTCATTATAGTTTGTTTTATGTTGCACAACGTGTTTGTGTATGGTTAGTTGCGTGTTTTAAGAGACTAATTTACTAAATAAAACACGAACCAATGAAGTCCGTTTGGACTTTCGTAAATAAGCTAAAACTAGCAATTAATTATACACGGTGTTGTGTACAGTTTTTTTAATCGTAAGTAATATTTTGTTCTATTAAAAACCAGTTATTACTCAATTCAATCGGCTTTCTTGCATAATCTACATATTGTGCATAATTCAACAAGTTCTTTTCATTATTTAATATTTTTATTAGATAAAATTTATCGTCACTGAATATGAAATTATCAGAACTATTATTTTTGCATCTAAATTTGTAAACAATTCCTTTTTTTGGATAGTGATTTATCGCGCAAAGTTCAGATTTTTCAATCATATTTACAAGAAATGGAAATTCGTTTATTTTTTCTTTCAGAATTATTGAGGTTAAATTAGATCCTTTTTTTGTGTTCTTCAAAATGTAAGTATTTACTCTTTCGAGTTGTTTTAAATAACTCTTTAATTCAGTTTTTTCAGATTTACAAAATGAAAGGTTTAAAGCTAAAATAAGTAGAAGTAATTTATTTCTCATTTTTCAAAAGTTAAATAATTATTTACTTTTAATATTCATTTTTTTTGCTCGTTTGAGTAATTGTACACAACGTTTATGTATATGATTAGTGGCGTGTTTAAGCACCTAATTTAGCAAATAAACACCAAATAGAAAATCTGCGAGGATTTTCGTAAGTAAGCTAAAACTAGCCATTAATTATATACGGTGTTAGCTTGCGTTTTTTTTCAGTTCTTCTTTATCTATTAAAATCAAAATTCCGCCAATTATAAATCCGCTTATCAATCCGCCAAAATGAGCTGCATTGTCAATTCCTCCTAAAAATCCAAATAATAAACTTACTCCTGCATAAAGTCCCAATAACATCCAAGTCATTCCTCGCATATAATTTGGATAAATTTTAAAAACTGTAAAAGCCAAAATTAGACCATAAAGCCCAAATATTGCTCCAGAAGCACCAACACTAACTGTGTTTTCGTGCCAATAGATACTTGCAAGACTTGCAAGTATTCCACAAATTAAATAGATTACTATTAGTTTTACAGAACCAAGAACCTTTTCCAATAAACTGGCACCAAGACCAAGTCCGATTAAGTTCATAAATAAATGTAAAAGTCCACCGTGAATAAACATAGAAGAAAATAACCTCCAATATTCTCCATTTAAAACCTCAAATCTTCTATTTCCTCCAAATTCAAGTAATTCTTTCGGTGTAGGTGAAACTATATTTAGTCCATCAAAAATCATAACAAGGAAAACAATAATATTCAGAAGTAATAAAATTGCTGTGGCTTTGTTTTCTCCCATAGGATTTAGTAAACCTAATACGTCCTTTAAATCATCTTCTTTTAATGGTTTATTTTTTTTAAAATCTCTTAATTGCTTCTCGTCAATCTTTGGAATTAAAACCATTGCTAAAAGAATTAGAGCTCCAATTCCAAAAGAACCGAAAATCCAAGGGAATGAATTACCAAGTCTATCTTTAAAAATATCTTTTTTAGGTACAAGTATTATTTGTTCCTTTTCTTTTAAATTAGTGTTTTTTTCCTTGATTGCTTCTATAAATCCATCTCTGTCGTCTGAATAACCAAGTCGTTCAAAATATTCTACGTCTTGAAAGTTATAAGTCTTAAATTCTTTTTCTGATTTGTTTATAAAATTTTTATACTCTGTATTTTTCCTTTGTTCATTAATTCGATTGCTTACATTCTTTTTATACTCAACTCCATACCAAATAGAATTTGTGTTTTCGAATGGACACGAGAGATATAAATAAAAGTTTAAATTATCATTGTTTCGTCCAGAAGTTCTTGCAGTTACATAAGGAAGGCTTGAGTTATGGTCAATATTAAATGAAGTTATTTTGAAATATTTTTCATTTTTTAATTCTTTTATTTTTGAGATTGAAGATATTTCGTTTAAGTCAAAAGAACTTTTCTCAATGTAGTTTTGACTTATGATTATTGGCACAGCCATAGCTGCAGCCATAGCAAATTGGTATCCAAAATATCCATTATCTCTTTTTCCTCTTACATTTAAAATTCGAATTCGTCTTCGTAACCAAATGAGTATTGGAATCCACGGAAGAGCGAAAGGAATCCAAAAATTCAGCAAGTTTTCTTTTAAGGGTAAAATTCCGAGTTTGATGTCCAAAGTCCAACGAAATATATTGTAAAAGAGAATAGTTCCTATCGAAACTATTAAAAATGGAATATATACTTCTTGAAGTTTTGTCTTAATATTGTTCAATTCTCGATGTTCGTTTTAAATGCAAGCTAACGTTTGGTATAATGTTAGTTGCGTGTTTTAAGGACTAAAGTTAGTAAATAAAACATAGATTTAAAGTCTACGAGAACTTTCGTAAATAAACTAAAACTAGCAATTAATTTTATACGGTGTTAGCAAAAGTATACTATAAACAACTACAACCAAATAAATCAATTTCACTCGACCATAATTGAATGACAATATCTTTATTTACGTAATGCAATGCCCTCATAGGGGTATAGGTTTGTTTATCACTTTCTGTATTATTTATTACATATGTGAAATATAAATTATCATACCCTTTTAGTTTTGAGTAAGTTTTTTGATTATCCCAACTTGAAGGACAGTCAAAGCAAATATCTATATATTTTAAGTTGATAATTGAATCAATTTCTTCGTCATTATAATATTCTAATTCTAAATTATATTTACTAGCAAAAATATATTCCTTTTCCGTTTTCATTAAAGAATCGGTTTTACAATTATAGTAGTAATACTCTAAACATTCGTCTGAGTATTTTCCGAATTCCTGGACAGTCGATTTATATTTTGTTGAAGTTGAATATAAAAACAGTTTATTAATCATATTCTTGTTTAGCAAATTATCATATAAAATTGTTTTACTCGTTAATATCATTTTCCCTGCAATATCATCAGAGTAAGTTGTTGTTTGAAGTAATTTTCTGTCTGCAGGGCTACGATAAGAATTATAAATTCCTACTGAATCAGTTTTCAAATTAAAAATAGGAGAAATTGCTTTTTCTATCGTTAGTTTGGTAGTATCATTTTGTTTGTTAATCAATTCCCTTAAAAATTCAGTGTTATGATTAATTTTAATAGTGAGTAATGATTTGATAATACTATCTAAATGTGGTTTATTGATTGAGTCTTTGATTTTTTTTAGTTTAAAATACATTGGGCATATTTCCCAAAAAAGAGGTCTTAAAGTGTCTCTTAACGAATAGTGGTTTTTTGATAATCTATCTATTAAATTATATCGTGTTATTACTTTTTGTATTTCTGAATCTATATTTTTTGGAGATAAATCAATTGAAAACTTGTCGAATATTTGACTAAGTTTTTTTTTTTCAGTCTCGTTCGGAGATAAAAGTTTTTTTATTTTATTTTTTGTTGATTTTGTGAATTCTGTTTCGAAACCTTTAGATTGACCATATGCTAAAGCAAGTTTTTTTAATTCAGAAAAGGAAACATTTTTGGATTTATATAATTTTCCTTTTGACTTTGTGTCTAATTGGTCAACTTCGATTATCCAAGAATTTTTTGGTGTTACATGACTTCTGAAATATTTTCCGCTCATTAATTGATGAAAGCGATATTTATATTCACTAAACAATTCTTCGATCTCTTCTTCTTGCGCAATGTTTTTGGAATTCGTTTTGTTTTTAGTTTTAACACTTTTATTATGACAACATAATGTTAATCCACCTATTAATATTATAACGAATATTTTTTTCATGGGTTATTTTTGCTAACGTATTTGTGTATGGTTAGTTGCGTGTTTTAAGCACTAAAGTTAGTAAATAAAACACAGATATAAAGTCCGCGAGGACTTTCGTAAGTAAGCTAAAACCAGCAATTAATTTTACACGGTGTTGTGCTTTCGTTATTCTTTTTTAGTTAATTCCTCGGTATAATTCATAAATTCTATCCCCATTTCACCCAAAGTATCTTTATTAAATTTCCAAATCAGGCCTCTCGATAAATAAATATTATCACTGATTTTATAATTTTTAAAAGTGCTAGTAACATTAGATTCGCTACCCGAATAATCAGAGTATAAAATATTATTTTTTACGTAGATTTTTAATAAACCACTTTTTTCTGTTTTGAATTGATAAGTTCCCAAATATTCTTTTATTTCTTTTGCGTTTACCTTGCCTAATAAATGCAATGGAAGTTCTGTGTTTTTTATATTTAATAACGAATCAATTTTTTCATAGGTTTCACTTGCTTTAACACGATAACTCATAGTTACGTCAATTAAATTTTCACTATCATTCATATATTTTATAACATAATTTTTGTAGCGATTATCGTTTATAAAATAATTAGCCTCTTCATTTGAAATTTGCTTATGTTTCTTCCTGTAAAGTTCCCAGTCTTGACTGAGCTCAAAATCTACATTACTATAAACAGTGCTTCTAATTCTTTCGTTATAAACATTAATAGTTTCATTCAAGATAACATAGAGTATTTTTAAATCTTTTAATATAGGTTCATATTTTTTAGGCATAACATCAATTTGCCTAATTAGATTTTCATATCCGTTTTTATTTGTTAAAAAGTCGTCATAATAAATTCCAAGTTGAGTAGTTTTTTTGTTCTTAAAATCATCAATAGTCCAAGGATTTTTAAAGTCAAAAATCTTTTTCTGAATTGAATCATTTTCTAAATATCTTTCTAAAACATTTTGTGATTCTTTAATATCGTCTAATAAGTTATTTTGAATTTCCTTAAGATTAGAAACTACATACTGTTCATTTTTTTCTAACTCGTTATTATTATTAATATTTAAAGCAATCAAAATACCGATAACAACTAGAAGAATTTCACCAATAGCGTAAATCAGATACTTGCTGAATTTATTTTCAGTCAATAGGTTTTGTCTAATTTTTCTAAATAATTTTATCATTGGTTATCGTTTTGTCATAATGAAGCACAACGTGTTTGTACAAGATTAGTTGCTGTGGTTAAGCAATAAAGTTAATAAATAATAACTGAATAGAAAGTCCGCGAGGACTTTCCTAAATAAGCCAGAACCAAAGCAATTAATTTTGTACGGTGTTAGCTTTTAGTGCTTTTTTTTATTCATAATTTATCATTTAGTACCTTTTTTAGAATTCCTTTTTCGGCTAAAATTCCGCACATAAATTCATTCGGATTATGAGTGAACTGTTTCTTTTGAAATGTCATGTTATTTATCAGTATTTCAGGAAGAGTGGAGTGATTTATTATGTTCGGTCTTTTCCAACGTTTTTTTTAGTTTTATAAAGTCAATTAATGCTATTATTATATAAATTATGAATAACAATATTGCTAATGGAATTGTGATAAATAAAAACCAAGGGATAACTCCCCAAAAACAATTAGATTCATTACAAGATTGATTTGTTATAAATTCGGTTATAGTGGCTCCAATATATCCGATTATAAATGGACTTAGTCCAATAATAATTATTAAAATTATTCCAACGGGTAATTTTATAAAGTCTTTGTTTCTTTTAAAAAAAATCATTTCTTATTTAATTTTGATTAATTTATTTCCTTTCAAAATTTCTGTTTCCGAAAACTTATTTTCGCATTAAAGCTAACGTGTTTGTATATGATTTGTTGCGAGTTTTAAGCACCTAATTTATTAAATAATTACCGACCAATAAAGTCCGCAAGGACTTTCATAAGTAGGCGAGTACTAGCAATAAATTATATACGGTGTTGTAAAACGTTTTTAATATTCATAGCTTAATTCAATTGTATTATTTGTTGGCACAAAAACAGGGAAATCTTCAAAAGAATTTATTCCGTTTTTTCTACGAGCAATTCTAATTATATTTCTTTCATTTTCTGCAACATAGGGATTTAATTGCGAATTAACTCCACTTGCTTTAAAAGCTCCCCAACCACTAGAGCCGCTTGAATATTCAGAATCAAGAAAATTATTTGTCCCAATATTTGGGCCAAAAGGATATAACGTTATCACTTCAAAATAATCATCATCTTCTAGTGGGGAAAAATTATTTAGATTAACTTTAATGTGTGTTTTTTTTGGAATATAATATGTGTTTCCAATTATTGTATCGCGATTACTAATTGAATATTTTGTTTGCATTACAGACGCAAAATTATTGTTTGAAAAAATATATTTTGTTGAATCAAGATTTATACTTTCGTAATAAGTTGTAAAGTGGCCATTTGCATTTCCTAATTCATCATCTTGAATATAGAATTCTACTTCAAAATTTCCATTTTCATTTGTTTGCGTATTTGCAACTAATCTCGTAAAACTATTACCTAATAGTCTTCCTTCAGAAAATCTATATTGCAATTGACCTTTAACACCTTGTATTCCAATGTTATTTGTCGTAATGAATTTTTCTTTGAGTTTTGTGCAATTTAAAGTGCAAATATTATCATCATCTGTTTTTGAACAACCATAAAAAGATAATATTAATATTATAAAAAAATATTTAATCATAATTTCTTTTTTTATTGATTCTGAATCCTCTAAATCTTGAGTTCAATGTTTTACAACTCTGTTATATGTTCATATTATATGCGCTTATCCCCCTAAAATTAGCCGGATAAAGTGTATCACGCATTTCTTTATACATTTTGTTGTTTTGATATGATGATAATCATACCTCGAATGTAATGAAATTATTTTTAGAGGGTAAGTATCATTCCTATTTCTCAATATTGATTCCTATTTTCAAATATTCTTCATTATTACCATTTGTCATAAATTTTTTCACCGCTTGGTCTAAGGGGTTATTAACTCGTTCTAAAAAACTTGTTGAAACATGAGTGTAAATCATAGTGGTCTCTGGCTTATTATGCCCTAAAAGAGTTTGAATTACTCTTATGTCCGTTCCACCTTCTAATAGGTGAGTAGCGTAGCTATGTCTCAAAGTATGCGGTGTTACTGTTTTACTGATTTTAGCTAATTGACATGACCTCTTTAAAAAAGCTCTTATACTACTGGCTGTATATTTTTTATTAGTTTTCCCTTCTGCAAAATACAACTGAGGCTTATAAGTTTGGACATAATTTAGTAACAAAGGCGTAATACTATCAGCCATTTTAACATATCTATCCTTTCTTCCTTTACTATTTCTTACAGCTATTTGATTGCGTTGTATATCAATATGTTTAAGCTCTAAATTGATTAGTTCGCCAACCCTTAATCCACATGAGTACAACAAAGCCAGAATAGCTCTATGTTTTAAATTCTTTGTACATCTTAGTATTTCCAGTATTTCTTGCTGTGAAAGAACTATAGGTAAATGCCTAGATTTTTTAGGTCTAGTTAAATTTAACTCTTCAATACTACATTCAGGATAAAACAACTTGAAGAGTTTAATTGCACTTACAAATTGTCTATGAGTACTAATACTATATTTTTTAGGGATGAATACATCTTCAATAAATAGTTCGACATCTCTATTTGAAATTGATTTTAAAGGCTTGTCTTTAACATATTCTAAAAAATCTCCAATAAAAACCGAATAGGATTCTATTGTACTCTTACTATATCGCTTTCCTTCTAAGTACTTTCTAAAAGAACTAAGTGTTATTGCATTTTCCTTAGTTAGTGTTCTATTCCTTTTTTTTGGGGTAACCTTTGGAGCTCTATATAAAGATTCATTATCAATCAATTCCGCTACACTTGCCAAAGATTCTCTTATGAGCTTTAAATTATCTTGAGTAAAAGTTCCATACCAACATTTTTTAGATGCACTCCATTTAAATTTATCTAAACCACGTATAATTGATAATAGGTGGTTACTGTATTTAAAATAGAGTTCAATAGAGTCAACATTATTTATAGAATCCCTTTTTAAGGTAATTTTAGGTAAGTCTGAATTCTTCATAGCATATCAAATATACTAAAAAACGGTAGATTTAAATTGCAACTACTAGCTCAGTTGTTTCTTCACAGTTTTTATTTCTTTCAGGATGATGTTCACTTTAAGTAATAGAAACCTATTTATTGACTTACTTCATTTAGTAAAACATATGTAAGTAACAAAAAATGACTGTAAACCGCATTAGAAAGTAAGTCTCAACCATGAAGTATTTTAAAGCGGTTTGCTTATGTATTTATTTGATCTATGACAATACAGTAGATATAAGAGGGTTTAGCAGGGGCGCCTAAAAAAATAGCCGTGACTGTGTTTGAGTAAAGATGTTCGTTAAATAAATAGGCGCTTATAGGCTGAGGGTTTTCTGCAATAGAATCTATCAAATTTTAAATAAGTGACTACTTAAAATACCTCAACGATACTTTATGAAAAGTTACATACGCTTTACTTGTAAGTTTAGCTGTTTTTGAAATTGATAAACCATCTATATCTAGTCCAGGAGTTAGATTAAAAAAGCAAAGTAAGATTAATTTATTATTGCCTCCATTTAATTTGAGGATACAAGAGGAAAAGCAATTATTTTCTGTTTTTTCAGGAGAGACGAGAGGTATTTTGTGAACTACTCCACATAAATTTTTTTTAAGATTTATTGCTTGTTTTGCTACTCACTTAATTTAAATCTAAAAAGCCAATTGGTCATAAGAGACAGCATAAATGCAACCGGAATGTATAGAAATATTGAAATAAATACGAAAGAAATTCCATTGGGCAAATATTGAAGAGGAATCGCCGTATGAGCTACTCCTGCTAAAAATATCACTGGTGCGAGTAGCAATCTATTCATAAACCTGTGGTCGTGTTTTGTAACACAATTTAAACATCGAATCTGTTGTTTGGCGCTCCAGTAGTTTTTATATACCTGCCAATAACTAAATTTTTGATTGCATTTTTTACAAGTATCCATATTATTTTATTAAATATGAAAGATACTTATTTAATTGTAGTTGGCTAAAAAAAACAGCTTGTCAATTTTTTATAAGCATACATATTTTTGCCAATGTATGGGTGCATCAATAATAGGGATACTATCGTTTAAAGGAAACGCAAGAAGAATTCAATTTCTTCTTTTGTGTTAAAAAAGTTTGGACTTACTCTTATATTTTCTCCCTGTAAAGTCACAATAATCTTGTGTTCTTTTAATTTTGAAAATAGTGCTTTCGTTTTTTCAAAAGAGCTGGCCTTAAAATGAAGGATGGCTGTTCTTTCTGCCCTTGTTTTTATTGGTGTTGCTATTTTATAGTCTTTTTTTAGAAGACCGTCAATGAGGAGGTCTGTGTGCTCCAATGCTTTTTCATAAATGGTATGCACACCTATGTGAAGTAATAATTCTAGACCTTTAGACCAAGCAGTAAACAGCGAATATGCAAGTGTGCCTGTCTCAAATTTGCGGGCATCTTCGTGGTAGGAAAGTTCATCATATGCAATATCTGCAGCATACATTCCCGGCAAAACGGGTTGTATTGTTTCTACAACACGCTTGCTCACATACAAGAAGCCCGTTCCATGCATTCCTAGAAGCCATTTAAAGCCACAGCCAGCCATAATGTCAATCTCGTCTTTCACTACATCAATAGGAACCATTCCAGCGCCCTGTGCAGCATCTACAATAAATAAAGCATTTTTAGAATGTGCTATTTTTCCAATTTTAGAGAGGTTTGTTCTAAATCCAGTATTAAAACGAACAGCTGCAACTGCGACAACACGTGTATTATCGTCCATGAGTTTTTGAATGGCTTCGGGATTTATACTAGCATCTTTATTTAATTTTGCAAACCGGATTTCAACACCTTTACTTTCCAAGTTTAACCATGGAAAAGCGTTGTTCCAATGTTCTTTTTCGGGAAGTATAATATTGTCTCCCTTTTTGAAATCAATTCCTTGTGCGATCATTCCTAGACCAACACCAGTGCTTGTTGTCAATGCATATTCTTCTGGAGCACCTCCTAGTAATTTTGACAAAGGAATGCGGATGCTGTCGCGATTGAATCCTTTTTTTTCAATAAAATTTAATTCTGAGGTTATATATGCCTGAAGCTCATCTTGCACCAAAGCATTTAGAGGAGCTTGCGAAGCACTATTAAAGTATACTGCTTCTTTTGTAATTGGAAAAAGTGATCGAATTTCTTTTATATCCATAGCACGGTTCATTTTTTGATCCTTTAAATTAAACGCTACCTGTTCGTATTTAAAGTGCAACTATAAGCGCTCTGTAATCCATGTCTTAAAACTATAAAAGTTCTGTGGTGCAACGCCGTGGCCAACATTGTATTCAGAGTACACATTTTTAAAACTTAATGTATCTAAAAATGGTTTTGAATTCCGAGCCCATTCAACAGGTAAAACTTGGTCTACAGCTCCATGAGAACAATAATAGTCTGTCTTAATTTCTGATGAAATTTTTTCTGGAAGTAACTCGGTATTTATGTAACCGCTTAAAGCAAGTACATGTTGTATTTTATTTGGATAGAAAAAACTTAGCGAGTAGCTTAAAATGGCGCCCTGACTAAAACCTAATAAGAAAGTTTTATCGGGGTTGGTCTTGTATTTTTCTTTTATTTCGTCAATAAAAAGAGCGATTTTGTCAATAGATTCTTTGGCTTCTTTCAGGTCAGAAAACTTACCATTGATATCATCAAAATTAATGGAATACCAACCATAACTGCCAAACCCCATAGAAAGAGGTGCCTGTGCGCTTACAATTAATAAATCGTCCGGTAGTTCTTCTGCAAAAGAAAATAAATCTTGCTCATTACTGCCATACCCGTGTAATAAAATTAATAAGGGTGGTTTTTCTGC
>ENA-ORXF01002131-ORXF01002131.1-marine-metagenome-genome-assembly--contig:-NODE-2131-length-12072-cov-14.291622_pt1 | contig 12072 bp, 15 predicted proteins | sample MGYA00237864_ERZ511476 | MGnify/ENA primary metagenome ERZ511476 (study PRJEB26306, sample SAMN06343908) | marine metagenome | isolation source: coastal waters | place: Atlantic Ocean: West Antarctic... | reverse complement strand
TTTCTGTGAAGCTTTAAGTGAGCCCTGCAGGATTCGAACCTGCGACCGCCTCCTTAGAAGGGAGGTGCTCTATCCACTCAATAGTCTAGTATATAAATACTTACATACAATTTATAGTTTAATCTGTCAAATGTCTGCCAAATGAAAGTAATGTATCCGAAAGTAAAAGTTGATTCTAAAAGTAGAACTTACGTAGAATTTTATCAAAACAACAAACGTTATCGGTTCTTCAATGGTTCAAAAATTAATTCTGAAATACACCCCAATACCTACCCTATTTCTAAACGAATTGAAATAGGAAATCTTTTAGCATCAGAAGTATATCAGTTTTTAATTAGTGGCTTAACCTTAGAGCAACTTAAAGTATCTAATCTCATAAAACCTAATATGACAGATAAGGATTACTTAACAGTAGCCCTAAACAATAAACTCAAAGAAAACTATACCAAGAAATATAAGGAGATGTTACAGTTTATATTTAATAAGCTTATTAAAGAATTGAAAGAATCCCCTATTCAACCTCTGCACATAGAAAGAGTATTAGATAAATACAATTCAGAAAGTTCCTACAACACCTATAGATTAAGGTTATGTTCACTAATTAATGAAGCAAGAAAAATAGGAATGACTTCCAATCCAATGCAGGGAATAAAGTCAAAAAGAGCAAATGCTCAAATGCACAAACCCTTTAGCAATATCAATAAGATACTTGAAGATATTAAAGCATATAACAAACAGTTATATCTATGCTGTTTAATGACCTACGGATGTCTTTTAAGACCTCATCGTGAGATAAGAGAACTTACTTGGTCTGACTTTTCAGATGACCTTAAATACATTCATTTATCAGGAAATAGAAACAAATCAGGTCGGAATAGAATAGTTCCAGTTCCAACTTATGTTAGAGTTATTCTTTTAAAAGGAGAACCCTATCATAATATCTTTTCGGGAACACCTCAGCCTCTAAACCAAGACTATTTTAAGACCCTTTGGAGTCGTTTTAAGAGACAATCTAACCTACTTGAACAAGGACAAACATTATACTCATTCAGACATTCAGGAGCTATAGAAATCTTTAAAAGAACAGGGTCATTAACCAAGCTACAAAAAGCAATGGGTCATTCATCTATAAATGTAAGTTTAACCTACTTACGTAGTTTAGAAGTAGCTGAATTAAGGGAAGAAGATATGCCTATGGTTTAATCTGCTAGAGCTTTAGAACTCCCTGAAAGACTGTATTCAAAATATGCGTTTTTAAGGATTACTTCTTTTGTTTTCCAAGAGTTAATAGTTTTTATTATGTAACTGGAGTATTTCCTTTTTCCGTATCCCGATTCTTTATATAAAGTATCATCTTCTAGAGCATTGTAATTATCTAATCTTATAAGTAGTTTTGCACCTTTTTCAATTGCATCGAATGGAAGTTTGCCAGAATCCCTATAGCTAGTTCGATAATAAGAAATTTCCCAAAATCCATCAAACACATATTCATCATTACTTTTTGAAACTTTAAAGTTCCTGTCTTCAAGTTTTATACTCATTTTTAATGTTCTTTTCCCATTTGAATCTAAAACTATTAAATATCCTAGAATGTATGGGCTAAATCCAGTAATTGGTAACTTTTTTAAATCGCTACCACCGAGAGTCATATGAGTAACTGAGCTCATCCTACCTCTTACTCTTTCCTTTTTAGTTAAAATTTTAAGAATTGGTGCTTTTTTAAAATAATCAGTTTCCCCTTTTATTTTACCACTCGTTACTGCAGACCATCTTCTTCCTTCAAAAATGTCATCAGTTTGCTCTCTGTACCACTTTCCATATCTAGTGTAAGATTCACTTTTTTCATATTCTTCTAAATCATTACTAACGTAAAAAGGTTTAGTTTCTTTTTTTACATAACCTTTTCGCCATCCAACATTTACTGACAATACTCTTTTTTCTTTTAAAGGATGTGTTGAAGTATTTTCATTGGAAATTCTCGGCAAATTTAAAAGAACCTTTGAAGTTTGTTTTAAGGTAGCACCAAGTTTGGCTAACACAAAACCAGCAAACTCATCTGCCTCTAGTTCTTGCTTTCTTCTTGTAGATAAAGATTTTGGATTAATTACATCTTTACTGTATAGTATTATGTCTAATGAATGCCCATTAATATGATGTCCTACCTCGTGAGCAAGAATAAACATATTAGACCAATACTTATTATTTCCTTTAGTTAAGGAGTTCATAAAAGCTCTGTCATAAAGAATATAACGCTGCCCTTTATAGGCCACCGCAACAGCATTATTAATATTACTACAGGCTTGCAAAACCGGCTTTTGAGATGTCCCAATGACTGATAATATTTTATCTACAGCATCTTGAGCATCACTATCTGTCGAGAAATTGTTAGCTTGTATTGCTACACAAAGCTTTAGCGCATCATTAGTTTGACTAAAAGAATTGAATGAAATTAAAAAAATAAATAGGTAAAATATCTTTTTCATATTTCAAATATAATAAATGTAAGTTTAACCTATTTACGTGGTTTAGAAGTGGCTGAATTGAAGGAGGAAGATATGCCTATGGTTTAAATTTTATTTACTTAAGCTTTTAATTCTTTGCTGCATTATTTCAACCTTGTCTTTTTCAAGTGAAAGAACATCTATAACCTTTTTCCCATAACTACTAATAAGTAAAACAGTCCCTAAACAAGTTATTATGAAAAAAATTACGGGACCATTAATCATTGGCGACTTTTTAATTTTCGAGACAATAAAAGCAAGTAAATAAGAAAACCCGATAATTAATAGCGCACCAAAAAGGCCTGAAAATAACCCAAGCATTAATTCCGGTATAGGCATTTCTCCAAAAGCAATTTCTGAAGAAGCTAATTTAAACAAATATGTATTTACAACTTGTGGAGTTGCAATTATAATTGGCCACATAATAATACCAAAAAAAACCATTAATTTTTTTTTCTCTTTCATAATTATAAGATTATAAGAACCATAAGGTTGTAAGTTAAATGAAATATAATTGTGTATGCAATGTTTTTAAATTTAATTTTAATTAAACCTAAAATAATGCCTAATAAAAAAAGGTAAATAAAAGAAGTTAATGGATGAAAAACAAAATGTATAAATCCAAAGAAAACTGCGCTAATTAATACCGCATTTGTATTTGAGTATATTTTTAATAATTTATTCAAAACAACCCCTCTAAAAAAAAACTCTTCAAATATTGCCGGTAAAACACACAAAAACAAAAAAGCATATATATATCCATTACTAATTATGTAAAAATCTAAATTTTCAAAACTTGACGTGTTGAATAAATTTTCAATAAAAAATGCAAAACAAACAGCAGATATTATCGTAATAAATATATTTAATACTTTGAGGCCCTCAAATTTAAATTCCGAGAAAATTCTTTTTGATAAAAAGAAAAAAACAATATAAACAGATGAGGTTATTAGTAGCGATGATAAAAATCGAAAGTTAAAAACAATACTAATCAGATAGACTAATATTTCGGAAGAGTAAATAATAATTAAACTTGTTGAGACTGAACTTAATTCAGATTTTTTTTTATCGCCATTACCAATAAGAAACAAAAAGGCAAAATGTAAAAAAAATAAAATAAACCAATTTGAAAATGGAATCATACATTTATTTTTGACTGTTTAATCCTTCAAACATTAAATCAACTGATTCATTCCATATAGACTCCTGTCTTATATATTTAAAATTCCCATTAATATATTCAAAATTAATTTCTGCGATTTTTCGTCCGTCATCACAGTTATATTTAAAAATTATATTGTATCCATTTTCTGCAATTATTTTAAATTCTTCAACAGAATTAATCTTAAGTTTTAAAGTGTTGGAAATTGTTTTTTCAATAACTTTATTTGCAAACTCATTCTGCTCAATTTTACAAATATTTAGTGAATATTCATAATAAAAGTTAATGTCAACCGTGTAAACTTTTATAAATTTAGTAGATTTATCTATCATAGAACCACTTAATTCATTATTTCTATTTAGAATTTTTTTCATTGGGTCGTTATTGCACGAAAATGAAATCAAAAGCAGTAGTATTAAAAATATCTTCTTCATAATCTGTAAGTTTAACTTATTTAAGGGGGTTAGAAAATAGCTGAATTAAAAGAAGAAGATATGCCTATGGTTTAGTTGAATATTTTATTCAATTCTAAAACTATATCCTCATCATATTTTATTACTTCAAATGCTATACCATTATCTAAACAATAATCCTCTTTAGTTTTATCTCTTGCTTGAGTATCCATTAAACTTTCCATACCTCCAAAATGCTCAATAGGTTTGTAATGTTGTACTCCGTTATACTCGATAACTAAATTATAACCGGGAACAAAAAAATCACATCTTAAGAAGGATTTGTGCTTTAAATCTGAAAAGGTATGTTGAGGTATAAAGTCTATTTCATTTTCTTGTAACCAATTAAAAATTAATCTTTCTCCTCTTGAATGATTACATTTTGGACAACCAGAACCTCTTTTGTGGTCTCTTGGAGTTTGATGGAAAAATCCGTGATTTTTTTTCTTACATCCAATTAAAATATCTGTATACTGGTCAATCCAATTTATCTTCGAATAATCGTATAAGCTTTCGTGTGTTTCTTTTGCACTTACTAAAAAATCATCAAGTGTCACTCTTGTTCTATCCCCTATTAACTCATATGAACATTCTGGACAACCGTTACCTCCCTTGTGTGCCGAGACAGATTGCTTAAACCAACCGTGCTTTTTACATTTTATTCTAATTTTATTTGCTACTCCATTGTAAGATTTAATGTCATATTCATAACGTTCAGAGTGAACTTTCTTAAATGAGTTAATAACCTTACTTACATCATATCTGTTTTTATTAGCCATAACCAATATACCGCATTTTCTGCAACCAGCTTTCATTGAAAAGTGTGCGTGTGGTATTTGAGTAAACTCTCCGTGTATTTTACAGACCATTACCATATCTGTTGTAAAATCTATATATGTTTCTTTTCTATATTCATATTTGTTTCCGTGAATACTCCTAAACCTTTTTAAAGCAACATCGTAACTAGTTCTCATATTACGAATTGCATTTACCCTTCCGCATTTAGGGCAGTTTTGACCATTTAAATGGCTATTTGGTTGTATACTAAATTTTCCGTGTGTCGGACAAATAATATTTACCTTCGTTTGAGAATTAAAATATTCAACCCCGGAATAGTTGTATTTCTCTCCAAATAATAAATTTGCTTTTTCTATAAATTCTTCTTTAGTATCTCTTTGCTTATTGTTTCTATATTCAATAGCACATTGATTACATCCACCTCTTAAATGATGATAAATTGACTGCATAAATTCTCCGTGTACCGGACAAATAATTTTATGCTTTACATTTGTATTTATGAAAGTTTGTTTTGGGTATGTGTATTTATTTTTATGAAATATATTTGCTTTTCCAACAAATTTATCCCAAGTCCATTTTATATATCCATTACACTCCCTACAGCTTTGTTTAGCATTAATAAATTTTGAAGGTGTTTTAAAAAAAGAGCCGTGTTTAGGACAAATAATTTCTACTTTGGTAGAAGCGTTTTTGTAGATTACTTTAGAGTAATCATACTTATCCCCATAAATAGATTTTGCAGAATTAATAAAATCTAAAGATGTTTTTTTGGTAGGCATATGATGCAATTTCTATTTTACGAAATTACAAAATAAAGGCAGTTAAGAAAATTATTAATTAATACTACCTAAAACATATAATCACCTTTCCTCTAAAGAGTATATAGGCTGTTTGCGCAAAATTAATTCTATTTGTTTGTTTTTGTTTTTAGTAAAAGCTTGACCCAATTCTTTTGAATAATCAGATTGAATTCTTCCTAATTTTAAAACTTTATCTCCTTCATCTAAAATTGGTTTTGGAGGTCCTATTACTTTTGAATCAAACGGCATAATCCGCAGACTATCTGCATAAGTATTGTAATCAGGCATTCTTAAGTCAGCAGCAGCGTCAAACACATAATGAGCTTCATGATCTGGTTTGCCACTATAATGTCTACCAAGTTCAGTAGTTCTTTCGTATTGTGTTCTAGGTAAGTGGTAAGTAAATTCTGTTTCGTTGGTTAAAATTCTGTTGCCTGAAATTAATCTACCCTCTGCTTCTAACTCTCTTTTAGATACCATTCTTTTTTGTATACCACCTTTATCTATTGAGCTTTGATTTTCTTTAATGTATCTAGCTAATCTTTGTCGGGTGATTTTGTCTAAAGGATTTGAAGACTGTATTTCAGATAAAAGTTTTGGATGGACATCACCAAATTCATCAATTAAATTAAGTAACTTTAATTCTCCGTTTGACACACCACCTTTTTTTAAAGCATTGATGTAAGTAACAACTCCAGTTTGATTAGGTAATTTTTTATTGGTATTAATAAACTTAGCGGCTTTAGAAGTAAGACCTTGAAAATTACCTGGAGGCCCTGTAACAGTTCCTCGAAAATCCATCTCACCTAAAGATAACGGTTTAAATTCTTCAACGACTGGTAACTCTGCTTTCCTTGCTGCCTCCGCTTCTTTGGCTGCTTTTTTTGATGCTTTTATTATTGATTCTTCGGCTGCCTTCTCTGCGGCTTCTTTCTTTGCTGCTTTTTCTGCTTGATATTCTCCAGGACCTTTTAGGCCTGCTTTGCCTCTGCGAGGTGTGGCAATTTCAGTAGCTGCCTTTGCAGCGCCTTTAGATCCTCTAAGCCACCTGAATAAAGGCACAAGACTTATAGCAGCTAAAGAGGCTATTGCAAAGTTTCCCGTAGCCCCTAGGTAGTCTTTGTCTTTAACGTTTTTTGATGCTCTAGAACTAAACTCTTTAATTTCGTATCCAGCCAAGGCATCTCCAACTCCCGGGGATACGGCTACAAGTATTTGGTCAACAAAAGGAAGTTCTTCGTAAGCTCGATATGCATCACTAATCTTTCCTTCTTTCATTAAGGAGGTTAGTTTGTTTATAATTTTTTTTCTATCTGCCATAAACACTTCCTCCTTTATTAAATAAATCTGGTTGGTAACCTTCTAATTGTTCTAATATTTTTTTTTCGTTAATACTCAATTCTTTAAATGTATTTTGAGATTTTGTTATAAGTTTTTTACCAGCAAGTTCTCCGGCCTGGTCCTCTGCTACTCCTCTACGGTAATCTGTTTTAGCTTGTCTTTTTCTTTGTCTAATTTTTTGTAAAGCTTTGTATAATTTGTCGGCTTTCTTTGCAGACAACCCTGCCTTAACAAATGGTCCACCTGCTAAAGCTGCATAATCTAAGGGGTTGGTAGGATCAAAAATTACATCAGTTATATCTTTAACTGAAATGGATTCTTCTGGGGGGTTATCTAGTTTTTTTTTTCCATACTAGAAAGAAGATCGTCAATATCAGAAGTAGTGCGCCCCTCTGTTGGTTCAGGTCTTCTAAAAGGCATGTCAGGACCCATAAGCAAAGAGAAAGGTTTTATGCCTTGTTGAGCATCTAGCTCTTGCATTCTTTGATTTTCCATTTCTTCACTATAAGATTGGCTAACTCTATCAACATATTCACCAGTAACATCACCAATTTCTTGAGCTTTATTAGATGCAATTTGCATTACTTGATCAAAACCTATTTTTAATCCTGCTAAATCTTTTCCAAATTGTTCTGGAGAATTAAACATCATATTTCTTCTAGATGCATCTTCGCTAAACCCTTGAGTTGCGTCTGCCGCTACCCCCACTCCAAGCGCTCCTATTGTAGCTTGTGTCGGACCAAAAGAAGGTATAGTTCTAGCTTGTGCTGCCAATCCCCCTGGGTTTACAGTAAATTTACCACTACCCAACCCAGCCCTCATTCCAATCATTCCTTGGTATGGTATGTCTTTTAAATTTATACCTTTGCCTGCACCCCCAGAAATCTTAGCTAAAGCTGCTCGACTTAAAGGTCCACCAAATCCGTACCCAGGTCTTTGCATGTTAGCTTCGTACTCTGCATGATTTGCACCAGGCATTTGTCTGCCGTCTGGCATCATGTGTTGGCTTCCTTGTGTCATTTGTGAAGGCCCACCAAATGCGTACCCAGGTCTTGCTTCACCACCATACTGCATTATTTGTCGATCTTGTGGTTTGTAATCAGCAAAATTTAATGATGTGCCACCTTGACCCATTTGAGGATTAAATTGAAAATTTTCTGGTAATTGGGGAATGTTAGAAAAATCTACCTTGGGCATCATGTTTTTAGGAAGTCTACTTAAAAAATCTAAATTTTGAGGTAAGGAAGGTATGCCTTGATTGGGCATTATTCTGCTACCTCTGCCTCCTCGATTAAATCTCCCGCCTGGAGCGTACAATCCAGGAGAACCTCCTGCGTACATTCTTCCATCTGGATTATCAAACGTAGGCTGTCCTATTTGAGCGTTAACTCTATCTCTTAATTTGCTTAAAAATCCCATAAAATTATAATATATTAATTAAACAGTAAAACCAAGCTCGCCGTCACCCATTCCAAACATTTCTACGGCCATATCAAACTCTTCCATACTCATGCCGATTTGTTCTAAAAATTGTTTGACGTCTTCGTCTGTTGCGCCTTCGGCTACCATTTGTTCTACAATTTTCATAATTTGCATGAGGGCTTGTTTAGCTTCGCCTTTCTCATCTTCGCCCAAATTATTAATTTCTGATTGTAATTCTTGTGGTAATTCTTGGGCTGGAGGGGTCCCTGGCATCATCATGCCTTGTGGTGCCATACCTTGAGGTGGCATACCGTTCATTTGTTGCGGATCCATTACAGGAGCAACATCCATTCCCATCATATCTTCGTCCATAATATATTCCTTTTTTGTAAAAATTTTTTATGTATTGCCAGATTGTACCACCAGATATTGAGAAAAGAACAGCTTTGTTAAAAAAATGAATATTGTTTGAGAGCGATCCTGTCCTAGTGTGTGTATCTACTGGTCTACCCAATTTTTGGGGGTGGGGGGTATGCCAAGCCCGATTACCGACTCCGTTTCTCCACCAAATAGAGTCCCAAAAAAAAGGGAGCGTTAGCTCCCTTAAATCCTCCTAGGTTTTTTTAGTTAAGTTCTAGTGGTGGCACTAGTGTCATGCCAATATCCTGCGTGGTTGTTGCACCTAACAAGTCTCTCATCTCAGCGTTTACGCCACCATTAGAGATAACATGTACACCATTCACTATTAAGCTGTTACAAGCTGTCTCAATAGCCTTGCCAACCACTTGTCCGTCCTCGTTATACATTAGTACTTCTATTTTCATCTTGACCTCCTATAAGTCATTTATTTAATTAAGGTAATTTAATCATTATAGTTTACATTCTGTCAACAACTATTTTCACTTATTTTTACAGCTTGTTTTTGCCAGCTGTCAGCTGAACTTGTTTCGTCAGAGATCCCTGGCTGCTGGAGGCTCGTGTGTATGTGCTAGGGTTACCTGCTAACCTAGCGTGCCGACCCGAATGAATGCTCATCCCCGACCCCGACCAGATAATAGGATGGCTAGCAAGTAAATTAAAACAGTCAGCTCAAGCATGTTTAATCCCACAGCATGAGTACTCCTCTTCAAAGTAATCATTAATATATTCATAGTTATAGATGTGCTTGGTGTACTTGTCACTACCCCAGCTCCCGCGGATCTCTGCGGCCCAGGTGTCCAGCCAAATGGTAGGACCGCCTCCCGCCAGCATGATCATCACATCGTGATAGGTCCCGTCATCCCCGATTATATACTTGGTGTTATAGACCTCGTAAACCGTTTCGCCTTGCATATCATCAACAACGCTTTCGTCATCAGGAAAGAAACGCATGCGGCCCTGGATCACATCTTCTGCCATCCCATCAATCATTCTGCGCAGCTTCTTCTCGCAATCCGTTTGGAACCTTTTCACAATACGTCCTGGCCGTTATCGTTGTATGAACCATCTTCGTTCTCATAGCCCCAGTCAACTTCATAATTGTTCTCGCCTTTATGGATCAGCGGATACTTATACAGGCCTAGAGGTTTGAACCTGACCTGCTTGGCCGTCCACGCCTCCATTGCTGCTTCGCAGTCTTCTCTAGTTTGGCCCCAGACTCTTGGGCATTTCATAGCCAAACACTTGGCAACGTAACAATATTCTAATACTTCCATCTTCTTCTCCTATTAAGTTAATAAAGGTCCAATATAGATGATTGGTTACATTTTGTCAACCATTACGCAATAGATCTATCCAGGGGATCTAGAACTTTTGTCCTGGCCGGAGCTGCTGGCCCAGATCTCTTGTGTTTACTTGTGTGTTCCCTATTGCCTTGCAAACGCAAAGAACTGAGATGGAAACCCGACATGAGATCCCGACCATCCTGCTGGCAAAAAAAACCCCTCTTTCGAGGGGCTGAGTTTTTTGGATAGGTTTGCTTTCCTTTCCTAAGTGGTGAATCCAAGTTGGGCGAATCTCTTTGACCTGTTTAGGCGGGGGCGTGAATGCCCGTTTTTTTTGAGAGTCGCAACCGAAGTTGGTCATGCATCTTACCTCCATTATAAAACGACTGGTTACTTCTTGTCAACAACTATTTTATTACCGGAACTGTCCTGGCTTTTTCCCAGGGCCAGAGATCCCAGCCTCATGTGTGTATGTGTTTGTTTGTTTGTGTGTATTAGTGCCTTGAAAAAACTAAAGACTGTTCCGACTTCCCGACAAAAAAAACCCCGAATAAATCGGGGTAAGTTTGGAGTGCGTTATTTAATTCATACTTTAAATACCTCGCTAAGTTTTTTAAACAAGGAGTTCAAGTCAAGAGAATCAATCTGAGCAATACATATCTCTTGCTCAATCTCTTCTCTAAGAGTGTACTCACTAGGAATATCTATCCTAAGTCGCTCTTCATAAATGCCGTTAGAGTAGTGTCGGTCTTCAGTTACCTTTATATGCTCTCCCCAACCTTTAGCTTCGTTGAGGTCTTCAATATCCTGTTGGATAGACCTATTCACCTCCCTAATCTGTTCGTGGTAATGGTCAATCTCGGCTTTCTTTTTAAGAATGGCTTTACACTCTTTGGTATTTTGGAACTTGGCATCAGCAATTTTCACCTGACCTTGTAAAGTCCTGATGTGCTTTTGTGCTATCGCTCTTCTTTCTATTGCAGTCGTTTTCATTATTTTCTCCTATTAAGTTAATGAACCATAAGTGTAACACAAGTGGGTACATTTGGTATAACTATTTTAATTCATTTGCAGACAACATTTCTATCCCTCCAGCAGAAAATTGGATCTGTTTTGGAAGCCCCAGCCTCCTTGTGTTGTGTTATTATTTGTGTGTTATATCCAACCCCCGATTTCCCGAATCCGACCTCCCGACCCGATTAAAGACCCGACCCGATTTCTCATGCTTTTTTGTGGGAGAGAGACAAAGAGACAGGGCTAATGCGATTAACTTTCGAATTCCCTGCATGAGCGTAAATAACACTATATAAACTTATTACAAATAGTAGTCTAAAATACTTGCTATATAGTTTACTTCCTGTAGTATTAAGGAGTGATAAGAATTATATGGGACAAGATAACTTTTCATTAGAAAGATGGAATTATATTAACCGAAGCTCTTGCGTTATTTATTAACTTTGGTCTTATCACAAAGTCTGATTTTCCCTCGTTGCGAGGTGGTTTGTACAGACTTAAAACAACAAAACCTGTGGGGCTCCACGTCAACAGTATAAGAGTTAGGTTGGTAACCTATCCGCCCCACACTTTTTACAGTTTATTAATAAGAAAGGAGAAATGTATGGATAAAGGAATGATGGATATAGTCGACAGTTTAACTAATAGTCTTGACCTTTTGGTTAAAACTCAACGTTCAACGCAGGAGTTTATGACTACTCAGTTAGACGTTAATAAAATGCTTATTGATCGTATTACACGATTAGAAGCTAAAACCAATGTAATAAAAACCGAAGAACCTTCAGGCGTGAGTGATATATTTGATAATATGATTAATCGTTTAAGAAGAGAGGGAGACAATGCCGAGAAAAGCTAAACCAAAGTTTGATTTAAATCCGT
>ENA-ORXF01002129-ORXF01002129.1-marine-metagenome-genome-assembly--contig:-NODE-2129-length-12083-cov-14.579210_pt1 | contig 12083 bp, 6 predicted proteins | sample MGYA00237864_ERZ511476 | MGnify/ENA primary metagenome ERZ511476 (study PRJEB26306, sample SAMN06343908) | marine metagenome | isolation source: coastal waters | place: Atlantic Ocean: West Antarctic... | reverse complement strand
GCTACAGCTCCAGCGGCAATCCACTCAATAACTAGATCTTGAATACTGACGCCATTGGGCGAGCTATTTTGACCAAAACCCTGCTGCAGTCGTGAGACTTGATACTCCATGCGTAAGGCCTTGTCCTCTGCTGGCGTATCCTGATCGGCTAGAATTTCGGCACGAATACACAGCAGTCTCAATGCTTTTTGGTGGTCATTACTTCCTGATGACGAGTGACCCAAGGCTATTTTCGTGTCAAGCGCGTGGCGGCCATTTTTGGGCCATTGCTCAACACTGTCAATAAAGTCTTTGGCTGTCTGGAGTAAGCTTTCGCTCTCGGTGGTATCCGTAGCTATTTGAGATAGCCGAATCATGTCACAGGCAGTAAACAGGTTATCCCAAACTTGCGCCTTGGCCAGCGTTAACTGGTTAGTTATGGCAGTCTCAAAGGTGGTGACCGCTGAATGGAAATGCTGATTAATCGCCACTGAGGCAGTCTTTGGTAAATTGCCCACTGCGCTGAATTCACGCTTGCATTCTGTAACTCGGCTTCGCGCATCCAGTAGCTCTTTGCCACTTAATTGGGTGAGTGTTTTGACTTCGTTGGTGAGCGCTTCTGCAGCGGCCTTATGGGCATTCAGCTCGGCTTTAAATTCTACCGACTGTTGTTGGCGTTGAGCAAAGACAGCATCGCAACTTACTCTGAACAATCGCCATAGCTTTTGCTCTTGCTTACGAGCCACTACACCCACTTGCTTCCATTGCGCTTGTAAATTTTTGACCTTTTCAGTCGCGGCTCTCTTGTCACTGATCTCTAACAAAGCATCTACTTGAGCAATCAGCTGTTGCTTGCGCTCAGCGTTGTGCTGCTGATGCGAAGATAACTTTTCACGCAGACTATCGAGCAATCGATCAAATTTTTTCTGTAGGGGTTTATTGGCATCTCGATCCGTGGGCGCATAGCTTTGCCACTCCTTAATCGCGGTACCAATCAATTTTTCGGTCAATTTCCAGTCAATACTCTCTGAGCCATCACCCTCCCAAGTTTGCGCGGCAACATAGTCATTCAGTTGGCCAATCAAGATACGACGTTTCTCAATATTACTGCGGCGAATCTCTGACTTTTGCTCATAGTAAATCTTACATGGCTGATAGGCTTGTTCGGCTAGCGTGTGAAATACTTCCCAAAGTTGCTGGTCTTGTGAATCTTTGCTCAATAACTTCCACTGATCTTGCAGGCGGCGAATTTTACTAGCCAGCGCCTCGGGATTGTCTTGGCTATTTGTTAGCGCTTCCATTTGGTCAATTAGTTGCTGTTGCTTTGGTTCTACAGCAAAGTTTTTCCAATCGAGCAATTTACCCAATGCGCCATCAAGTTGTTCAACCTTAGCCGTCATTGCCGCGGGTAGCTTACCGAATTCACCAAGCTTTCGTTCCAGCGTGCGACGTATGCCTGCAGCATCTCGACTCAGACCTTTTTCCATTGCCTGGTTTGCTTGACTAATCAGAGCATTGATATGACGCTGACGGTTAATTTCAACTTGCTTTTTATCGGCCCAATATTTGTCATGGTCAGCCAATATTTTCCGAGCATCAACAACCTGCTGCGGTACCATTGTTGACGGCAGCACACTGGCAGTTTGAAGCCGTACTTTGACAGTTTTGTAGGCGGCCTGTTGGCCAGAAAATTTCTTTTCTTCGCTTTGCTCTTCATTTTGCGTTGCATCTGTTGCGTCTACAGTAAGCAAGGCTACTTGACTTTGCAGGCTACCAAACTCACTGAGCAGTTGCAGCTGTTGTTTAACGCCCTCATTAGCCAACGTAAATGCTTTAATGCTAGCGTTTTTAGCTGAGGCTAGCTCAAGTGCCTGATTCCACTGTTTAACATGAGCAGTATGCTGTGACCGAATGCTTGCAACCTCATCAGCATTACCGTCGCAGCCATAGACCTGACTAAGCAGGGCATGGAGCTGGTCAATAACCTGTCCAAAACTTGCTTCGGCAGCCTCATTAGCAGCCTTGCTTGCAGCAATGTTGGTTAGTTCTAACTCATGAGCATCGATCGTCTGCTGGCTCAATGCAATGGCCTGCTGAGCTTGACTTTTGAGAGGCTCAGAAGATGCGCTCTCCAAGTCAGCCCAAGCGGCCATCATACGTGTTGCTCTACCCATAAACTGCTTATCAAAAGGCCGCTTACTGTGGGCGACTAGGCGCTCGCAGAGATCGACAATGTCCGTCTGAATTTGTTCTGCATTTTTCTCTTGATCACGCAACTGATCACACTTGTCTTTAACGATTTTGTACACCAGCTTATCTTTGCCTCTCGTGTCTTTTAATAATCTTTTTAGCTGGCTGGCATCCTCAATCTTGGCGGCAGCTAACTCTCGCACCCGCGCGGGGACCCCCTCTATGGCAACCTGATAAAGAAACTCTGCATCAGTGTGGGTATTGAGCAGTTGAGTCAAAATATCTGCGCTTGCACAAAATCCGACGATGGACAGCTGCGTCAATCCATCAATGTCACGCTGGATGAATTCATCAAGCTTAATACTGCCGTCATCAATTAAACTAGCGATACGCAGTTTGGCCGCCTGTTGTAGTTTTAATGAGTTATCAGCAACAGCCAGGCCAGTTAATACGGGACCATCTAATACATAGGCGATCGCGGCTATGCGCAAGCTCTCTGCCTCGTCTCCCTGGATAACCAGCGTCAGTGCATCCATTGATAGGCTAGGTAGCTCCGCCATCCGCTGCTCAAGGGTTTTCGGCTTTATCTTATCTAATAGCTGCGACATTATCGCCATGCTGTATTCCTTTTATTCAAAATCCAAAACTAGCAAGATGGATGATTTAAGCTGATTAATACCGCGATTTAACCCGCCATTTCAGTGGTCGGTAATTCTACACCTAATAGGAGTGCTGGGAAATAATATAGGCAGGGTTAATTTGTCTATTGGTTTTCATATTGACCGTTTACTCTCTTAGAATCAGCCTGCGGGGGTGTCAAAAACTGCTAGTATTTTTTACGAATATGGCATTGCCGCAAGGTATGGTTTTATGATCAGATAAGGTACCCTAGATAACGATGGTTTTTGTCAGTCAGTGTGTCAGAAATCGCAACACTTAGCTCTCGCCAGAAGAGCACCAGCATTAAGGAAATTAGCCTATGAAGGCAATACTGATTAGCTGCTTTACAGTCGCTTGTGCTATTGGTTGTATACCAAAATTAGTTGCAGAGGAAGCGATAAAAACGACTGTAATGGAGGGGTTTCCGCCAACACGAGAGTCTCAGGCAACCATGCAAAATTACCGTGAGCATCCGTTTAATCAGTGGACTTTCCGTAATGCCGGAGCTCCTCTAAATGTCGTTATGATTCCGCGACAGGGGAAAATACGAGAGTTACCTGGCCCAACTCAACCCGGTTTAGCTGATTTCATGGTGACGGATGTTGGCGGAAAAATAATGGGTCTTGATACGTTATTTAGCACCAACTATGCCGATGGTTTAGTGGTAGTGAAGGGTGGTAACTTACTTCATGAGAGCTACTTTCATCAGTTCAATGGTCATGCACAGCACCTTTGGTTTTCGATGAGTAAATCTTTAGTCAGTTCTGCGCTGGGTTTATTGGTTGCGGAGGGTAAGGTAGATCTTGCCGCTTCACCAGCAAAATACATTCCGGAGCTTAGGGGCAGTGGGTTTGAACGTGTTTCTCTACAAAATGTTCTTGATATGGCTAGTTCAATTGACTTTAAAGAGACATACACTGACGTTAGCTCTGACTTTGCGGTGCATTATGCGCCAGCACTTAATTTAGGTTGGCTAAAGGGTGCTGCTGATGTGCAACCAGACAGTGCTAACATTTATGGCGTACATGATTTTTTAGCCAAGTTCATTAAGCCAGATACCCAGCGAAAACCCGGAGATAATTTTGATTACAACTCTAGTAATGCTGATGTGTTGGGGTGGATTATTGCACGGGTCAGTGGCCAGCCGTTCCAAGACTATATCCAACAGAATATTTGGTCTAAATTAGGCGCAGAGCACGACGCCTACATTGCCGTTGACCGCGCCTTTATGCCAGCTGTGACCGGAGGTATGAACAGTACGACCAGAGACGCGGCGCGTTTTGGCATGATGATTCGTGACCGTGGACAGATTAATGGTGAGCAGGTCATTCCCTCCAATTGGGTGGATGCTACCTTGGATATTACCGATAAGCTTCGCTCAAACATGAAAGCCAATATGAATTATGGTAGCGAACCTTGGTCTGCCTATCACAACATGTGGTGGTTGTTGGATGAAACTAAGGGAGAGTACTGTGCAGTTGGTATTCATGGTCAAATTATTTATATTAATCGTGCTGCAGACACCGTTATGGTGTGGTTTTCAAGTCAGCCTGGAGCCGCCGCAGCTAGAGATGTAAACTTTAAATCGAAACTCAAAGCCGCAAGAACCTTGGCTGACTATTTAAAAAAGTGAGTAGCGAATGAATACTAACCTTCAATGGTTTAGCGGCCTATTTCTTGTGTCTATCATGATGGTGTCAAGCCAAGCTACAGCGTCTGAAAGTATAGGTAGCTCAACCCCAATTTCTGCACATCAAGCGGCTAACTTAATGCAGTTGCCTTTGAACTGTGCCGAGACTGAGTACCCGAACAAGCTAAGTCAAACCTTGCGTAGTGGTGATGACTTGGTGTCGCCAAAGATATTGCACCCAGCCTTCTATGGATGTTTTGACTGGCACTCTGCTGTGCATGCTCATTGGTCTATGGTGCGGTTACTTAAAGCGTACCCCCAAGTTGAGGGGGGTGAGCGCGCTGTGGCGATATTGCAACGTCACATCACCTCGGCTAATATCGCTGCCGACATTGACTATATGCAAGGTAACCCCTCGTGGGAGCGACCTTATGGTTGGGCTTGGCTGTTAAAGTTAACCACAGAATTACATGACTGGGATAACCCTGCGGCTACATCTCTTATATCGGTGCTTAAACCTCTCGCTGAAGAAGTGTCTGCTATGTATGTACAGCATCTTCCCAAGCTCATTTACCCCATTAGGGTTGGCGAACATAGCAATACAGCATTTGGGTTAACCTTCGCTTGGGATTACGCCATAATGTTTAAAGATTTACCCTTGCAGCAGGCAATAATGCAGCGGGCTGATGATTTTTATGCTGAGGACAAAGACTGCCCTATTTCTTGGGAGCCCAGTGGTTACGACTTCTTGTCGCCCTGCTTAGAGGAGCTTGATTTAATGCGTAGAGTATTGCCGGAAAAACAATTTACAGTCTGGGTAAGCAAATTTTTGCCGGCACTTTTAAACCAAGACTTTGATTTGGCCGTGGGTGAGGTCGGTGATCGCTCTGACGGAAAACTAGTGCATCTAGATGGCCTTAACTTTAGCCGCGCCTGGGTGCTCGCAGCACTTGCGCAACAGTATCCTCAGTTCAGCCATTTACAGGGGGTGGCAGACAAACATATCGCTTATTCACTACCTAATTTAGTGGATGACAGCTACGAGGGTGGACATTGGTTGGGCTCTTTTGCTATTAATGCACTATTGCCCTAATAAATTAGTTGTTTTTTGGAGTGAAATAATAATCTTGTGAATTTTGTTACCTATGCAATACCTTTTTTCTTACTGCTGATTGTTATTGAATTGGCATGGGGCTGGTCAAAAGGCAATAACACTTACCGCGTTAATGACAGCCTCAATAGTCTCAGTTTGGGATTGCTAAGTACGGTGACCAAATTTGTATTCTTAAATATTGGTTTGCTGGTATTTTCGCGTATCGAACAAAATTATGCGGTTTGGGCGTTTGACATGACGTCCTATGCTCACTGGCTGGTTGGGCTTTTGTTTTATGATTTTTTGTATTACTGGTTTCACCGAATCAGCCATGAGCGTCAATTTTTTTGGGGTTCTCATGTAGTCCACCATCAAAGTGAAGACTACAACTTAAGTACGGCTCTGCGTCAGACCAGCACCAGCTTTTTAACCACTTGGGTATTTTTTATTCCATGTTTTTTTCTTGGCATGCCTATTTATATGTACGTCAGTATCGCTACTGCTCAGTTGATCTATCAGTTTTGGGTACATACCCAGCATATTCCAAAGCTGGGCTTTATTGAGTGGTTTATGGTCACTCCATCTAACCATCGGGTGCATCATGCGCAAAATAAGGACTACATAGACAAGAACTATGGCGGTTTATTAATAGTGTGGGATCGCTTGTTTGGTACGTTTAAAGAAGAGGATGAACAGCTACAGCCTATTTATGGTATTCGCTCTCCGCTTAATAGTTGGAATCCTTTGTGGGCAAACATTCATATATTTATCAGTATGGCCCGTGATGCTTGGCTCACTGCGCGATGGAGTGACAAGTTCAGAGTATTGTGGGCCCGTACGGGCTGGCGTCCAGCCGATGTTGCTGCTCGTTACCCTGCAGAAAAATCAGACTTAAACAACTTCAACAAATATGATCCGCAACTCAGGGTTAAGGTCAATGTTGGGATTATCGGTCAATATTTTATTGTGTCCATCTTTCATGCTTGGGGAGCGCAACAGGCTTCGCAGCTGAGTACTGAATTACTATGGGCAACGGTCATTGCTCAGGCCTATACCTTAATTGTCATAGGTGCACTTTTGGAAGGCAAACAGACCGCAGGTTTTTTGGAAAATACGCGACTTTTAGTACTTGCGGCAATGCTGTATGTAGGCTCTATGACAGGATTTATTGTCGGCGATGGGCTCTATTATGGCATCGGGTTATTAATGGTCAGTGCGGGGTTAATGCGTTGGTGCTTGAGCGTAGATTCGAGCATACCAAACATGGCTGGGTCTGAGCCCATCTAAGTAAATATTAAATAAATAAAATGGGATTGACCGGTGACAAAAAGTACCAAATCTTCTGAGTATTCTATAGTGTCGCCAATGGCCGCGGCTGTGGTGAGTGTCGATGTAATAGTCGGACAGTCTGTTGATAAAAATCAAATTATTGCTGTCATTGAATCTATGAAAATGCAAACGGCAATTACAGCGCCAGTTGCAGGTATTATCGAAAATATTAACGTCAGTGCGGGCCAGACCATTCAAGAGGGACAGGTTATATGCATGGCTGTTAAATCAAGTGAGCCCAGTGGCGTTAAACATCAAGAGCAAGCAACCACTCATGATGGTGAGAATGCGCTGGATCAGCTCAATCAGCAGCTTGCCTCTAGTCTAGATACCGGGCGCAAAAAATCAGTTGATAAGCGCCATGCCAAGGGTTATCGCACGGCGCGTGAAAACCTTCGCCACCTTTGCGATGAAGGGTCTTTTGTTGAGTATGGTCAGCTTGCGGTTGCTGCTCAGCGAGATCGTATGAGTATCGAAAAGTTGAAAACTGATACTGCTGCAGATGGCGTTATTACCGGCTTGGCGACCATAAATGCTGAGAAATTTGGAGAGCATGCAACTCATGTAGCGGTCATTGTTAACGATTACACGGTACTTGCAGGGACTCAGGGTTATTTTCACCATCGTAAAATTGACCGTATGTTGGAACAAGCTAAACGTTCCTTTCTACCGGTAGTTATGTATACCGAGGGCGGTGGTGGTCGGCCGGGTGATACTGATGTAAAAATACAAATAGCAGGCTTAGATGTACCAACGTTTGCTAGCTGGGCTAGTCTTAGCGGTCAGGTACCCTTGATTGCGGTTAATAATGGCTATTGTTTTGCGGGTAATGCGGCGCTATTTGGCTGTGCAGATATTCGCATTGCCACTAAAACGTCATGGATTGGTATGGCTGGACCAGCCATGATCGAAGGTGGTGGATTGGGTAGTTTTGCACCTACCGAGATTGGTCCAATCGATGTTCAGGCTAAAAATGGCGTTGTTGACTTGGTGGCTGACGATGAAGCACAAGCCACGGAGCTAACGCAGCAATGTTTGAGTTATTTTCAAGGTGAAAGTGCTGGTTGGCAGTGTGCTGATCAGCTCCAGCTAAGAGAGATGATGCCCGCGGATCGGCGTTATGTTTACAACGTACGTTTGGTTATTACACATCTAATGGACAGTGATAGTTTTCTAGAATTGTCCCACGCTTACGGCTGTGCGGTCATTACTGGTTTTGCGCGGATTGAGGGCAGAGCAGTGGGTGTCATTGCCAATGACTGCCGCTACCTGGGTGGCGCTGTCGATGCCGAAGCCGCTGAGAAGACGGCGAGATTCATTACTTTGTGTGACAATTTTGATATTCCATTAGTGTCACTCTGTGACAGCCCAGGATTTATGGTTGGCCCTGCCAGCGAAGAGCAAGCGGCAGTGCGGCGCATGGCACAGTTGTTTATTGCAGGTGCCAAATTAACCACTCCACTGGTAACTATTTTCTTACGTAAGGGCTATGGACTAGGTGCTATGGCAATGGCCGGTGGTAGCTTCCACAAGCCAATTTACAGTGCGTCCTGGCCGAGTGGTGAATTTGGTGGCATGGGGTTGGAGGGCGCGGTTCGGTTGGGGTTTAAAAAAGAACTAGACGCAGTTGCCGATGGTGAAGAGCGAGAGGCCTTATTCAGCCAGTTGGTTAATAAGATGTATGAGCGCGGCAAAGCAACAGAAGCAGCTGCGCATTTAGAAATTGATGCGGTAATAGACCCTGCAGATACGCGTGGAGTTATTGTTAGAGCGTTTAATAGTCGTATAAATTAGATTTGTCATCCCTAAAACTGAGGTAATGTAATGAGCGAAGCTAACGGACAAAGCATGGGCCTGAAAAACCCGTTTGATGGTTGGAAATCTATCGTTATCAGTCTTTATATGACCTTAATTGGTTATGGCGTGTTGGTTGGTATTCCGGTGATTAGTACCGCTTGGGTAACGCTGATGGGGTTTTCAGAGGTAGAAGTGGGACGTGTCGCCGGTGCTGATTTAGGGGGGTTGTCACTGGGAGCGGTAGTAACAGCCATTTTTATAGGCAAAGTAAATAGGCGTATATTGGCGCTTATTGGGTTGTCACTGGCAGTGTTAGCCAATGCGTTGTGTATTAGCGTGGTGGATTACGATCAAGTACTTTGGTTAAGGCTACTGTCGGGCATTGGCAGCGGTATTTATACAGCGGTTGCTGTATCGTCCCTCGGCGCTAGTTCGAAGCCCGCGCGTGCCTATAACGCTATGTTATTTGCCTTTGCTTTTTCGCAGGCGCTGGAAATGCATTTTTTACCGTTACTGTCTATGGCGGGTATTTATACCACGTTTATTGTTGGGTTTTTACTCACTATTCCCTTTCTTGGTTGGATTCCAACGCAGTCATCGAGCGATACTGTCGCTGACGTTGTTAATGACGACTCAATGACTCAGGCAATACCTAAATTTGTACCTTGGTTGTGTCTGGCAGCGATGGTAGTCACCTACACCAATATTGGAGCCTACTGGACCTACATTGAGTTAGCGGCATCCTCTGATCAAGCCGATGCGGAGTGGGTAGGGCAGATCCTAACGTGGGCATCATTTTGTAGTTTAGTAGGCTGTTTATTCGCCACTGTACTGAGCAACCGCTATGGGCTACTCAGGCCGCTGTTAGTAACGCTGACCACTATGGCAGTCATTGTGGGTATGTTAGCCAATGGTATTACCGATAAAAATATCTTAATCAGCGTTTTCTCATTCAATTGCTTATGGATCTTTATTGATGTCTACCAGATGTCAACCATTGCAAACGTAGATAAAACTGGTAGATTCGCTGCTTTGATGCCCGGAGCACAGGGTCTTGGACAGATAATTGGGCCTAACCTAGCAGCCTCAATATTGGGCGCAAATCTTGGCTATTCAGGTGTATTTATTATGTGCGCAGGCGCGGCATTGTTGGCAATGATAATGTACGCATTCTTGTACCTTCGCTTTAGGCGAACGATCCCGGCGTTAGCCTATGCCACGTAAAAAGGGTAGATAGTTTTTCAGAAAATCGTCGCTTTTGATATGGGTGCTAGATACTCTCAGATTCATTAACTTCTTGGGATATATATAATGGTCCGAGTTTTACTTCTAGTCCTCTGCGCTCTCTGCCAGTTGTCATATATGCCAGTTGTGCAGTCATCCGATGTTTTTATATCCAGTGGTACTAACACTCCGCTCAGCTCGCCTAAAGTGAACGTTCAACAAGGTCGTTTATTGGGTTCATGGCAACAGGTAGATGACGATCTGCTTGCTGTGTTTCGTGGAGTGCCATTTGCGGCCCCCCCTATAAATGAATTGCGCTGGGCTGCGCCAGCAGCGCCAGTAATGTGGGCTGGTGAAAAAAGTGCAGCTGAGTTTGGCGCGCAATGTATGCAAAGTCGTTCGCCCTCATTGTTTATAGCATCCCTTATTCGAGGGCAAGGGTTACCAGAAGCTGAGGCTCAAGCAGCGATAAGTGCCCTGGCGAACAGGCCGCCACCACCAATGAGTGAAGACTGCTTGTTTTTAAACCTTACGACACCAAATCTAACCCCCGAGAAAAAACTTCCGGTAATGGTTTGGTTTCATGGTGGTAGTCATCAAACGGGAACCTCATCAGCATCTATTTATCAATCAACGAGACTACCTCAGCAAGGTATTGTGCTGGTCACAGTCAATTATCGTTTAGGCCCCTTTGGCTATCTTGCGCACCCCGCATTATCTGCGGATGATCCGAATGGAGTATCCAGTAATTATGGTATTTTGGATCAGATTGCGTCCTTAAAATGGATTCAAAACAATATTCACAATTTTGGCGGTGATCCTAATAATGTCACCATCTTTGGCGAAAGTGCAGGTGCCCAGGCGGTGTCTGAATTGATGGCTTCGCCGCTTGCGGACGGGTTGTACCACAAAGCCATCATGCAATCCGGTGTTTATTCGTGGCATCCCATTCGTCTAAAGCAAGGCTTTGGTAAAATTCCATCAGCAGAAGTTATTGGCCAGAGTTTTTTTGCGCTCAATGGACTCGCCACAATGACTGCTAGCGCCGAGGACTTAAGAGCTATTCCAAGTGATGCTATTTCCAATGCGGCTGTTTCAGATCGACGATTTTTAGGTGCTTTTTTGCCGGTCGCTGATGGTTATGTGCAACCTGATCCAGTGGTTGATTTAATCTTAGATAACAAGACCGCGCCGGTACCTATATTGCTTGGCTATAATGCTGATGAAGGCTCGCTTTTTTATCAATGGTACCAACGACCAACCCGCATGGAACATAATTTTCCGGATGAACTATCTTCGCGGTTAGCGCGATTTAGTGAGGTATTTGGAGATGATGCTAAAGTCCTGATAAGGTCCTATGGGTTGGATCATCCTGAGACCTTTAAATTGGGCGAGGCAGATATGCTTGGGGATGATTCTTACGGTGTGCATACACGTCTGCTGGCAGATGCGCATGCTAAGCGCGAGCTGCCAGTATACCTTTATCAGTTCCGACGAGCCTCGCCTTTGGCAGGACAAACCGCGGGTGCTCATCATGCGGCCGAAATTCCCTTTGTTTTTGACAGTCATTTTTTGCCGATTAACTCGTCAGGTGAGAGGCTAACCGATGTTATGGTGACTTACTGGGCGAATTTTGCAAAGAACGGTAACCCCAACGGCGAAGCTATTCCTAAATGGCCGGCTTATGACACAAAGACAAAGCGCTGGATGATTCTTGATCATGACATTAGCGTTGAAGCTGATGTTCGGAAAGTAAAACTGGATGCTATTGAGCGGACTTATTTAGATATTATTGGCCGTGCGCCTAAAACTTAAGCATCGTTCTTAAAGAAATTGGGCTTTTACGCTAAAAGAATAATCTACTAGTTTTGCGGTCATAAGTTTAAGGATCTAGTACTAGCAGATTGTCGCTAAAGGTACTCCATCACTCCATCACTCCATCACTCCATTACTCCATCATTCCATCATTCCATCACTCCATGTTTATTGAATCTAACCTCTAACTATCAGCAGCCTTGTCTATGCAATAATGATATATAAATTCATATATATTAGGAGTCGGGTAATTTTTATGAATGACCTTATTAGTCATCAATAACCACCCACTTTAAGGGAAGGTGGTTATTTTGGGGGTCAAGTTAAGAATAAAGATTATTGGTTCTCTGGAGCATCGATATCTTT
>ENA-ORXF01002122-ORXF01002122.1-marine-metagenome-genome-assembly--contig:-NODE-2122-length-12098-cov-4.311372_pt1 | contig 12098 bp, 12 predicted proteins | sample MGYA00237864_ERZ511476 | MGnify/ENA primary metagenome ERZ511476 (study PRJEB26306, sample SAMN06343908) | marine metagenome | isolation source: coastal waters | place: Atlantic Ocean: West Antarctic... | reverse complement strand
GTCAATTTCTTTTGCATGTCTTTGGCCGTAGTCAAAAGTAATGCAATCGACCTCAATATTTTTACTGACAGCATGATGCATTAGGGTAAAAGAATCCATGCCTCCGGACAGAATTAATACAAGTTTATCGGTCACAATAAACGGAACAGCTCATCAGATTTTGCAGCGCAAATAAAATCATTTTTATGTAAACCTTTGATCTTGTGAGACCACCATTCTAACGTTACAACACCCCACTCAAAAATAATTTTAGGGTGATGGTTCTCAGATTCTGCTAAACCAGCTATGCGATTACTAAACTGAAGGCCGTCCTGATAGTTCTTAAATTTAAATCGCTTACTTAGCTTCTGCACCTCAAGTGATTCTATTGACCAGCCATCCAGATCATTTAAAAAAATCTTTTGATCTTCTGTTGAAACTAGAGGAGCTCCTATCTCACAAGCAGAGCATTGCGCACTAACTAGCTCACTCACAAGCCACCCTTTGTGAGCTTTCTAGGGTTCAGCAAGGCTTGTAATTTCTTTACAGGCAAACCAGTTTCCTCATGAGCCACATCGATGATTGCTCTTTTTTCTTTGTATGCTTTTTTTGCAATTTGTGCAGCCTTTGCATAGCCAATTTCTCTATTAAGAGCGGTAACTAACATTGGGTTTTTATCCAAGGATTCTGAGATATTATCTCCGTTTACTTTAAAAGTCTTAATTGCCTTATTTGCAAGGGCAGGCATTGAATTCGCCATAAGATTGATGCTTTTTAAAAGGTTATAAGCTATCACGGGCAGCATGACATTGAGTTGAAAGTTACCAGATTGCGAAGCAATAGATACAGTTAGATCATTGCCAACTACATCCGCGCAAGCCATGGCAACTGCCTCAGGGATAACAGGATTAACTTTGCCAGGCATAATGCTGCTACCAGGCTGCAATGCCTCAAGCTCTATCTCACCCAATCCAGTTAATGGGCCGCTATTCATCCACCGCAAATCATTAGATACTTTGGTTAGAACCAAGCTTAAATTCTTAACGCCTGAAGAGAGCTGAGCTGCTGCATCTTGAGCGCTCAATGATTTAAAATAATTAGTAGATGTTTTGACATCTAATTTTGTTAATTTTTTTACCTCTGAAGCGAACACCTTACCAAAATCTTGATGAGCATTAATTCCTGTGCCAATCGCTGTGCCGCCTTGAGGTAAATATGCAATCTCTGTTAAAGCAGCTTGTATTAGTTTTTGTGCTGATTTTAATTGCGCACTCCAGCCAGATAACTCTTGAGCAAAAGTCATAGGCATAGCATCCATTAAATGTGTCCTTCCTGTTTTGGTAATAGGCCCTAGTGACTGACTTTTTTTATCGATAGTTTTAATGAGGTGAGCAAGGGCTGGCATTAATAATCTGTTGGAGTCCAATAAGGCTGCAATACATATCGCTGTCGGAATCACATCATTGCTACTTTGGCTCATGTTAATGTGGTCATTTGGATTAATTTTTAGCCTAGATTTTTTAGATGCCAAGCTTGATATGACTTCATTAGCATTCATGTTAGTGCTTGTACCTGAGCCAGTTTGAAATATGTCCAAGGGAAATTGATCGTCGTATTTACCAGACATAACTTCCTTGGAGGCAACTTTAATAGCTGTAGCTTTTTTTGCATCGAGAAGCTTTAACTTCTGATTTGCAGCAGCTGCTGAGAACTTAATAATACCCAGGGCTTCAATAAAACTCCTGCCAAAGGGAAAGGCAAACATAATCCCACTAATTTTAAAATTTTCTAACGCACGCTGAGTTTGAGCACCCCAAAGAGCATCGGCTGGAACTTTAACTTCACCGAGAGTGTCCTTTTCAATCCTAAATTTCATATATACTCCATGTTTAGGTAGACTATTTTACACTTTAGGGGGGAAATAATGGAAAAATTTGCACCAATAAGCATCGATGTTGCCCAGGGAAAGCTTCCTCATAAAAATAAAGGCCTTGAGATGGTTGAGTGCTCATCCATGGAAGAAACTAGAAGAGATCAGCTGGAGCGCTTAACTGCTGGATTTAGGCTGTTTTCTTATTTTGGCTATGATGAAGGTGTGGCTGGTCATATCACCCTTAGAGATCCTGAACACAAGGATCATTTTTGGGTTAACCCACTAGGTGTCCATTTTAGTCAAATTAAAATCTCTGACCTTTTGCTGGTCAATCATGCCGGTGAGGTGGTGCAAGGAGAAAGGCCTGTGAATGTTGCAGCATTTGCCATTCACTCTCGACTACATCACGCCAGACCAGATGTTAATGCTGCAGCACACTCTCATTCAATGTTTGGTAAAACCTTCTCAACTTTCGGCAAGTTGCTGGATCCTATCTCTCAAGACTCATGTGCCTTTTACGAGAGACAGGCCATTCACAACCACTTTTCAGGTGTGGTTGAGGAAACTGAAGAAGGAGATAATATCGCTAATGCTTTAGGAGATAAAACAGTCTTATTTTTGCAAAACCATGGTATTTTGAGCACAGGTTCATCGATAGATATAGCTCTTTGGTATTACTTCTCCCTAGAAAGATGCTGCCAATCGCAGCTCATTGCTGATGCGGCCGGCAAAACAACTCTCATCCCTCATGACACAGCAATCAAGACAAGAGAATATATTGCAAATGACTTAGCAGCATGGGCAAGCTTTCAGCCTCTTTACGACATGATCATGCAAAAAGAACCTGATCTTTTGGAATAGCTAGCTACCAATAATTGCTTTAGTTTCGAGACATTCATGCAAACCTGCAAGACCATGCTCTCTTCCATTACCTGATGTTTTAAATCCACCAAAAGGAGCTGCTGGACCTTTGGCCCCTCCATTGATGCTAATTTGACCGGCTCTAATTCTTCTGGCTACTGCCTTGCCATGATCTTCATCACCTGATTGAACATATCCTGCTAAACCATAGGGGGTATCGTTTGCAATTTCGATAGCCTCATCTTCGTTCTCATATTTAAGAATACATAAAACAGGACCGAACACTTCTTCTCTGGCTATGGTCATATCATTCGTAACGTCACCAAAAATTGTTGGTTTCACAAAGTAGCCTGCGTCCATACCATCTGGTCGGCCAACGCCACCAGCAACTAATCTAGCTCCTTCATCAATACCAATTTGAATCATACGCTGAACTTTTTCATACTGCGTTTTATTAGATATTGGACCAATTCGAACTCCTTCTGTCTCTGGTGAGCCAACAAGTGTTGAATTTGCTACTTCAGCTGCAACTGATAAAGCTTGCTCATAATGCTTGGAGGATACTAACATTCTAGTTGGAGCATTACATGACTGGCCTGTGTTCATAAGGCAATGATTGACACCTGATTTCACTGCTTTTTCAATATCAGCATCATCAAGAATGATGTTGGCAGATTTTCCGCCAAGTTCCTGAGAGACTCTTTTAACGGTTGGAGCTGATGCAATAGCAACTGCAATACCAGCTCTTGTAGAGCCAGTAAAATGCATCATATCAACATCTTCATGCTCGGATAAGGCAGCACCAACGATTGGGCCCATTCCATGAACCATATTAAAAACACCAGCTGGGACTCCAGCATCATGCAAAATTTCAGCAAAGGTGATTGCGCAAAATGGAGTGATCTCACTTGGCTTTAAAACCATGGTGCAGCCAGCAGCAATAGCAGAAGCAACTTTTGTACACATTTGATTCATTGGCCAGTTCCATGGAGTAATCATCCCCACTACACCAATAGGCTCTTTTCTAATCAAGTAATTATTTTCCATTGACTCAAATTCAAAAGACTTAAGTAACTCCAATGTATCGCTAAAATGTGATTTACCTGCTACGACCTGTGCCATTTGAGAGAGCCATAATGGAGCCCCCATTTCTTTGGAAATAGTATTTGCTAATTCATCTGAGCGTTTCTCATACTCTGCAATAATTGACTCCAATAGAGTAACTCTTTCTTCTTTGGATGAGAGTCCAAATGTCTTAAATGCATTTTTAGCAGAACTAACTGCAAAATTAATATCTTCTTTTGTCCCAGCAGATACCGATCCAATTACGGACTCGTCAGACGGATTAACCACCTCTATAGTTTCTTGGCCGATAGACTCTACCCATTCACCATTGATATAAAACTTAAGATTGTTAGACATAATATTTTCCTCTAAAAAATGACTTTTGATTATAGCTGAATACCTTAAAATATAACCAATCTTTATTTAAGAAATAAACAATTTAAATAGTACTACTCTCTTTTGCTTCCTTAAAAGCAAGTATCGCGCGCTGACGAGAGCTCTTAAGATCCAGTATTGGTGGTGGATAACTATTAGATGAGAAAAGATCTAATGTTGGCTGATGGATCTCTTTGGGAGAAAGGTGGCGGAGCTCGGGTATAAATTTTTTTATAAATTCTCCAGTCGGATCAAAGTTCTGGGACTGGGTTATAGGATTAAAAATCCTAAAATAAGGTGCTGCATCAGTTCCTGTAGATGAGCTCCATTGCCATCCTCCATTATTTGATGCGAAATCACCGTCGATTAAATTTTTCATAAAAAATCGCTCGCCCACGCGCCAATCATGGAACATGTTCTTTGTAAAAAACATTGCCACAACCATGCGCAGCCTATTGTGCATCCACCCCTCTTCAAGCATCTGCCGAATTGCAGCATCCACAATGGGAAAGCCTGTGTTGCCAGTTTTAAATGCCTGAAGCTCTTGATCTGAATGACGCCAATTCATCTCTTTTGTATATTTTTGAAAGGGTAGATTTTTACTCACTCTTGGGAATGAGTGCATGATGTTTCGATAAAATTCTCTCCAGATAATTTCATCAATCCACTTACAAATGCCTTTATTACCAGAAGTGAACTCAAAATTATTTATTTTTAAGCCCTCTAGAATAGATCTTTTGGGAGAGATCACTCCCAATGCCAAGTAAGGAGAAAGACGACTGGTCCCCTCAAGAATTGGAGTATTTCTAGTTTCGCTGTAGTGACTGACTTTTTCTTCAAGAAAATTATGCAGTCTCATCATTGCCTCTTCCTCTCCTGCTGGCCATAGATCAATGTTTGCTTGATGAGATCGAATAAAACTCAATGATTTTAAATCACTTGAAATATTAATCTTTTTTAATGGAGTTGTTTGGATAGATAAATCTAAAAAGTCCATGGAAAAATTTTCAAGCCAGCGTCTCTTAAATGGTGTAAAAACAGAGAATGCATTTCCTTGACCTGTTTTTAAAAAACCGGGCTCGTAAATAACTTGATCATGGGAGCAAGTCGTTGAGATGTCTATTTTACTTAAGTGGCTAATAAGACTTTGATCTCGCTCAGACTCATTAACTCCAAACTCATTATTCAAAAATACATGTTGCACATCATTCGTCTTTAGAAAATGAGAGAGGTCTTTATTAATAGTGGCAAAGCTATCTGTATTAATTGAGATTAAGGGAATATTAAGTTTTTGTAGGCCTTTTTCTAGTGCAACAAGATTGTTTATTAAGAATTCGTGCTTAACATTAGATTCATTATGAAGATCCCATTGCGTCTGGGAAAATACATAGATAGCTATAAGTTCTTCGCAAGCATTAGAGGCTGCGAGGAGTGCTGGATTATCATCTAGCCGTAAATCAGATCGAAACCAAATTGCTCCCCTCACCAGCCTATTCTCTGTACTAGGGTATTTTTTAAATCCTCTCTGTGATGATTAATTTTTTTTGTTTGATTCTCCATGACCTGCAAATCAAAGTCACAAATGGGTTGCCTGGTCATCAATGTTAGATCAGCGTATTTTTGGAGATGATTTTCATAGCGTGCAGGCGAGTTAATGGAGGCAGGAAAGATTGTGGAAACTGGTTTGCCGCTGCTAATAGATTCTGTAATCATCATTGCACTATCCTCTGTAACAAAAATAAATTCTGCACTTCCAAGCAAACCAGAAAGATTAAAATTATGTGCACCTTCGTGAAAGAATGCTGATTGATTTGACAGCAAGGAAGATAAAGATTTTTTTAATAGCTTTTCCACTGCAGGGTTTGTCCTCCTAGAGGTTACAAGAGTAATGGGTAGCTGAGTCTTGGCATTGAGTTCTATAATTCTATCAATTAAAAGGATCCACTCAGATTCATCATATGAATAACCAATTCCCTTCCCTCCAATTAAAAAGAAAAGGTGTTTATGCATATTTGCATTTTCAGATTCTATGGAGCATATCTTGGGAGAATACAAATTTGGAGTGAGCACAGCAACTACGTTGGCAGGATCATCAAAGTATCTTTCCACTGTGACAAGGGCGCTAAAAAGTTTTACCTGCATCCCTCTTGGAGACCCAAGCTGAATAAGTGGTTTGCCGTGTAGCATTCTAAGAGCTGCACAAAATGGAGCTGTATTACCTCCAGCAGCAACAATTAGATCATATTCAAAAATACAGACTGGCCCATACAACCAAAGGATGCACTTTGCAGAAAACATGCTCTCAGTCTTAAGTAATAGTCTAGATATTATGGTTATAACTGATCGAAGCGCATGAAAGCGCCACTTCATCTCATGTATCGTTGAATGCACTTCAAATGATTCACTTAAAAGTGTCACAGTTCCTTTGGACTGATTGTAGTGCCCTGGGATGCCATCGCTGATGATTAAAATATTTTTCAAGATAGGTACTTTGCTTTATAAAGTTCTACCAATACGTCGCCTGCCATCATGCGCTCTGCCCGAGCAATATCCGCTGGGTTATCTACACCTAAAATAGGAGAAGTTGAAAGCACACCCTTTATTTGTAGGTTATTTTCTAGAAACCTCATCATGTCAATTGACTCTAGCTCTTCTAAAGGAGTGGGTGCTAGCTCGGTGTATTTTTTTAATGCTGCATTAGTAAAACCAATCATGCCTAACTGCCTGATAGCATTGGTGCTGTAATGAGGTATATGCGAACGAGAGAAGAAATTGATTTGCAAGTCCTGGTTAAGAATTGACTTCACAACGTTAGGGTTTGTGAGATCATCTCCTTCAATCGGATACACCAGATTAACTACTTCAAAAGTTTTTTTAGTAAATGCAGCTTTTAAACTCTCAATGTCTGCAGGAAATATTTGAGGCTCATCGCCCTGCAGCAATAAAATTACATCATAAAATTCTCCACGCTCAGATAAAATATCAAGCACCTCTTTGGCCCGCTCAGTTGCTCTATTATGATGATGGCCTGTTAAAACTGCTGGTATATGATGATCTTCTGCCCAGTTCATAATTACATCATCAGGGGTTGCTATTACAAGTGAATCACAGGAGTTTGCAAGTAAAGCACGTTCATAACAATGAGCAAGCATTGGAGTATCTAAGATTTTCTCAAGGGGCTTACCTGGAAATCTAGAGGAGTCCATGCGAGCCGGAATGACTCCAAGAACTCTACTCATCTATGTGTGAATGGAAGTCTTGCAGTGACATCTAACATCCTAATATCAACACTAAAGGCAATCATATTGTAGCCCCGCTCTTTAAGATCATTGATTTTCTCTGCTTCTGGCTCAACTAAATGATAGCCACATTTAATCTTGTGATCAGCTGCAGTTTTCAGAATTTTATCTTCGGATTCCTTAAAGGCATTTGAAGTAAAAACTCCGGCAGCTCCAAGAGAGGCAGAGAGATCATATGGTCCTAAAAAATAACCAGAGATGTCTGTAGAAAATATTTCATTGCAGTTTTGAGTGCCTTCCATGGATTCAATTTGAGCATAAATCTCAACCTCATGAGAAGCATTTTCAATATAGCTAGATTTTAAATGCTGCTCGCCATAGCCTTGAGCTCTTGCCAGACCCATTCCACGAATTCCTTCAGCAGGATAGCGACAAGCAGAAATAATATGCTCAATTTGTGATTTAGTTTCAATCATAGGAGCTAATATGCCCTTGGCTCCAGCATCTAGAACTCTTTTGATCTGAGATGCATCATGCCCTGATAGCCTAACAAAGGGTTTAGAGCCTGCAAGATTAATTACTCTAATAAGATTAGCCGCTTGATGAATGGTAATTGCGCTATGCTCTAAATCAATTACAACCCACTCATACCCTGCATTAGCAAATATCTCTGCTATTGACTCATCAGGCAAACTTAACCAAGTACCGATTGAAACATTGCTCATAAATTCATTCTCTTAATTTGGAATTATATTATCATCCAATCCTTTGATTGCTGCTAAACCCATGGAATTAATTCCTTCGATAGTTAAGCTTGACCGATGAGAGGTACCGAAGAAATTTTGAAGAGAAAATAATGGATTATTTTTGACCGGCTCCTCTAGATATACATCAAAAGCGGCAAAAGCCTCGGGCTGACCAGACAAAAAGTCCATAAGATCAACCTCATTCACAATCCCCCCTCTGGCAGTATTAATAATACGAACGCTTGATTTCATTTGGCTCAGCTCAAATGCCGAAATAATATTTTCAGTGCTTGGCAACAATGGTAAATGAACACTTATTGCATCTGATGAACTCAGTATTGTGCTGAGGGGCACTTGGCTTAATAAACCTGGGTCTAGCGATAAACTCTTGCAAATCACTTCAAGCTCTTTACTAGTAAAGTCTTTTGCATCAAAAAACTGAATCTTGCATCTAAATGGCTGTATTAAAGATGCAAGTTTTTGGCCAATATGACCAAAGCCCAATAATCCAATTGTTTTACCATGTAACTCTTGGCCTTTTTCTTGCGGCCACTCCCCCGTGATGATCTCATGGTGATTTTGATGAATTTTTCTAAGTGAGATCATTAGGAGTGTGAAGGCTAATTCAGCAACACTCTGCTTGTTAACACCTGGTGTAAAACCTAGCCTGATACCTTTAGCTACAAATGCCTGAAGATCGAGATTATTCAAGCCTACTCCATATTTACTTACAACCTTAAGCCTTGGTAATTGATCTAATGTTTTGATGTTTATTTCTTCTAAACCAATAATGGCCTTATCTGCTGGGAAAAGAAATTCTATTAACTCTTCGTCATATAGAGTCTTGCCAGATAGATTAAAAATAGTATTAGGGTATCGCTCCTTCAGAACATCTACCAAAAAATTATTTTTAGAAAAAGATCTAGATGCAACTGCAATGACTTCTTTGGATTTCAAGTTAAGCCTCTAGCTTATTATTTGTAAATGTTGCATCAACACGATAATTGGGTTGAAAGTTAACTAGGCTAACACTGCCGCCAGCAGCACTTACAATTGCTGCTGCAGCTGCAACGTCCCAGAGAAAAATTCCATTTTCTTTATATGCATCTACCTTACCAGCAGCAACGTATACTCCAGCCATTGCAGCAGATCCAATCATCCTAATTTTTTTCCATTCTTGAAAGTCAGTAATCATGGACTTGAATTCACCATCCGAGTAATGTGTTTTTGCAGGGATTCCTGTGGCTAATGTGGAATCAGTTTTTAAATTGCAGTCTGATACCTTTATCTCTTCTTGGTTTAAAAAAGCAGAAGCGTTTTGATGGCCACAATAAAGATCGTCGTGGTTGAAATCATATATCACTCCAAGCACCGGATTTAATTTATGCATTAAGCCAATGGAAACGCATGAAATAGGTATATCTCTTAAGAAGTTAGAGGTTCCATCGAGCGGGTCAACCACCCAGTAAAACTCACCCAAATCTTCAGTGACACCAGTCTCCTCTCCGAGAATTGGATAGGAGCTCTCTGATGCAATATGTTCTTTAATCAGTTTTTCTGTATCAAGATCTAACTGTAATTTAATGTCACGACCTTGATTTAAAAGTACCTCTAGTTGTTGCCCTTGGTGAGTCAGCAGGTTTTTACCAGCCAGTATGGCTGCAGATTTTGCAGTATCCAATAAGCTATCAAAATCAAGCATTTAAGAATTTATCTCTAAAGTATGATCCGATGAGACCGCATACAACCATGTGCAGGTCTTCAGCCGGTCCATACTCACCTACTTTTGTTGGAATATGGATGTTTAAATCACAGTTTGCTTGAACATACCCACCATCAAATGCTGTTAGCCCAACGACATAAATATTATGAGACTGTGCGTATTCAATCGCCTTAATTAAATTTTTAGAATTGCCAGAAGCAGAGATGCAAACAATGGTATCTCCTGGCTTTGCAAGAGTTTGCAGTTGTTGTAAAAAAATATTTTCATAGCCGTCATCATTCGCAATGGCTGTAATAACAGCCTGATTGTCACACAAGCTAATTGCACGAAAGGGGTGGTCGAATTGCCTGCTTCCAAGAGCAATATCATTCACAAAATGAGTTGCAGTGGTGGCACTACCTCCATTGCCTAAAAAAAAAGTTGTTGCATCCGACTCTCTCGATTCAAGTAATAAATCTGCAAACTGCGCAATAGTCGATCTATCTAGTTTCGCAATTAACTCAGTTAGATACTGTAAATAACTGTTTGAGAATTCCTCAGATCGCTTCATATTAACTCCATATTTAATCGTAAAACTTAGACTTCCAAACAGGATCAGCTTTATAGATCGCCTCAACAAGCTTCATTGTTTCGATAGCATCTTCAATACTCCCTCTTTCAATTAGAGAGTTATTTATTAGCGCATTATTAAAGTATATTATCTCATTATCCCATGAAACATCTTCATTAAATTTAGTAGTTAGTTCTTTCGGGGTTCCTCGGTCTTTGTCAGGATCGGAGGTGATAATTGTTAGAGTCTCATCACCATAACTCTTGGAGCCTGTTAATAACCCACCTAAAATAATTGAGCCTCTTTCTAAGGTTATCTCTAAATTAAATACATGCCTCCACTGTGTAGCGGAAGAGTGGAGTTGGCCAACAATTCCAGAGGGTGATCTCATCAAGGCATAAGCATTGTCCTCAACATCAAAATTCCAGAAAGTATTATCAACGATTGAAAAAATCTCGCTAAAGGTCTCCCCTGCAAAATAGCGCATCAGATCCAACATATGTATGCCTTGATCAAGCAAGATCCCACCTCCAGACTCTTCTCTTTTGGTTCTCCAATCAGTCTGATTAAAGCTAATCATATGAGATTTACCGTAGACACCTTTCAAGTTGATAATTTTTCCTAGGGTTTGGCTGTCAATCACTGACCTGGCCTCCTCAACAGAAAGATGGAAGCGATGATTGAATCCATACATCAACAACAGCTCTGGAGATTTAAGCGATTGCCTTTGAACTCTTATGAGCTCCTCAAGATTTTTAGCTGGAGGCTTTTCACAAAAAACATGGATGCCATTTTCTAGACTCAGTCGTGTAGCCTCAGCAGCAAATTTATTTGGAAGACTTATAAAAATAACATCGATGTCAGCGTTTGCTATTAAATCTTTGTAGTCATTGTAAATAGTAATGTTATCCGGCATATCGAGCCTGACATTAGGATTGCTTTCTGATATGGAGGTAATTGAAATATCAGTATTTGCTGAGATGGACTGGTGTCTAGTTTTGCCAACCACCCCATAACCGGCTATCCCTGCTTTCATATAAATTTTTTATGAGTGAGTAATTCTATAGATAAGATTTGCTTTATCATCTGAAATCAAGAGGCTACCATCTTTAAGAGTCAAGGGTGCTGCTGGCCTTCCTAAAACCTCTTCACCCTGAAGCCATCCTGAAATAAAATCTTCTGATTTCACAACTTCACCCTTGTACATGACGATATAATGGATGATGCTCCTCTAAGAAGAGGTAAAAAGACTGTTCATGAAAAATGGGATTTAAATAGAGGAATTCTTTCTGGTGATGCTATGTTAATTTTAGCTTATCAATATTTTGAAAATTATACCCCAGAAATATTTCAAAAATTAGCGATATTATTTAGTAAAACTGCTTTAGAAGTTTGTGATGGTCAACAATTAGATATTGATTTTGAAACGAGGAATGATGTCACTATAGATGAATATCTAAACATGATTCGTTTAAAAACATCTGTATTAGTTGCAGCTGCCTTAAAGATGGGGGCTATTGTAGCAGAGTCCTCAGAAAAAAATGCCAATTTACTCTATGAATATGGTTTAAATCTTGGACTGGCTTTTCAATTACAGGATGACTACCTTGATACTTTTGGAAATCCTGAAACATTTGGAAAACAGGTTGGAGGTGATATTATTGAAAATAAGAAAACATATTTGTAC
>ENA-ORXF01002118-ORXF01002118.1-marine-metagenome-genome-assembly--contig:-NODE-2118-length-12103-cov-13.327208_pt1 | contig 12103 bp, 12 predicted proteins | sample MGYA00237864_ERZ511476 | MGnify/ENA primary metagenome ERZ511476 (study PRJEB26306, sample SAMN06343908) | marine metagenome | isolation source: coastal waters | place: Atlantic Ocean: West Antarctic... | reverse complement strand
ATATTTTATTATTGGTGTACCGCCATAATGATCTTAATTCACGCGGGCTTTCTCATGTATGAGATGGGCGCATCGCGAGTTAAACACTCGCTTGCTTCGGGTACCAAAAATATACTCGCTTTCGCTTTTATGATTCCTACCTTTTATATGTTTGGTTGGTTAATCTATTTATCAATGTGGCAGGGTTTCACCTACGACCCCGTGTGGGGTGAATTTGGCTTACCCATGTCGGCTATCATGGGGCCTAATATGGCAGACCAAGCCACGGGTGTGTTTTGGGGTGCTTTCACTCTGTTTGCCTGTACGACTGCTTCCATTTTGTCTGGTGCTGTGATCGAACGTATCCGCATGGCCTCCTTTGTGGTGCTGGCAGTTATTTTAGGTTCTGTGGTGTGGAATCTAGCAGCCTCTTGGGGTTGGCATCCAGCCGGTTGGTTGGTTACTAATTATGGTTATCATGATGCAGTGGCATCTGGAGTGGTACATACTATCTCAGGCTTCTTTGCTTTAGGCGTATTGATCAACTTGGGCCCAAGAATTGGCAAGTTCAATGCAGACGGCAGTGCGAACCAAATTCGTGGCCATAGTTTACCTATGACCATCACAGGTTTGATGTTAATTGTGGTTGGTTTCTTCGGCTTTATTGGCGCCTGTGTATTGTATAACTATGGCGTGGGTGGCGGCTGGACTAATATTTATGGTGGTCCAACAACCTTATCTGCATACCTTTTTAATACCTTGATGGCTGTTGCTGGTGGTATTATCGGCTGTTACGCCTGTACCCGTGATCCATTCTGGATGATGTCGGGTGCCTTGTGTGGTGTGATTTCAGCTGCGGCTGGTTTAGATCTATGGTATCCACCACTGGCCTTTGCCATTGCTTTCGCTGGCGGTTACTTAGGTCCTTGGGCGGCTAAGCAAATTGAGAAGATGGGTATTGACGATGCTGTTGGTGCTGTCGCTGTACACGGTGTGTGTGGTGTTTGGGGCTTGTTGGCTGTAGGTATCTTCCTAGGTGGTTACCCAGGCTTTAGTTCTTGGGACGGCTTTGATGTGCCCTCTATCAACATGAAGGGCCAAGTGATTGGTGCTGCTGTGATGGTTGCCACTGGCTTTATCCCTGGCTATGTATTGTCTTGGATCTTCAATAAGTTAGGTGTCCTTCGAGCTGGAGATGGCGTCCAACGTGACGGCATGGATAGTGAGTTAGAAGGCGTTGCTTACCCAGAAGAGATTCGCTCCCAGTAACTTCAGTTGCGCAAGCTAAGCCAAGCTGAGTTAGGCTTGGCTTGTGCCCATAAAGATTAAGAGGATTACCTATGTTTAATTCATCACCGATTACCAGTTGGGAAGGTGCAGAAGCTATCTTTACTTATGCCGACAGCCCTTTGGGTATGGCGGTATGCTTTTGGATCATGACAGCCATGCTGATCGTGCCCTTGGTTGTGTCTTATCAGGCAGAAGAACAGGCTGAGGTTGATCATCAGTAATTGATGTTCAATGCAGAGGTCTAAAATAGACGCCTAAAAAAACCGCCCATGGGCGGTTTTTTTGTCTTAGCACAAAGCTAAAAATTACACCAAGTGAGCAATGGCGTCACGCTCTTCTTCTAGCTCTTGACGAGTCTTATCGATGTAGGCTTGGCTTGCTGCATCAATGGATAGGCCTTGTACAATGGCATACTCACCGTTCTGACAAGTGACGGGGAAGGAGAACATTAAGTCTTTAGGAATGCCGTAGCTGCCATCGCTTGGAATGCCCATACTGGTCCAATCACCATCGGTTGTGCCGGCAGCCCAGATACGCATATGGTCAATAGCTGCATTAGCCGCAGAGGCCGCAGAAGAGGCACCACGTGCTTTAATGATGGATGCGCCCCGCTGGGCGATAACAGGAATAAAGTCTGTGTCAATCCAATTTTGGTCCACTAGATCCGTTGCTGCCTGGCCCTTCACTGTTGCATTAGTCACATCGGCGTACATAGTGGCTGAATGGTTGCCCCAGATGCATAGGTTCTTCACGTCACTCACGCCAGCATTAGTTTGGTTGGCCAGCTGTGTGAGGGCGCGGTTATGGTCTAAGCGAGTCATGGCGGTAAATTGCAGAGGGTTTAGGTCTGGTGCACTCTTCATCGCGATGTAGGCATTGGTATTAGCAGGGTTACCCACCACGAGAACTTTCACATCGCGATTAGCATTGTCGTTAATGGCCTTACCTTGGGCGGTAAAAATGTTGGCATTAGCTTCTAACAAATCTTTACGTTCCATGCCTGGTCCACGTGGACGAGCGCCAACGAGTAAGCAATAGTGAGCATCATCAAAAGCCACTGCCGCGTCATCGGTAGGCGTGATAGAGTTCACTAATGGAAAGGCACAGTCTTCAATTTCCATCACCACACCATTAAGTGCGCCTAGAGCGGGTGTAATTTCCAATAATTTTAAATTGATGGGCTGATCGCTACCTAACATTTCGCCTTTGGCGATACGGAAGATAAGGGAATAAGAAATCTGGCCGGCGGCACCGGTGATAACAACGTTAACTGGGCTCTTCATTAGATACTCCAAAGCGTGAACCTTTTGACTGCCTGTTTAGTTACAGGTGAAAGGTATGGAAATAGAAAAATGTCGCGTTAATGCGGCATCGGGTCTTAAATGAGGCGGTATTATACCTAACATTGTGGCACTTCGGTATGCGACAAAGGCCTATTAAACTAATACAGATTATTAAGGAGTCATTAACATGCATTATGTCACGATGAAAAATGGGCGCTTGGGTGCCATTATTGAGGATCATTTAATAGACCTACAAGCTGCGAGCAAGGCCTTCGCTGTGGCTTTACCATGCCCTGATATGTGGTCTTTGCTAGAGGGTCCCAAAAGTCTACAAAGTGAGCTTGAGACTCTGGCCAACAGAGCTTATGCCGAGCATATTGCCAGTGTTGTTTATGCCCCTAAATTAGTGGGATCACCTTTACCTTACTTACGCCGTAACGTGTTTTGCATTGGTAAAAACTACGCCGACCATGCTGCAGAAATGGCAGATAAGATGGGTATTTCTGCCGACCTTCCAAAGTATCCTATTGTTTTCAGTAAAGCCACCCAGACCCTTATCGGCCCACTAGATGTGATTCCCCTCCATACTGGCGTGACTGAGATGATAGATTACGAAGGGGAATTGGCGCTGGTAATAGGCAAGTCTGGGGTAAATATTACTCAACAGGATGCATGGAGTCACATCTTTGGCTTTGCTTGTTATAACGATGTGTCTGCTAGAGATTTACAAAAACGCCATGGCCAATGGCACATTGGTAAGAGTTTAGATGGTTTTGGTCCTATGGGTCCGGCCATTACACCCACTTATGGGCGGCCTATCGATGATCAACTGCGCCTAACCTGCAAAGTCAACGGTGAACTCAGGCAAGATGCTACCCTGTCGCAACTGATTTTTGATATTCCTACTATAATAGCCACCCTGTCAGCGGGTACCACCCTAAAAGTGGGCGACGTGATCGCCACTGGAACTCCAGCTGGAGTGGGTATGGGCTTTACACCAATGCGCTTTTTAGCGCCTGGCGATGAGGTGGAAGTGGCCATTAATGGTGCCCTTCCCCTCACCAATAGGCTGGCGTTAGTCTAGTTGCTATTCTTGCCTTCACCTTCACCTTCACCTATACCTATACCTTTACCTGTGCTTTGGTTCAAATAACATGCAAGGGAGTCATCTAGGGCATCCACCCACGGGGTATGGTGAGCAGGCGCAACCTTGCCGGTTAGGGCGGATTTATAGCCATGGTCTCGAAAGCTCATGATGCCTAGTTTTTTGTGCTTCTTCCATTGGTAGAAGGCTTGGTTGCAGTCTTCTAGGTCGATCGCTGGGTAATCAGTTTGAGCCATCAGCTCCATGGTGTAGCGCCCCTGAAAGGCAATAGCCGCATAATCATCAGCCAGGCTGTCCTCTTGTGCACGCCAGGCATCAATATCTTGCTGCATTTCGGGCTGTGTTGGCAAAGCCACACGGCCTAAAATCACATCTCGTGCATACCAAGCTTGAGCATCAAACATATTGAAGGTGTACCACTGATCCTGCATGCCTAAGTACATCAGTTTAGGGTTGTGCTGCCATACTACGCCCTTGTACAAGTTGACGGGGTAAAGACGGTTGTTAGTCTTCAGGTTTAAAGACTCTTGCATAAATGGAAAGTGGTGTAGGTAACCCGTGCAGAGAATGATGGCATCAATTTTCTTATGGCTACCATCAATAAAGTAGGCCGTGTTTTGGTCTACTCGCTGCAATGCAGGCACCTCTTGCCAGTTATCTGGCCAATCGTAACCCATAGGTGCAGTGCGATGGGCTACGGTGATGCTTTTGGCGCCATACTTCCAGCACTGAGAGCCAATGTCTTCTGCTGAATAAGAGGTGCCTAAAATTAATACGTCTTTGTTTTTGAATTCTAACGCATCCCGAAAGTCGTGAGCGTGCATAATGCGGCCCCCAAAGTGGTTGAAGCCTGGGTACTCGGGTACATTGGGGGTAGAAAAGTGGCCACTAGAGACAATCACGTAATCAAACTCTTGCTGATACTGTTGGTTGTTAGGCAAGTCTTCAGCGGTCACCAAAAAGGTGTCAGAGTTGGGTTGGTAAGCCACGTGACGAATCACATTAGTAAAGCGAATGTATGGGCGCACCCCAGCTTCTTTAACACGACCTTCTATATAGTCGAACAACACTTCACGTGGTGGAAACGAGGCAATTTCGCGGCCAAAGTGCTCATCAAAGGAGTAATCAGCAAACTCCAAACCTTCCTTGGGGCCGTTGGACCAAAGATAGCGGTACATGCTGCCATGAACGGGTTCACCATATTGATCTACCCCGGTGCGCCACGTGTAATTCCACAAGCCACCCCAGTTATCCTGTTTTTCAAAACAAACAATTTCTGGAATTTCCGCACCTTTGGCTTGAGCCGCTTGGAACGCACGTAACTGGGCCAAGCCACTGGGGCCAGCACCGATAATAGCTACCCGTTTTTTACTCATGGAGCACCTCATTAATTAATCTGTCGGTTTTTATTATGTTAGGCAGGTTAGCGCAAACGCACATCCCTGCCTACTGCAGCTATCCCCTCGTTCAATTCAGCCTCTGCACGGACCTATCTATCGACTTATGTCGTTAACCTTGTCGCGGATATCTGTGGCTTGAGTCATTTATGGTGAGTTAGCTGCCAGCTGCTATGCTTTAGTCTTAACCTAATGGATTAGGAGGCGGGTTGCAATGGCGATTTCACAATGGCCTATAGCCGAAAGACCAAGGGAACGTTTGCTAGAACTGGGCCCCAAACATTTGACGGATGCAGAGTTAGTGGCCATTTTTCTACGCACTGGCAGCGTGGGTTTGTCAGCCGTGGATGTGGCGCGTCAGCTACTTTCTCGCTTCGGGGGTTTACCAGAATTGTTGGCTGCCAGTGCTGAGGACTTTAGCGCGCAACAAGGTGTTGGGCCAGCTAAATATGTGCAATTACAAGCGGTGAGGGAGTTGGGGTTAAGGCTGCAAAAGGCCCAACTCAAAGAATCTATTGATCTAGGCACCAGTAGCAAAGTGGGGACTTACTTACAGTGTGAAATAGGTCGCTGTGGGAGAGAAATTTTCTGCGTGTTATTGCTCGACAACCAACACCGGCTGTTAGATTGCGTGGAGCTGTTTCAAGGCACCATAGATAGCGCCAATGTGTATCCGCGTGAAGTGGTTAAATTGGCGTTGGCTAAAAACGCAGCAGCAGTTATCTTGGCCCACAATCATCCCTCTGGAGTAGCTGAGCCGAGTGCCAGTGATCGACTTATTACGCAGGCCTTGGTGGACGCTCTGGCGCTGGTCGATATTCGCGTGTTAGACCATTTTGTAGTGGCTCGCAGTGAGTGGGTGTCATTCGCTGATAGAGGTTGGATATAAACCTCTTATGGCTATGGTGAGACTGGATGAAGCCAAGCCAAGCTGAGCCAAGTGCCCAGAAAACATGAGGTTAAGCTTGGTGACAAAGTTAGGGAGGTGGCTTTTGGTCAACAAAACCTCCATCAGCATTGCCAATACCCTACTAATCTGCTAAAGTCCGGCCTCCATATTTCCACCTCCAGAATTCAGGTGGTAACTTGGCTGGTACGGATAATGGCCCGCTGGAGGGCTGCTCCGCCTGAGAGCTAAGCATAATGTTTAGTTCAATACTAAATTTGAGGAAGTTAAAATGTCCAGAGTATGTATGATTACCGGAAAGCGCCCTGTCGCTGGTAACAATGTGTCTCACGCAAAAAACAAAACACGTCGTCGTTTTTTACCAAACTTGCATTGGCATCGTTTTTGGGTAGAAAGCGAAAACAAATTCGTTCGCCTTCGGGTATCTTCCAAAGGTATGCGTATTGTTGACAAGAAAGGTATTGATTCCGTTCTAGTTGACGTACGTGCCAATGGCACCAAGGTTTAAGGAGAAGACTCATGCGCGATAAAATTAAGCTGGTTTCCAGCGCCGGTACTGGTCACTTCTACACCACTACTAAAAACAAGCGTACCATGCCCGACAAAATGGAACTAAAGAAGTACGATCCACGAGTCCGTAAGCATGTGATGTACAAAGAAGCTAAGATCAAGTAATTGATTTTGCTTTATAAAACCGGCCTCTAGCAATAGACGCCGGTTTTTTTATGTACAGTATGTACGGTATGCCGTGGTGGCATGGAGGTCATGGAGCAGCGCTTGTCAGGCTCTACAGCGACTAATGACTTGGGTTGACCAAGGCTGTGAGTATGTGATCTTCCCAAGTGCCGCTAATGTTCATGTAAGACTTAGCGTAGCCTTCCTTTTCAAATCCTAGTCGCTTGAGCAATGATGCACTGCGTTGGTTGGCCGTCATGTAGGTGGCCATCACCCGGTGTAACTGCAGCTGATTAAACATATATCCCAGGCACGGGGGTATAAACTCTTGCATTAATCCTTGGCCTTGGTGTTGGGCGTCAATGGAGTAGCCTACAAAGCACGACTGCACAGGCCCACGCACGATTTGTGAAAAATCGATGCTGGCGATCATGCGTTGTTGCTGCCGACAAAAAACACCTAACTTAACTTGTTTGTCGGCGTGAAATTCGCCTTCTGCTTCTAAAATGCGGTTGAGCATGGTTGCTTGGTCATAGAAGCTAGCCCCACGCACCGGCTCCCATGGTAAAAAATGAGTACGATTGCGCACATAGTAATCGGCTAGCTCGGCCACATCTCCTGTATTGATGAGGCGGATATGACCATTAGCGGTGATGATATTGGGCTTAATAGGCATGCAAAAGGTTCTTTTTTGTTATGTTATAACGTTAATTTTTAGTGGCTATAGGGCTGCTAAAGCCTCCTGTAGGTTTCTAACACCAATAATGTCCATGCCTTCTAGGCCGTCCCTGTCTTTGGCCGCAGACTTGTGGGCCTTTGGAACATTAGCAATAGGCACTATAGCGCGTTTAAAGCCGTGTTTGGCGGCTTCGCGAATCCGCTCTTGGCCGCTAGGAACGGGCCGAATCTCACCAGAAAGCCCTACCTCACCAAACACCACTAAGTTCTGATCTAATGCTTGGTCCCTTAAACTGGAAACGATGGCCAATAACATGGCCAGGTCGGCACCTGTTTCAGACACCCTTACGCCCCCTACTACATTAACAAAAACGTCTTGATCGCCGGTGTGTAAACCCCCATGGCGGTGTAATACAGCCAACAACATGGTGAGGCGGTTCTGGTCTAAACCTACGGCGACACGGCGAGGATTATTCATATGGCTGTCATCTACTAAGGCTTGTAACTCAACCAAAAGTGGTCGACTGCCTTCCCATATGACCATCACTAAGCTGCCCGCTGCACTCGTATCACCGCGAGATAAAAAGATGGAACTTGGGTTTTTAACTTCCTTAAGGCCAGTTTCCATCATGGCAAATACACCCAATTCATTAACCGCACCAAACCGATTCTTATGGCTTCTTAGGGTGCGGTAACGACTGTCGTTATCACCTTCGAGTTGCAGCGAACAATCGATCATGTGCTCTAAAACTTTGGGGCCAGCTAAGCTACCGTCTTTGGTAACGTGACCCACCAATAAGAGGATGGCGTCCGATTGCTTAGCATAACGGGTTAGAGCGGCGGCACATTCCCTGACTTGGGAGACGCTACCAGGCGCAGAGGTGATGTCTGCTAATTGCATGACTTGTATGGAGTCCACCACTATGAGCTTGGGCTGTAGTTGGGCGCAGGTGGCTAAGATAGCCTCAACGTCAGTTTCTGTGAGCATTTTCAGATTACTGGTGGGTAACTCCAGGCGCTGTGCCCTGAGAGCAACCTGTTGCAAGGATTCCTCTCCGGTAATGTATAAGGCGGACATACGCTGGGCCAAACTGCACATGAGCTGTAACAACAATGTGCTTTTTCCTGCCCCAGGATGGCCGCCAATGAGAATGGCAGAACCAGGCACTAAACCACCACCTAAGACTCGGTCTAGCTCACCGATACCGGTACTCAAGCGAGGCATGCTCGCCACATCAACGTCACTAAGGTCTTGTAACTGAGACGCTACACCAGCGTAACCCTTGGCTGCGCTGACCCGAGTACTCGCGCTGATATGGCCCCCAGCAGGCGCTAAGCGAATTTCTTGCAGGCTGTTCCAAGCGCCACAGTCGCTGCACTGTCCCTGCCACTTACTGGAGTCAGCGCCACATTCATTGCATACATAGGCTGTTTTAGTTTTGGCCACGTTGCCGCCTCGAGGTTAGGATTGTTGTTAATCTGATTGCAGAAGTATAGCGGCATCTTTGGCAAAATAGGTGAGTATGCCATCGGCACCCGCGCGTTTAAAACCCATTAAAGACTCCATCATCACACTGTCTTTATCCAGCCAGCCATTTTGGAAGGCTGCCATATGCATGGCGTACTCACCGCTAACTTGGTAAGCAAATGTAGGCACTTGGAGTTCACGCTTAACACGGCTGACAATATCTAAATAAGGCATGCCAGGTTTGACCATGACCATGTCGGCACCTTCACTAAGGTCCAGAGCGACTTCGTGTAAAGCTTCATCGCTATTGGCTGGATCCATTTGGTAGCCCAATTTATTACCTTTACCTAAGTTGCCTGCAGAGCCTACAGCGTCTCGAAATGGGCCATAATAAGCTGAGGCATATTTGGCGGCATAAGCCATAATCTGGGTATTGGTATGGTTGGCTGCTTCTAGGGCTCTGCGTATGGCACCGATACGACCATCCATCATATCAGATGGCGCCACCACGTCTGCACCGGCCTCGGCATGGGATAAGGCCTGTTGAATGAGGATATCTACGGTGACGTCGTTAAGTACGTAGCCCTCTTCGTTAATGATGCCATCCTGACCGTGGCTAGTGAAGGGATCTAACGCCACATCGGTAATAACGCCCAGTTCTGGGCAAGCATCTTTGACCGCCTTGACCGCTCGCTGGACTAAGCCATCGGGATGATAAGCCTGTTCTGCCATCAAGGATTTAACCGAGTCAGGGGTGACCGGAAACAGGGCAATAGCTGGAATGCCCAAGGTCACTAATTGCTTTGCCTCAAGCACTAATAAGTCAATACTCAGGCGTTCTATACCCGGCATAGAAGCAATGGTTTGCCGCTGGTTTTGGCCCTCAATGACGAACATGGGATAGATCAAATCATCGCTTGTGAGCCTATTTTCGCGCATTAATCGACGGGAAAATTCATTGTATCGCATGCGTCGCATTCGGCTATTGGGGAACTGACGTTGGCTTGTTTGAAAGCTCATAGTTGGGCCTTTAGTGTTAAGTTTTAACAATGTTATTATGCGTCATTGTCCGTAGCATGGTAACGGGGTAATGCCTAGTTTGAGGCATTATATCGCGTCACTTGATACGCCAATAGGCCGCTTTAATATTCACCATGCCATAGACTCAAGTTGGTCGTTTTTTTCTAGCCAAAGCTCTTCATTATATTCATGTTGTTCACTGGCATGGGCTTGTTGGCTTAATAAGTCTTTTAGTTTGGCCTTATTTTCTGCATCGTACAAGCTGGGTTGAGCAAGTTCAGTTTCCAGCAGATCGAGTTTCGCTTGCCACAAGTCAATGTCTTTTTCGTGCTTGGCAATGGCTTTTTTGAGTGGGCTCAGTTGTTTGCGTTGCTCTGCTTGCTGACGTTTTTGTTCTTTGCGCTCGGCGGGTGTTAAGGCCTCAGATTCGACTTGGTTAGCGGTACTTGGATCTGAGCGTATGGTGTCTTGCCTTTGCTTCATTTTCGCCTGAGCCTGAGCCTGAGCTAAGGCCTGCACCTGCACTTGGTAATCCTGCAAGTCACCTTCAAACTCTTTCACTTTACCATCGGCGACTAGCCAATAATTATCCACCACTTGGCGCAATAAATGACGGTCGTGAGAAATGACGACAATCGCTCCTTCATAGGCCTGCAGCGCCATAGTTAGAGCATGCCGTGCTTCTAAATCCAAGTGGTTAGTGGGCTCGTCTAACAGCAGTAGGTTAGGTTTTTGTAGAGCGATCATGGCTAATGCTAAGCGCACTTTTTCACCACCAGAAAAGTGTTTCACGGGTTCAAATACGCGCTCACCTTGCCATCCAAAGCTACCTAAAAAATTACGTAGCTCTTGTTCGCTTGCCTGCGGCTTTAAGCGCTGCAGATGCAGTAAACCATTGGCTTCTATATCTAATGCTTCTAGCTGATGTTGTGCAAAGTAGCCAATTTTGAGGTGTTCACCGGGCACCACTTGGCCTGCCAAAGGTGCAAGATCGCCTACCAAAGTCTTGATCAAGCTCGATTTACCTGCCCCATTAGGGCCAAGTAACCCTACAATTTCTCCCTGAGAAACTTCTAAAGAAATTCCCTTTACAACCTTACGTCCTTTGTACGATTTTTCAATATTGGTAGCTGTAAGTTTCATTTTCTTCTATTTCTTAGTTGATTCAAGAGTTTCCCAGTATTCGTATGCTCTTCTTAGATGGGGTATAACAATTGTTCCTCCCACTAAGGTAGCAATTTCAAGTGCTTCCATAATCGCCTTTTTACTTAGTTTTTCCTGATGGCATTTTTCGAGATGATATTTAACACAATCATCACATCTTAAAACTGTTGAAGCTACTAAACCGAGTAATTCTTTTGTAGTTACATCTAATGCGCCTTCTTGAAAAGCTTGTTTATCGAGGCTAAAAATTCGTTTTAATGTATTTGAACCGGCTTCCAGCAATTGTTCGTTCATTCGACTTCTATAGTCGTTAAATTCAGAAATAGGATTAGACATTGGTTAGAGATTTATCTTGGTTTCGAGTTACTATTTTTGCAATAATAATACTTACTTCATATAAAATAAGTATAGGAATACTTACAATTATTTGGCTTACTACATCTGGAGGAGTTATTATTGCTGATAGACTTAAAACAACTACTAATGAAATTTTCCTATTCTTTTTAAGAAATTCTGGTGATACAATTCCAATACGGGTTAAAAAATAAATTATGATTGGTAATTCAAATATGATTCCAGAAGCTAAAACAGATGCTCGAAGTAAACCAATATAACTACTTAAATCAAAATCATTGAAAATTTCACTACTCACAGAATAGTTTCCTAAAAAATTAATAGAAAGCGGTGTAACAATATAATATCCAAAGAGAACTCCTATAAAAAATAGAAGAGAGGCTATGAATATAAAACCACGTGAATTTTTCCGTTCTTTTTCATATAGTCCAGGACTAACAAATTTCCAGAATTCATATATTATATAAGGAAATGAAATAATAAATCCTGCGAGAACTGAGGTCCAGAGGTGAGCAGAAAACTGCCCTGCTACGGTTCTACTTTGAATCCTAAATGGAAGTTCTTCGAGGCAAAAGCTACTACCTTGTCCAAGTGTTTGCGAAAGCGAGCAAAACCAACGATAGGTGATAAAGCTTTTCTTTTTAGGACCGAATAGGAGTACATCAAATATGAAATCTTTGAAAATAAAAGCAATCGTTGCAAAAATAACTATAGCTAGAACTGAACGAATTAAATGCCATCGTAATTCTTCTAAATGATCCAAAAAAGACATTTCATCTCTTG
>ENA-ORXF01002116-ORXF01002116.1-marine-metagenome-genome-assembly--contig:-NODE-2116-length-12106-cov-3.143736_pt1 | contig 12106 bp, 9 predicted proteins | sample MGYA00237864_ERZ511476 | MGnify/ENA primary metagenome ERZ511476 (study PRJEB26306, sample SAMN06343908) | marine metagenome | isolation source: coastal waters | place: Atlantic Ocean: West Antarctic... | reverse complement strand
TCCTGTGGCTACCTGATTGATTGCTGTGGGATGAAAGACCTTAAAGGCTATGTGCGGTCTGATGCTACCAAGTTCCGTGATTATTTATTCGCTAAGGGCCTGAACGGAGCATCTGTGGCTAGGATATTTGGAACTGTGAGAGCCGTTATAAACTTGGCCCTAAGTGAGTTCGGGCTAGCAATCGTCAACCCCTTCTCAAACGTCTATTTTGATCACAGTGTTGGGGTTAAGAAACGGCTACCTGTAAAGCCCAAAGACATCAGTAAGGTTCAGTCAGAGTGTTATAAGGCGGATGATGAGAAGCGATGGCTGATAGCCCTAATAGCCGACACTGGGATGCGTTTAGCAGAAGGTGCTGGGCTTCTACGTTCAGATTTCATTGAGCAGGATGGCATCTTGTGTGTGAACATAAGGCCTCATCTTTGGCGACCCCTGAAGACAGCAAGCAGTGAACGGATCATACCTCTAGTTGGATCAGCTAAATGGGCCGCAGAACGGATACTAGCAGAACCTACCAGCAGTCAGTTTGCATTCCCCAATTACAATGATGGTCAACGCACCAATGCAAACTCAGCCAGTGCTGCGTTGAATAAGTGGCTTAAGACAAAGATTGGGCCAGAGTACACGATCCATAGTTTTAGGCATTCGATGAGGGATAGGTTAAGGGCTGTGGAATGTCCTAGCGATGTAATCGATCAGATTGGTGGCTGGCTGACGCAAGGTGTTGGGAATAGTTATGGCGAAGGATATCCAGCTAATATTTTAGCCAAGCAATTGGCAAGAGTGTGTATCAGTATTTGAGGGTGTAATAGAGCCTGCCGATGAGTTCTCTCACGAAGAAGCTAGAGTCTTTGAAGGCTTCTGCGTCAGGCATGAAGTCCATGATTTTTGTGTTGTCGGCTTCACTCAAAAAGTCGACAGGGAATGGTGATACTTCGATGCCTGCTGCTTCAAAAACCTTCTGCGCCCTTGGCATATGATATGCCGAAATAACCAATGTTATGTTCGGAACTTCTTTGTTCAGCAATTTAGCTACAGCTTTGGCTTCTTGATCGGTGTTCTGCACATTTTCAGTTAAAAGAATAATATCACTGGGACTCCAAGCTTCTCTGCAATATCCCTCAGATACTCTCCTTCGGGTTTACCTACAGACCACGGTAGTTTCCCGCCTGTAAGTACCAAAACTGGTGCCTTATTTTCTTTGATCAGATCAATGCCAGCAAATATACGATCGGATGCTTCGCCCCATTCATAATCTAAACCATTTGCACCTTCGATCGTTCGCACCATCCCACTTAAAACTACAATAGCATCAGCATTTTTAGCGCTAGCTGGTGGTAAAAGGGAGTAATCCCTTTCCAAATAGGATATCAGTTTGTCAGAAAATACAGGCAGCGAACAAACTATTAATATGCCAATAGCGGCTAAACCTGCTCTTCTTGATCTAAAGATTGATCCCCATAAAACTAATATTATGACCAGGAATAGTGGACTAGCTAAGAGTGGTAAAATCTTATGAAGATATATCATGAATTATTGCACTCTTCTCGAGAAATACCAAATGCCGTCCTTTTGAAACGTGTATCTGTTAGATTTGGTTGTTAGCATGGTCTACGGCTCACTAATATTCTTAATTTAGTAAGGTATTACAATGCTTTGGCTTGGAAAGTGGTGCCCCCACACGGACTCGAACCGCGGACCTATTGATTACAAATCAATTGCTCTACCAGCTGAGCTATAGGGGCACTGGTGAAGCGTCTTTTGCTTTATTAGCAAAATGAATGCAAGAGGTTTTTGATATGTATTATCAGGAATTATAAAATTGATTTGATCCAGATATTACATATAATTTAAATGACCAGATCTACTTATCTTGAAATATTACTGTATGGTCATCGATGTGTTACATAAATATAAACTTAACGTAGTGGAACCTCGGAATAACTAGAATTATACCAATAACAAAATTTGATATTTAAATAAATTTGTCTAATATTTACTATTTTTTTTAATTTTAGTCAAAATTTTGTTTTTTTACTAAGAAATCCTATAAATATGTCGGTTTTTTCTATTCTAAAAAATAACGATTAGCTCATTATAATTTAAGTATAAGGGATACTTTCATGCGATATTCAGCATTAAGCATATTGAAACAGGGACTAACTGGAAACAAAAGTTGGAAACCTGTGTGGCGCGAACCTGAACCAAAGAAATCTTATGACTATATTATAGTTGGCGGCGGTGGGCATGGATTGGCAACAGCTCACTATTTAGCAAAAGTATTTGGTGGGAAAAATATAGCTGTTCTAGAAAAAGGTTGGATTGGATCGGGCAATATTGGACGCAATACAACCATAGTACGTTCAAATTACGTGTTAGATGGAAACCAACCCTTTTACGAAATGTCAATAAAATTATGGGAAAGCCTCGAGCAAGATCTCAACTATAATGCGATGATGTCACAACGCGGCATACTAAATTTGGCGCACTCAGATGGACAGCGAGATGCCTATGCACGCCGCGGAAATGCAATGTTAATGTCAGGTGCTGACGCAGAGCTGCTAGACAGAGACGCCATCCAAAAAATGTGCCCATTCTTAAGTTTTGATAATGAGCGCTTTCCAATTAAGGCAGGTCTCTTACAGCGTCGTGCTGGAACCGCTCGACATGATGCTGTTGCCTGGGGCTATGCCCGCTCAGCAGATACACATGGTGTCGACATTATCCAAAACTGTGAAGTAACAGGCTTTCAAATGAAAAATGGGAAATGCATTGGTGTAGAAACTAATCGCGGCCCAATAAAAGCTAAAAAGACTGCTGTCTGCGTGGCGGGTTCATCAAGTCGTGTTATGGAAAAAGCAGGCATGCGCCTACCAATAGAAAGTCACGTTTTACAAGCTTTTGTTTCAGAAGGTCTAAAGCCTACTATACCTGGAGTTATTACTTACGGGGCGGGACATTTTTATGTGAGCCAATCTGATAAAGGTGGCTTAGTCTTTGGTGGAGATATCGATGGGTATAACTCTTATGCACAAAGGGGCAATTTACCTGTTGTGGAAGATGTATGTTCAGGCGGCATGTCAATCATGCCAATGATTGGACGCGCTCGCCTGTTGCGAATGTGGGGTGGCGTCATGGATATGTCCATGGATGGATCTCCCTTCATTGATAAAACAGGAATTGATGGGTTATATTTTAACGGAGGTTGGTGCTACGGTGGATTTAAAGCTACTCCTGCATCAGGATATTGCTACGCACATTTACTAGCGACAGATACTCCACATGCGAATGCAAGACAAATGCGCTTAGATCGCTTCATGCGAGGCAATATGATTGATGAAAAGGGCGTTGGCGCCCAACCAAACTTACACTAGGGGAATTTAAAATGATAATTAACCATCCCCTTTTGGGGCCACGCGACGCAAACGAGTTTGTACATCTTGGTGATGAATCTTTAATTGATCGCCCAGATGGTATGGCCGATGACGCTGCAAATAAGTTTCACGATTATATGTATTTGCGGGATAATCCTGCAGGAAAATATCGTGAATTATGGTACCACGACGCAGGTGATCGCTCCTGGCTGGTTGTGACACGGGATACGTTAACCCACGAAATATTTGATGTAGAGCTTGCACGTGACGTAGCGCGTGCGCGAGGGCGTTCAAAATGAGCCAATCATTCAGAATTAACGGTGGTTTGACAGATAGAAGCAAACCTATCAACTTTACTTTTAATAATAAAAAGATGGTGGGCTATGAGGGTGACACACTCGCTTCAGCCTTATTGGCAAACGGGCAACGCCTAGTTGGACGCTCATTTAAGTATCACCGCCCACGTGGTATATTTTCCGCAGGCTCTGAAGAACCAAATGCCCTAGTTCAGTTACGTACTGGCGCATATCAAGAGCCAAATACACGTGCTACAGTTACAGAATTATTCGATGGCTTAACAGCAACAAGTCAAAATCACCGTGGCTCCCTAGGCTTTGATTTTATGTCAGTAACAAATTTATTATCACCATTTTTAGGCGCTGGTTTTTATTATAAAACATTCATGTGGCCTAAAGCGTTTTGGGAAAAAATTTATGAACCTATTATCCGCTCAAGTGCAGGATTGGGCAGTTTATCAATGCTGGAGGATCCAGATAAGTACGACAAAGGATTCCTACATTGCGACCTACTTATTGCCGGTAGTGGTCCATCTGGCCTCGCAGCAGCATTGGCGGCTGGCCATGCGGGTCTTCGTATTATTATAGCCGACGAAGATTACCTATTAGGCGGTCGATTACTTGAAGAAGATCATAACATTGAAGGCATTTCTGGTCAGGATTGGGTTTTGCAAGCACTCGCTGAATTAACAGAAATGTCCAATGTGCGCATCCTGCCACGCACAACTATTTATGGAGCATATGACCATGGAATTTATGGCGCTTTAGAACGCAAGACAGATCACTTGGCTCACAGCGGAGACAAGCCTCGTCAAGTGCTTTGGCGCATTTACTCCAAGCGAGCAATGATTTGTGGCGGTGCAACTGAACGCTCTATCGCATTTCCAAATAACGACCGTCCTGGCATCATGTTAGCTGGCGCCGTTCGGGCTTATGCTACCCGCTATGGAGTAGCAACTGGCAACAAAATAGCCATATTCACAAACAATGACACTGGGTGGCAAACTGCAGTAGAGTTGGTTGCTAAAGGCGTCAATGTTGTCGCTATTATTGACCCTAGAGACACAGCTCCTAGGGCACATATTTCTGGCGTAGCGATGATTATGGGCGCAAGCGTTTGCAACACTTCGGGTAGAAAAGCTTTAAATCGAATTACATTGACCAACGGTCAGACTTTAAATGTTGATTGCTTAGCTGTATCAGGTGGCTGGTCACCAAACGTACACCTAACATGTCATCAACGTGGACGACCCATTTGGAATGACACTATCGCAGGATTTGTACCAGGGGATGATTTACCTGTAGGGCAATTTGTTGCAGGAGCTGCAAATGGTGACATGACGCTAGGTGCCGCTCTAAAATCTGGACACAAGACTGCAACCTTAATAGCTAAGGATTTAGGATTTACTACCAATGTCTCCAAAGAAGCCAAGGCGGATGATGAAAATTTTGCCATTAAGCAATTCTGGCATGTGACAGGGTATAAACAACGCGCATGGATAGATTTACAAAATGATGTGACAACTAAAGACATCAAACAATCTCAAGCCGAAGGCTTTCGCTCTGTTGAACATTTAAAGCGCTATACTACTTTGGGCATGGCCACAGATCAGGGGAAAACTTCAAATGTACTTGGCTTAGCTGTGATGGCAGAAGCTACTGGGAAAACTATTCCTGAAACTGGTACTACAATTTTTCGCCCACCCTACTCACCAGTTGCCATTGGCGCATTTGGTGGCCGTGAGCGTGGGCAGCACTTCCACCCCACTCGTTTAGCTCCAAGCCATAAATGGGCAGATGAACAGGGTGCTGAATTTGTTGAAGTTGGCAATTGGATGCGCGCGCAATGGTTCCCTAAGTCAGATGATAAGACATGGCGTGATAGTGTGGATCGTGAAGTTAAAAAAACAAGGACTTCAGTCGGCGTATGCGACGTATCAACACTAGGTAAAATTGATATTAAAGGGCGCGATGCTGCTGAATTTCTCAATAAAATTTACTCTAACCCATTTGCCAAAGTCCCTGTAGGCAGGGTCCGTTACGGTCTCATGTTGCGAGAAGATGGAATTTGTTATGATGATGGCACAACAGCACGCTTAGCTGAAGATCATTTTGTTATGACAACAACGACCGCCAATGCAGTTTTGGTTTACCGCAATATGGAGTTTGCGCGGCAGTGCTTATTTCCTAACTTAGATGTTCATTTAATTTCTACTACAGATCAGTGGGCACAATTTGCGATAGCTGGGCCAAATAGCCGTGCAGTATTATCAAAAATTATAGATAAAGTAGACATGTCAAACGATGGCTTCCCGTTTATGGCCTGTTCAAATGTTACTGTTTGTGATGGCACCCCTGGGCGTTTATTCCGTATCAGCTTCTCTGGTGAGCTTGCATACGAAGTAGCAGTTCCTGTTCGCTACGGTGACGCCTTAATACGCGAAATTATTAAAGCTGGTGAGGAATTCGACATTACTCCATACGGCACAGAAGCTTTGGGCGTAATGCGCATCGAAAAAGGTCACGTTACAGGTGCGGAATTAAATGGCCAGGTTACAGCTTTCAATGTGAACATGAACAATATGATTTCCACCAAAAAGGATAGCATAGGTTCTGTTCTATCGCGTCGTGAAATGATGATTGCAGATGATCAAGTCCGCTTGGTTGGGGTGAAAACTGTTGAGATTTCTGACAGCCTAGCTTCAGGTGCACACTTTGTTGCCAAGGGCGAGAAACCTACTACGAAAAATGATCAGGGCTGGGTTGCATCAGTCTGCTACTCCCCACATTTTGAACAGCATATTGGACTTGGTTTTCTTGAACGTGGTCATGAACGGCATGGTGAAATTATACGTGCTTGGGATGGAGTTCGTGGAACAGACATCTTAGTCGAGATTGTGTCCGCACACATGTATGATCCAGAAGGAGGGCTACAACGTGGCTAAATTGTCTTCATTAAGCCCTTTAAATGGCTACCAAGAATCTATTGGTTCAATAAGTTTACGTGAAATAAATGATTACAGTTTAGTTTCGCTCGCAATCCCACAAGATACTACCAAAACATTTGCGAAAATTATTAAAGATGAATTTGGCGTAGGTATGCCAACATCAGTTATGTCCAAAACTAATAAAAAAATGCGCTTACTGATGACGCAACCTGATCAAATATTTTCAATAATACCTCAGGTAGATGACCCAGAAAAAGATTTATCCAAAATAATTGGTAATGCCGCCTACATAACGGATCAGACAGACGCTTGGGTTGTTTTGGAAATTAGTGGAGTCACATCGCGCACAGCTTTAGAACGTATTTGTCAGGTTGATCTGGACCCAAATATATTTAAATTAAATGCAATGGCACGTACTACAATGGAACATATGGCTACAATCATAATACGTACAGATGTGAACACGTTCTTATTGATGTCTGCAAGTTCATCTGCAAAATCTTTTTTGCATGCAGTAAAGTTATCGGCACAACACATCAGTTAATATATTAATTTAATAGCTTTATTGATTCATAAAAAAAGACGATTATATTTTATATCGCCTTTTTACGTGTTTAAAATATGAAATTATCCACGTTTACCATAATATAAACCTACGACATGTTCGGCTTCAGCAAAGAAAAGCCAGCGCGATGCAAACACTCCAACAAGATGTGACAACACAGCTATCACAGCTTTAATGTCATGCTTAGCTCCCATTCCAATCATTAAAACTGGAATAAAAACCATCAACAGCATTGCAATCACACGTAATTTTATCGCGTGTTTACGCCCAATCACATACACCATTTCTTTTAGTAAATAATTAGTGCCAGTATGGGGAGGTTCAAACATGCGAACCTTACCAATACTACCCAAACCTGTTGCAGTTTCCAAGGTAGAACCCCGCTCAGAGAAACGGTTATCACTTGTTAGCCAGGCCACAAGTTGTATTAACCCAACAGCAACAAAGCCATACATTGCCACTATAACCTGACCAGTCATTAAAGCTCCCCCAAAGGTAGAAAGGGCAACAAACAGAAGAGGCGTAGTCCAATGGTTCCAGCGTGGTACAGTTTTTAATTGTGCGTAAATCATTGAGGTTGTGAATACAGTGCCTATTGAAAGAATAGATCCAATAGCACCCAGGAACATCCAGTGAGTTTCCAAAAAGATAGCTCCTGCAGCATAAATACCCATTACTGTCAGGGCAGCTATGGCACAACAACCTTCACGGCTCAGCCAACTTGTTTGCCATTGGCTAAATGCTTTTAATGAATTTTTAGGATTCCCAAGGTGAAATGTTGCAGACAGCAATCCACCAACTGACAGAGCATATGCAACAAAGAAAAAGATAAACGCTGACATACCCGTCACAGGTGGCTTACCAATTCCAAGCCACGCTAACATTCCAAAGCCAAGACCAGACAAAACAGAAAATAAAATTACGGATGGTGCTGGATGCATTAGATTTTCTCCAAAGTACGGTCAAGCCATCCAAGAAAACCAGATGTTTCAGTCGCTATAGGCGCCAATAGTGGAGCTAGTATATCGATTTCATTACCCGTATCTTTTGGCCGTGGTGGTAGATATTTATTCACAGGTTTTGTACCAAGTTCAGGCATCAAATCTATACCACCACGTTCTTGAACAAGTTTTGAAACGTCACTATTAGCATCACCCAAATCTCCAAAATGACGCGCGCCTGACGGACAAGTTCTTACACATGCTGGCTCACGGTCTTCTTCGGGTAAGTTTTCATTATAGATACGATCAACACACAATGTACATTTTTTCATGACACCGGCCGCTTTATCCAATTCGCGCGCGCCATATGGGCAAGCCCATGCACATAGACCACACCCAATGCAGGCATCTTCGTTAACCAAAACAATACCATCTTCAGCACGTTTGTAACTAGCACCGGTTGGGCAAACAGTTACACAAGGAGCATCTTCACAGTGCAAACACGACTTAGGAAAATGAATTGTTTGCGCAGCACCTTGTTCTGGTTGAACCTCATAAGAATGAACCCGATTAAGGAAAGTACCCGATGGGTTTTCTCCATAAGCATCTTGATCAGATAGTGGCGCTCCATAGTTTTCTGTGTTCCAACCTTTGCATGATATAACGCAGGCATGACAGCCAACGCAGGTATCAAGGTCAATTACTAGGCCAAGTTTAACGCCTGATATAGGGGGTAATGCGGTCATGATCCCACCTTCCAAATTAAGTTTTTAGGGCCTTTGCCAACTGGCGATTTTTGTGCGGGTATATCAGGCTCACATTCAGCTGGTGCATCTACTTTTTCAATAGCAACCTTTAAATCAAACCAAGCAGCCTGCCCTGTAATAGGATCTGAGTTAGCCCAGCGCATTCCATCACCTTTGGCAGGCATAAGCTCATGTATTAAATGGTTTAACAGGAAACCCTTAGTAGCTTCGGGCGCTTTTTCATCTAATGCCCAAGCCCCCTTACGTTTACCGATTGCATTCCAAGTCCAGATCGTATTTTCATTTAACGCTGCTTGATGAGAAACTGGAACTGTAATTTCGCCATGAGGTGACGATACTTTAGCCCAGTCACCTTCTTTAAATCCATTTTCTTCCCAAATTTTAGTTGGCACGTACAATGGATTTACACCATGAATTTGACGCAACCATGCATTCTGAGTTCCCCAAGAGTGGTACATTGCCATTGGTCGTTGAGTTAACGCATGAATTGGGAAGTTTTCATCTGTAGAGTTACTCCACACTGGCAATGGTTGCATTGCCTCACGGACACGTTCACGCAAGTGCTCAGGTGGCTGTCGATCGCCATGACCTTCTGCAGCAAGTTGGAATTTACGCATCGGCTCAACATACAACTGAAACAAATAGGGTGATGGAGCATCAAATAAGCCCATGCCTACAGCCCATTCTTGATATGCCATATTCCACGGTTTGTAATACGATGCATCTTCGTTGATATGTTCAACAAAGAACCCCCCATTTTCAATATACTTATCAAGCTGATCAGGGTTCACGTCACCGCGCCCTGAAGCTGTTCCATCGCCTCGGAAGCCAGCCAATGGGCCAATACCAGGCTTTCGTTGATGATTTACGATATAATCAGCATAATCTGCAAATTTTTGCGATCCATCTTCATTTATAAAGTTTGGCAAACCTAATCGAGCCCCAAGGTCACACAATACAGATTGGAAGCCTCGCACATCTCGATCTGGCTCAATTACAGGCCAGCGAATTGCATCTGCAGCTGCGTCAGCCTCACAAATTGGGCGATCAAGCATTGAAATACAATCATGGCGCTCTAGGTAAGTTGCATCTGGCAAGACTAGGTCCGCGTAAGCAACCATCTCCGATGAATAAGCATCAGAATAAATGATGTTAGGGATAACATAATCACCATTCTCATCTTTATCTGTAAGCATCTTCATCACGCCACCAGTGTTCATCGAAGAATTCCAGGACATGTTTGCCATGTACATAAACAGAGTATCTATTTTGTAAGGGTCACCTGCGTGAGCATTTGAGATCACCATGTGCATTAAACCATGCGAAGACATTGGATTTTCCCAAGTAAACGCCTTATCAATGCGTGCAGCAGTTCCATCGGCCTTTAGTGCTAGATCTTCTGGTCCGTGTGTAAAACCTAAATGAGGCCCATCTAACGGCTTATTTGGAGCATACCCATAGTGTGGCTTTGGATGAATTTCCGATGATTTAGGGTATGGGGGCTTAAACCGGAAACCACCTGGAACTTCAACACTGCCCAAAATAATTTGAAGGATGTGCAAAGCACGACACGTTTGGAACCCATTGGCATGAGCTGAAATACCTCGCATAGCGTGAAATGAAACTGGGCGACCAATCATTTTGGAATGCTTTTCGCCACGAAAATCTGTCCACTCAATAGGGAGGCTAATTTCTTGTTCAAATGCAACATGTGCCAGCTCAGCCGCCAAACGACGAATCGTGTCTTCAGTAATTCCACAGCGCTCGGCAACATTTGCAGCATCATGCTCTGGTGACATATATGTTTCAGCCATCTTGTGAAAAACAGTCGTGTGACTAGTGCCCGCTAAGCGTATGGAACCATTTAAATCCGGCTTGATACCTTTTTTATCAAAGGCTGCTTGCTGTCCTGTATTACGGTCAATTACTAAGGGCTTGCCATCTTGATCTCGCAAAAACAAACCATAGCTATTACTATCAGGGTTACTGTCTAATAACACAGGGGCATTTGTATATTGTGCAAGGTAATGCAGATCAATTTTACCAGCCTTCATAAGTTCGTGTATGAGTGCTGTAATAAATAAGCCATCTGTGCCTGGCGTAATGCCAACCCATTCATCCGCAATAGCATTATAGCCAGTTCGAATTGGGTTTACACCAACAACTTTAGCGCCACGTTTTTTGAGCTTACCCAAGCCCATTTTAATAGGGTTACTGTCATGGTCTTCAGCGACACCAAAGAGCATGAACATTTTGGTGTGATCCCAGTCAGGCTGCCCAAATTCCCAAAAAGCACCCCCCATTGTATAAATACCAGCGGCAGCCATATTTACCGAACAAAATCCACCGTGTGCAGCATAATTTGGAGTACCAAAGCCTTGCGCCCAAAAACTAGTAAATGATTGCGACTGATCTCGGCCCGTAAAAAATGCCAACTTAGAAGGATCATCCGCGCGAACTTTTGCTAAGCGTGATGATGCTATGTCCAATGCTTCATCCCAGCTAATTTCTTCAAATTCACCTGAGCCACGCTCACCTACTCGCTTTAGTGGCGAACGTAACCTAGATGGGGCGTTAACTTGCATAATGCCCGCCGAACCTTTGGCACATAGGACACCCTTGTTTACTGGGTGATCACGATTGCCTTCAATATAAGCAACCTTACCCTCCTTCATGTGAACGTTAATACCACAACGGCATGCACACATATAACAAGTAGTTTTTCTAATCTCATCAGATACTTTGGGGGAAGTGTCTACTACGGGTTGAGTATAATTCATTGTGTCTCCTAAACGTACCTAAAATTAGGACAACGCTCTTCCAAGGTAAACCCTAACAAGTTCCTAAAGTTTTGACGCACAAAAGCCGACAGTAAGTATACTTTTCCGACAGACTGTCGCTTTTAATGGAGCCTAGCACCCAGTGGAACATCACTATCTGGTGACACTAAAACAATATCCCCAGCAGCGTCAGAAACACCTAAAACTAAAACCTCTAAATCGTTTAAGCCTTCTGTTGCCGGAATAAAACCAAATTCTTTTTCGCTGTATGTTTTTTTCCATTTACTATTCGTAAGGTTAAATTTTCTTATCATGCTGGGAGTATATCGCCAGGTACTCGTCGCCGACATGACGGAAGAAGAAGCAGATGAGTTCGAGCTATATCCTAAAGGGAGTCCAGCTTGGCTGCACGACTATAGTTTGCGGGCCACAGGG
>ENA-ORXF01002115-ORXF01002115.1-marine-metagenome-genome-assembly--contig:-NODE-2115-length-12116-cov-3.764100_pt1 | contig 12116 bp, 16 predicted proteins | sample MGYA00237864_ERZ511476 | MGnify/ENA primary metagenome ERZ511476 (study PRJEB26306, sample SAMN06343908) | marine metagenome | isolation source: coastal waters | place: Atlantic Ocean: West Antarctic... | reverse complement strand
TTTATGCTTGGTGCAGGTTACGCTTTATCAAAAGGTGTTCATATAAGAGCAGATTTTTTATATAGAAATTTTAAAACTAAAACACAAGGAAGAATAGATTTTTGGCTTTACCTTTTATTTTATTTTCCGGGACTAATTGTTTTTTTATATATGACCACTGGATTTGTTCAGGAATCTATTATGAGAGGTGAAAGAGGTATGGATACAGCGTGGATGCCATATATGTGGCCAATAAAATCTTCTTTATGGCTGGGTATAGTATTTTTACTCGTTCAAGGAATATCAGAATTACTTAAAAGTTATTGGGCAGCAACAAAAGGTGTATGGCCAGGAGGTGAAGATTAATGTTGGCAGAATTTATGGATCCAGCTATCTTAGGTTTTATCCTTATTGGTGTAATGTTGTTTTCTATATTTGTGGGTTTTCCAATATCATTTACATTAATTTTTTTGGGTTTTGTGTTTGGATACTTAGGTTTTGGAAAACTTGTATTTTATCTGATGACATTGCAGTTTTCAATGGTCATGACTGAACAAACTCTTGCAGCTGTACCTCTCTTTGTCTTCATGGGGATTATGATGGAACAAGCTGGTTTAATGGAAAGGCTATTTTCAGCATTTCAATTAATGTTAGCTAAAGTAAGAGGATCTTTATATTATGCAGTATTATTTGTTTCAGTTATTTTTGCTGCAGCGACAGGTATTGTTGGTGCATCAGTTACAATTTTAGGAATTATGGCTGCTAAATCCATGAATAAATCAGGTTACAATGTTAGATTGGCAGCAGGAACAATAACTGCCGGTGGAACGTTAGGTATTTTAATACCACCAAGTATTATGCTTGTTGTCATGGGACCAATTATGGAAATCCCTGTAACAGATTTATTTGCTGCTGCAATTATTCCAGGAATATTATTGGCAACTCTCTATGCTGCTTATACTACAATTAGATGTTGGATTGATCCAAGTTTAGGTCCAGTTTTACCAGTAGAGTTAAGAGCAACTAGCATGTTGGCTGTTTGGAAAGAGTTTTTTATTGGCTTGGTTCCTCCAGCAGCTTTGGTATTTGCATCGCTTGGAAGTATTTTGTTTGGTTTTGCCACACCAACAGAGGCTGCCGGTTGCGGGGCAATGGGTTCGTTACTTTTAGCTGTAGCCTACAGAAAACTAACATTTAGAAGATTGCAAGAAGCTTTAGTTAAAACTTTAGAAATTTCAGCATTAATAATGGTCTTAGTTGCTGCATCAAACTTTTTTGGTGCCGTATTTTCAAGACTAGGAACGCCAATGCTCCTGACAGATTTCTTATTAGGTTTGGAAATGAATAGATATTTAATTTTAGGAATGATTATGGTTATGATTTTTCTTTTAGGATGGCCTTTAGAATGGGTGCCAATTGTTATGATTATTGTGCCAATTATATTACCATTAGTTGAAGCTTTAGGTTTTAACTTAACTTGGTTTGCTATCTTAGTTGCTGTTAACCTCCAGACCGCCTGGCTCTCACCCCCAGTTGCTTTATCAGCTTATTTCTTAAAAGGTGTAGTCCCTGAGTGGGATCTAAAAGATATTTATCATGGCATGATGCAATTTATGGTTATTCAAGTCATAGGATTAATATTGATAATTGTATTTCCGCAGATTGCTTTATGGTTACCAGCCTATCTTTATGGACAGTAGAAATTATTAGTTTATTATAATTATAGTGAATCAGCCAAAAGTTAAATATTCTCTATCAAATTGGGACATTGCTACAGTTAACCCAAATTATAAAACTTGGGACTGGAAAGATCTTTTTTGTTATTGGGGGGTAAACGTACAAAGTATAATTGGATTTTCCTTAATTGCATCACTTTACACAATTTATAGCTTAAATACTTTTGTTGTTTTTTTTGGAACTATTTTAGGTTCATTCTTGGTTTATCTATTTTCTAATTTGATTGGTGTGCCTTCGCAAAAATTTGGTTTACCTTTTGCTGTTCTTTTAAGATCTTCTTTAGGGTTTAGAGGAGCAAAGTTTTTTGGACTGATCAGAAGTGTTGTGGGAATTTTTATGTTCGGTATTCAAACATATTTCCTATCAAAAGCAATTGGATACCTTATCCGAATTTTAATTTTTTCAATTGATAACTCATATTTAGAGCAAGAAATTTTTCTTACTTTTTTACTAGGATTAAACATTATTGATTGGTTCTCTTTGATTATAGTTATAATTTTTCAAACATTAATGTTTAGTGTTGGTATACAATTTAATAAAAAATTGATTAATATATCGGCTATTACAGTATATGTGGGTATGGTTACCTTTTTTTTTGTTGTATTTTTAAGTGATGTAAAACTTACATCTAGAGCTTTAGCAGAAATTTTAAATTTTAGAAATTTTTTGGACATTAATAATTTAGCACCATTATTAACTGTCACCGGAACGATCTTTGCCTATTTCTCAATTATTATTATTAGTTTTGGAGATTTTTCTAGATATGTGAAAGATGAAAATAATTTAAAAAAAGGAAATCTTAGTTTGCTTTTAAATTTAATCATATTTTCATTTTTTTCAGTTTTTATTGTTGTTGGTTCGGATGCATTTTTAAACCTTAAGTTTGAGGATCTAGATAGAATTTTTACAAACCCAACTGATATCATCGGTAAATTTGACAATTTACAAATTACTGTTGTGGTACTTTTTTTTATAATTTTTGCATCTATGTCTACTAATTTAGTAGCTAATTTTATTCCTTCGCAGTACTCACTTATTAATTTAATACCAAGCAAATTAACCCTTAAAAGTGTCAGCTATATAATCTCATTTATTGGTTTTTTGATTGCTATATTTTGGTTAACATTATTTAGTCAAATAGGAATTTTATCTTTTATTGACACTTTTGGATCTTTTTTTGGTCCATTATTTGGAATAATAATTGTTGATTATTATTTGATTAAAGAAAGTACATTGAGCAATAAAGATCTTTATTCAACTGAAGTTGAAAGTGTTTATTTTTACTCAAAAGGGTGGCACATCAAAGCGCTATATTCATTAACTTTAGGTTTTATTTTTTCTGCTTCAACAATATGGAATATTAATTTGATGTTTTTACAATCTTACGCTTGGATAATTGGCGCTTTAATTTCTTCAATAACTTATTATTTACTAGCAAAAAAATAATCTGAATGAATAAGTTTGATTTTGAAAATAGGACTGCAGTTATAACGGGAGGTGCACAAGGTTTTGGTCTTGATATCGCTAAACAATTTTTAAAATTTGGAGCTAAAGTTATTATTTGGGATATTGATGAAGAGCTGCTTAAATTAACATCAGATAGAATTAATGACCCCAATCTCGATTATAGATCTATTGATGTTTCAGATTTTTCTCAGGTAGAAAAAACTACATTTGAAATTATATCTAAAAATAATATTGATATTTTGATAAACAATGCTGGCATCACAGGTTCTACTTCTTCCTTATGGGAGTACGATGTGGTTGAATGGAATAAGATAATACAAATTAATCTAATGGGCACATTTAATTGTTGTAAATGTATTGTTCCAAATATGATTAAAAATAACTACGGTAGAATAGTTAATGTAGCCTCAGTCGCTGGTAAGGATGGCAATGCTAACGCTAGCGCTTATAGCTCAGCAAAAGCAGGAGCTATTGGACTTACAAAATCTCTTGGCAAAGAACTAGCTGATAAAAATATAGCTGTTAATGCCGTAACACCTGCTGGAGCCAAAACGAGAATTTTGGACCAAATGAGCAAAGAACATGTTCAAAAAATGCTTTCAAAAGTCCCAAGAGGAAGATTTCTTGAAATACATGAATTCACATCATTAATTTGTTGGCTTTCTTCAGAAGAAAATACTTTTTCTACTGCTGCGGTTTTTGATATTAGTGGTGGAAGATCTACTTATTGATTCTTGAGATATTAAATTCAGTCAAATTTTTGTTTTTACTAATTTTAGAACAATTAACCTTTATAGGGTTAAAAATCATCATAAATTAATAAATTATCAATATAAAATTGAAATTTTTTTTATAAAAATTATTTACAAAATAATAGGGACTTATGATGGCTTTAAATAAGTCAAAAAGTTGTATTTAAAAAAAAATAATTTATAAGATTTTTATGTTTAAAAATTATGGATTATTATTATTAATTTTTCTTTGTACTGCCTCTATAGCTGATGATGTTAAAATTTTTGAATTCAATGAGTCAGAGATCTTAAATCTGAATGTAAGAAAGGTCAGAGGGGCAGATAATAAAACTATTTATTCTGTAGGATTTAATGAAAATGGTAATTTCTTAAAGGCAATAGCAGATAATGCTGCTTCCGGATTAGGCAAAGAGATTAAGATTGATCTAAATAAAACCCCATTTATTAATATTACTTGGAAAGTTGAAAAAGATTTATTAGGCATTAAAGAAAATACAAAAAAAGGTCATGATTTTGCAGCACGAATTTTTGTAATTAAAAAAACTGGTGCAACACCATTTTCAAATAGAGCAATTAATTATGTGTTTTCAAGCAACAATGATGTGGGGTTTAATTCGCCAAGTCCATATACAAAAAAATCTATTGATTATGTTTTGGCAACAACAAAAAATAAATTAAACGAATGGATTACAGTAAAAACTAATGTTAAAAAAGATTTTAAAAAATTTCACAATCTTGAAGTAAATCATTTAGATGGTATTGCTATTATGTCTGATACCGACAATTCAAAACTTAAATCTATTTCATATTATCAAAATATTTTTTTTTCTAGTAAATAGATTTTATTTTATTTAATAAGAAATAATTTTTTTAATTTTTTTGATTATTTTTTCACTAAAAATTTCAGCGTCTTTTTTTTTAGTCATAAAATCATAATTTTTAGGTTTTTCAAAAAGATGATCTATAGAATTTTCTGTAAATCTACCTTTTTCTATAGTGTTCATCCAAATTAAAAAATCTGGATTAAATAATTCTCTTCCTTCTTCAAAGGGACAAATAAAGTCGCACACAAGAACTTTTGTATCTTTTTGTTCATTTGCTAAATTTGCCATTCGTTTTGCTTGACGCAAAATACCTTCTTTTGAAAAATCCCAATCATTATATTTTTTTCGAATATTATCTGCATTTAACCATTTAGCCTTAAGTTTTTTTGATAAAATTTTCGCCAAAGTTGATTTTCCCGATCCCGGCAATCCAATTATAAGTATTTTAATCATTATGAATATTTAATATAACTTTATATTTAATCAAAAAAAATATCTTACTTCTGTAATTTATATTTTTCTATATAAGTTAATTATATGCATAAAAATTTTTATCATAATTTAAAGGTTTACTATGAAGACACAGATGCTGGGGGTATCGTTTATTACGCAAATTATCTTAAATACCTTGAAAGAGCGAGAACAGAAGCTTTAAAAACAATTGGATTAAGTAATACACATATAAAGGATAAATTTGGATTATTTATCATCGTTAAGTCATGTAATATTGATTTCGTTAAACCCTCATATTTAGAGGATGAGCTAATTGTTAGATCTTTTGTAAAATCTTTAACAAAAACATCTTTTTTTATGAATCAAATTATTGCAAAAAATGAACAAGTTATAATTGAGGCTAAAGTTCATCTAGTTTTTGTAAACAAAAAAACTAAACCAGTTAAAGTACCAGATGTAGTTTTTAATAATTTTAAACCTTATTTTTGTAATACCATTAAACTATAGATATTTTTTTAACTTTTTTAAATAAACTAACCATCATTTTCTGAGAGATTAGTTTTGTGTTTACATTCCTTGGACTGGGATGATAGCAGGGAATTAACACTATATTATCAGGCATTATGTAAGATTTTCCATGCTTAAAATCTATTTTTTTACTGAAATTATATTTTTTTTTATAAAACTTAACGCAGTTGTCAAAAGCTACTTTTCCCAAAGTAACAATCGTTTTTAATTTTTTTAAATTAGAAATCTCTGTATCAAAAAATTTAGAACAATTATTAAGCTCACTACTAAGAGGTTTATCTTCAGGAGGTACACATTTTAAAATATTTGTTATATAAGTAGAATTTAATTTAAGACCATCATTTAAACTTTTAGAAAATGGTTGATTTACTATTTTAGCTTTATGAAGACATTTAAATAAAAAATCACCAGATTTATCACCAGTAAAAGCTCGACCAGTTCTAGTACCACCATGTGCTGCAGGTGCAAGCCCCAATATCAATATTTTTGCAGTAAAATTACCAAATCCAGTTACGGGTTTACCCCAGTATTTTTCATTTATATTTTGTGCTCTTTTCTCTGTCGAAATTTTTTTAACAAATTTCACTAACCTTGGACATTTTTTACATTTAATAATTGTTTTATTAAGTTTTTTAAATGTAATACCCATAAATGAAATTTATAAAATTATTTTTAATATTTATATGCTTAACACCTTCAGTTAAAGCAGATTCAAAAAAAAATATAGTTAATGAACTCAAAAATGGTGGTAAACTAATTTTTATTCGTCATGCATACGCACCCGGAAGTGGGGACCCATATAATTTTGATATTAACAACTGTTCTTCTCAGAGAAACCTAGGTAATATTGGTAAAATACAGTCTAAAGAAATAGGTAATTTTTTTATAAAAAACAACATTTTAGTAGATAAAGTTTATTCTAGTGAATGGTGCAGATGTAAAGAAACAGCTAAAATTGCTTTTCACAATTACAAAATAAAAAAATCACTTAATTCATTTTTTAGTGAAAATTTTGCTAAAAATAAAGATTCTCAAATGATTAATTTAAAAAAATTTATTAAAGATTGGGACGGTAAGCAAAACTTAATATTTATTACTCATTATGTTGTTATTTATGAAATATTAAATTATGGAACATCATCTGGTGAAATTGTTATCTCAAATAAAGATTTAAAAGTTATTGATACATTTAAAATAGAGTATTAAGTTAATTTATTATGTCATCTAAAAAAGCAATGAAACAAGCTCAAAAGCAAGCCTATGCAAAACATAGAAGTAATATTACCGATAGTAAATTTAGTCCTACTAGTAACAGATTTGATCTTAAAAATAAAAATTTAGTAAAAGTTAAAAAAAATAAAAGTTAACTTTCTTTTTCAAATCTTTCAATTTTTTTACAATTAGACATTGAGGAAATTCCTTCTTCATTATTTATCACAGTTTTTATCATTATATTTGGGCTATCTATTTCAAATAGTAACTGTGTGTAAAATTGTGGATACCCAAGTTTATCAGTTAAAATTTTACCTTCTTGTCTGTAAATAAATCTTGTTAAGGTATTTTCTTTTTTTACACTTAAATCTGTTATTCGATATTTTTTGTAAGTTTCTTGGTTGTACACATAATTTCTTGTTAATAATAATTTTTCTAAATCTAAAATATACTCATTCTTTAAAAAACCATCTTTTTTATTATCACAAGAACTCAAAATAATTGTCTCTGCAAATGAACTATTTAAAGAAAATAATAATAAGATGGCTAAAGTGAATTTATTTTTTTTCATATTTATCTACATAAAAAAGAGCAATCAAAAAAATAATTGTCCATAAAAATATAGACGTTGTTTTTATGAATGTTGTCTCTGCTCCCCATACATCAAAAAAAAGAGCTCCAATTAAGACACCAATTACATAAAGTACTGTTATGAGTGTTAATTTATTCATTAATTTTCTTACATTCATAGTGGTACCTGCTTCCAATGTTAGCTTTGTAAATACATTTGTTAAGTTAAGTTATCATTTTTTAAAATTAATATAAATTATATGAGATAAATAGTTAGTTTTTAATCAATTGTCATTGGACAAATAGTTTCAATAATATATAAAACGTCATAATTTGTGGGGCGATGGCGGAATTGGTAGACGCGTTGGTCTTAGGAACCAATATTTTCGGATGTGAAGGTTCGAGTCCTTTTCGCCCTACCACTTAAAAATTATGAAGATAACAATAGAAAATATAAAAGGTTTAAATAAAGATCTTAAAGTTTTAATCGATAAAGAGACTATGAACTCTTATATGGATGAAAAATATGATGAGATTAAAAAAACTGTAAATCTAAAAGGCTTTCGACCAGGAAAAGTTCCAAAAGAAGTTTTAAAAAGACAGTTTGGTAAAGCTATATTTGGAGAAGTATTAGATAAAGTATTAAAAGACACATCTACCAAAGCTCTTGAAGAAAAAAAAATTAAACCTGCGGGTCAACCTAAGCTTGATCTTAAAACCTATGGTGAAGATAAAGAGTTAGAATATGTTTTGTCAGTTACAGAAATGCCAAAAGTTGATGTTAAATCAATAGTGAATATTAAATTTGATCAGTATTCAGTCAAAATAGATAAGAGTGAAACAGAAAAAAGAATAAATGATATTGCTAAAAATCAACCTAGCTTTAAAGAAGCTATCCCAGAAATTAAAGCTGAAGAAGGTGATTTAGTTACTTTAGACTATAAAGCAACAGTTGATGGCAAAGAATTCAAAGGTAGTGAAGGTAAAAATACCCAACTAACACTCGGTAAAGATTTATTCCTAAAAGGTTTTGATAAACAATTAATTGGTGTCAAAAAAGATGATCAAAAAATTGTTGAAGCAACTTTACCTGAAAATTTTCCAGAAAAAGAATTGGTTAATAAGAAAGCCAAATTTGACTGTAAAATTATAAATGTAAAAAATCCTGAAAAAGTAAAAATAGATGATGAATTTGCTAAAAATTTAGGTGCTAAGGATTTAAATGATCTAAAAATCTTAATATCAAAACAAATTAATGATGAGTATAAAAATTCATTAGATCAATTATCAAAAAATCAAATTTTAAAAGAAATAGAAAAAATTAAAGTAGATGAAATTCCAGAAAATTTAATTGAAGAAGAAATAAAAATTCTTTCACAAGGAATGTCAGATGAAGAAGCTAAAAAAAGTAAAGCAAAATTTACAGAAACTGCAAAGACAAGAATTAAAACTGGACTTATACTAAATGAAGTTGGTGAACAAAATAAAATTCAAGTTTCAGAACAAGAAATTCAAGCTGAAGTTCAAAAACAATTAAGAATGATGCCTGGACAAGAAAAAATGGTAATGGATTTTTATCAAAAAAATCCCTCTGCAGTCGCCAGTCTTAGAGGAACTGTTTATGAAGAAAAAATTCTTAATTTGATTAAAGAAAAAGCAAAACCGAATAAAAAAGAAATTTCTAAAGAGGAAGCTGAAAAGCTTCTAAAAGAAGCTCATAAGCATGATCATAATCACGATCATGAACATAAAAAAAAAGAAACAAAGAAAAAAGTAGAAACTAAAAGTTCTAAAGAAAAATAATCTTTACCAAAAACCGTAAAATCAATGCCAGAAGTAAAAAAAGTTAGCAAAAAGTAATCTCAAGTTGTATAAGTAATACGAATCATCTTATGACAATAAATTTTTCAGAACAAATGAGCACACTAGTACCAATGGTTGTTGAGCAATCAAATAAAGGTGAAAGAGCTTATGATATTTATTCAAGACTTTTAAAAGAAAGAATAATTTTTTTGACTGGTCAAATTAATGATAACGTTGCATCATTGGTTACGGCTCAATTATTATTTCTAGAATCTGAAGATCCCAAAAAAGAAATTTATATATATATTAATAGTCCAGGTGGCTTAGTCACAGCTGGTCTTGGCATTTATGATACTATGCAATATGTAAAACCAGACATTTCAACTTTATGTATTGGTCAAGCAGCCTCTATGGGATCGTTTTTGCTTTCTGCTGGTACAAAAGGTAAAAGATTTTCTTTACCGAATTCAAGGGTGATGGTACACCAACCTTCTGCCGGATTTCAAGGACAGGCAACCGATATAGAAATTCATGCTAAAGAAGTTCTTTCTTTGAAAGGAAGACTTAATGAAATTTATTCAAAACACACAGGCAAAACAGTGGACGAAGTTAAATCTGCTTTAGAAAGAGATAACTTTATGTCTGCAGAATCTGCAAAAGCATTTGGTCTTATAGACGAAGTGGTAGAAAAAAGATCTTAAAACACTATATATTGAATATCTCATAATCCAAACTTGATTAGTATGAGTCAATTATATTAAAGTATTGGAATTGATTCGTTTAAAAAAAATAATTTATGACAACAAATAATAAAAATATCCTTTACTGTTCTTTCTGTGGCAAAAGTCAACACGAAGTTAGAAAATTAATTGCTGGCCCAACAGTATTCATTTGTGATGAATGTGTTGAGCTATGTATGGATATTATTAGAGAAGAGACGAAAAGCTCTACTTTAAAAACTTCTGAAGGTGTGCCAACTCCACAAGAAATATGTGATGTTTTGAATGATTATGTGATTGGCCAAGAAGTGGCTAAAAAGGTGTTATCAGTTGCAGTACATAATCATTATAAAAGACTGAATCACTCTTCAAAAAACTCCGAAATAGAACTGGCAAAATCGAATATAATGTTAATTGGACCCACTGGTTGTGGAAAAACATTATTGGCTCAAACTCTTGCTCGAATTTTAGATGTACCATTCACTATGGCGGATGCTACGACTTTAACAGAGGCCGGATACGTGGGCGAAGATGTGGAAAATATCATTTTGAAACTTCTGCAATCGAGTGAATATAATGTTGAACGCGCGCAAAGAGGAATAGTCTACATTGATGAAGTAGATAAAATTACTCGTAAGTCAGACAATCCGTCGATAACTAGAGATGTATCGGGAGAGGGTGTCCAGCAAGCACTATTAAAAATTATGGAAGGGACCATTGCGAGTGTTCCACCACAAGGTGGCCGTAAGCATCCCCAACAAGAGTTTTTGCAAGTAGACACCACGAATATTTTGTTTATTTGTGGTGGAGCCTTTGCAGGTCTAGAAAAATTAATCGCTCAACGTGGGAAAGGTTCTTCCATCGGTTTTGGTGCTGATGTGAAAGAGGAAGAAAAAATCAGCGTTGGAGAATCTCTAAAAAATTTACAACCAGAGGATTTGCTAAAGTTTGGATTGATCCCTGAGTTTGTGGGCAGACTGCCAGTTATTGCAACGCTAACTGATCTAGATGAAGAAGCGTTGGTTACAATTCTCTCTGAACCAAAAAATGCTTTGGTAAAGCAGTATCAGAGTCTTTTTGAAATGGAGGGTTCTAAGCTATCGTTCACAGATGATGCTTTAAAAGCAATTGCAAAGCGCGCGATTGTTCGGAAAACCGGTGCCCGAGGGTTAAGATCAATATTAGAAGATATTTTGTTAGATACGATGTTTGATCTGCCTGGTTTGGTTGGTGTTGATGAGGTTGTAGTTAATGAGGAGGCTGTATCAGCTGACGGAACTCCACTTTTAATATATTCAGAAAAGGCAAATAAAGAAAGCGCCTCTGCTTAATAATTGACTTAAGATGGTCAATTTGATTTTTTATGAAATGTATGTGAGATTGAGTATATGAATTTCTTGTTGAGATTATTCACTTGGTGGAACGGGCAAACGATTGGGACACAATTGTTTACTTGGAGAAACGGCATTTTTGTGGGTGAAGACTTGGAAGGTAATAAATTTTATGAAAACAAAGATAGGTCTCGTCGATGGGTTTGTTATAATGGTGAACCAGAAGCGTCACGTATCGATCCCAGCTGGCACGGATGGTTACACGGTACATTTAAATCAACGCCCTTAAATGATCCATTTGTGCATAAAAAATGGGAAAAGACACATATTGTTAATTTAACGGGGACAGATTTGGCCTATGCACCAACGGGATCATTGAAATCTTTGGAAAAAGCTCGGGGAAAAGACTATGATGCCTGGCAGCCAGAATAATGATCAATAGAAATACAACAGAAATATTGATTGGAGCAGTCGTTATAATAACGGCAGTATGGTTTTTAATTTATGCTGGAAACAGAGCAAATGTTGTTTCTACTGGAGATTCTTATAGCTTAAGTGCTGACTTCCGCTCTGTGGAAGGTATTTCAGTTGGAACTGATGTAAAACTTGCTGGCGTAAAAGTGGGTACTGTGGAAACATTAAATTTGAATTCAGTATATTAAAAAAAATTATTTAAAGCTTATTTTTTAATATATACAAATATTTTTTCAATAAACCTATAAAGCCCTGACAAGACGATCG
>ENA-ORXF01002113-ORXF01002113.1-marine-metagenome-genome-assembly--contig:-NODE-2113-length-12131-cov-5.934876_pt1 | contig 12131 bp, 19 predicted proteins | sample MGYA00237864_ERZ511476 | MGnify/ENA primary metagenome ERZ511476 (study PRJEB26306, sample SAMN06343908) | marine metagenome | isolation source: coastal waters | place: Atlantic Ocean: West Antarctic... | reverse complement strand
CTGCTTTTGTTTCTTAAGTGAGATAAAAGCAGCTTTTATCTTATTTAAATTCTATTTATTGATGAGGAGAAAATCAATATGCAGATTTCAAAACAACGGCTCATTCAAATTATTAAAGAAGAGCTTAATATACAAGAGCCCACAAGCGTGGCAGAAGACGAAGAACTCGAAGTGAATGAAGAAGAAAAGGGCAAGAAAAGTAAAATGTCCCGTCATGCGAAAGAGCTTACCAAAAATATGAAGAAAGGATATACTCCTCAAGCTGCCGTCACCGCTGTTCCTGATCACGATAAGGGAGAGAAACGCTTGCATAAAATGGGAGTCGGTCCATACAATGAGAAGCCAAGGCGTGGAAAGAAAGGCTTGGACGAATCTGAACTTGCCTCTCGTGAAAGTCTTGAAAAAATGATTAAAAAACAACTTATGGAGATGATCAAAAATGAAAATCACAAAAACACAACTTAAACGGATTATTAGAGAAGAGTTAGACACAGCACTCGGACAAGAAGATAACAGCCCACCGCAAGTGGACATCATTAACGCGCTTGACATGGCTAATCGAATGGAAGCCAGTGGCGATATGGCGGAACTACGTTATGTAATTGAAGCCTTGGAATCAGCACTAGAAAAATTAGGCGGACAAGAGGAAGAGGAGGACGGGATCCCGGTACGCCACATGAAGGATTTCGCCGGATTTTCAAATCCGGTACCGAATCAGCAACAGCCACCGTCTGGAGACTGGTCGTGAAAATCACTCCCAAACAACTTAAACAAGTGATTAGGGAAGAATTATCCAGTGTAAGGGAGATCGATAGGAAAAACCCATGGGAAGATGATTCTATTCAAGATGTTATAGACGCATATGTTACTGATAGCATAGTTTTTGGACATTCAATTGGATCTGAGTTACAAGAGGCTGTGGACAAAGTTGATCGTGATGATCCAGAACAACGCCAAGCGGTCTATGTTGGATTGATGAAAGCAGCAGACAAAGCAAGAAAATTTGTTGCCCAAGGATTCGACGGACCCTCCGCCCTTGATGAGGAAAATTTAGATGTTAAAGATGTTCAAGCTGCTCTTTCTGGCGAAAAGGATGAAGAGCTTGCACAGGGACTGCAAGCCTTAGCAAAAAAGATTGAAAATCTAGAAAAAGCTCTTGTTGATATGAAAAAAGCGTATACGAATTCTATTTCTAGAAATACAGCAGTATTAGGTCGTCAATAAACGATACGCCTATATACTTTAGATGTTTAAAAAAGGCGATCTAGTTAAGCGAGTCAAAATCCTATCAGTGACTGATGAGGATTATGAATGGGTTGTAGATGAGAATATAGAAAATGATTTTGGTATTGTCTTGGATGTAGAAACACCAAAATATGATGTTATGGTTTCTCATATGGAATATCCCGAATGTTTTGTAAAAGTGCTTTGGCAGAAAAATGATTGGGGTCCAATGTGGCACTGGGCTGAAGAATTAAAAATAATAAAAAATAATAAAAAATAATAGTTGACACGGCGAGTTCCCTATGCTATATTAATACTATAGGAGATGTTCTGTGAAAAATTTTGGTTATGCTTGTATCAATATGGGGTTTTCAAATCGCCCTAAATCTAAACGTATTACAACCAATCGGTCAATGATTAAACGCACGTTCAAGGAGCGTGGAATTAAATATGCCTCTGAACTGGCTTTACAAAATGTTCAAGACTTATATAGAATTTTACAATGGAACTTAGAAAACGATATCTATTTCTATCGCTTATCTTCCGACATTATCCCATGGGCTTCCGAATATAACTTAGAAGACATGCCTGATTACGATCATATCCTCTTCACCTGTCAAGCTGTTGGTAATTTTGCAAAGCGCGAAGGAATGAGGATTACTGCCCACCCAGGACATTTCAATAAATTAGCCTCTCCCAAAGAGCGTGTATTCAATCTTACCAAAACAGACCTTACTGTTCACGCAGACTTATTTGACATGATTGGGCTACCACGCACACCATACGCTAAACTTAATATTCATGTCGGTGCAGCTTATGGTGACAAGCCATTTGCCTTAGATAATTTTTGTCGCAACTTCGACAGACTTCCAGAGTCTGTTCGTTCACGCCTTACTGTAGAGAATGACGATAAGGAATCTCTATACTCGACACAAGAATTATATGATGGTGTTTACAAGCGTATCGGCATTCCGATTGTTTTTGATTACCATCACCACATGCTTCATCCTGGTGGTCAGACCGAGCAAGAAGCTTTAGAGTTGGCTTTGTCTACTTGGGGCGATATTAAGCCAGTTGTTCACTACGCAGAATCACGCTCTGCTGAGTACAACAATCCAAAAATCAAACCTCAAGCACATTCTGATTATGTGCTTACGCCCCTCAATGACTACGGTAATGACTTTGATATCATGATTGAAGCTAAACATAAAGAATTAGCACTACTTAGATATCGTAGGATCATACTGGAGAATGCGGCATAGGGTATATTGTTGACATTTCTTTGACACAAACCTCCCGTATATATGGTATATTAACTATGTAAGGGAGTCGTTATGGTTGACAAACAAGAGCTTTTCGCTGGTTATTGTGCTGTATGGAAATACGCAGTAAATCGTCTTGGTTATGAGGTCTATGAGGGACCGGAGCTTTTAGATGTTTGTATGTCGGATATTAAAGAAATTAATATTTGCTCCAGAAAGGGTATCGAGAAGAAACTTTATGGACTTCTCCACGAATGCGGTCATGCCTTGATTCGTGAAAACTGGACTAAGTTCCAAAAAGAATTCCCTGCTCATGCTGCTTGTGGTTATGATCGTCGCAAAAACAGGACAGATGGTTACCGCGTTTCTCTTGTTGAAGAAGAATACGAAGCCTGGAAGAGGGGTAAAAGACTCGCAAAACGACTTGGTATTGAGTTGGATGAGGAACGATATGAGAAGCATAAGACCAAGTGCATTATGAGTTATATGCATTGGGCTGTTGGGCAATATGACATTTAAGCAAAGAATAAAAAATAAGCTTAATAAAGCAGCCGAATATCATGATTATATTACTTCCGCATCCTATTGCATAGTTTTAGCATTAGTTATAGTAGGAAAAGCACAGTTTTATACTCGTAAGAGTAATAAGAAAACTAATTAATGATATTATGAGTTTAAAGAAGACACCATTGAGTGAAGAACCCTTCGGATTTAAGAATTTAAAAAAATTAGATGTTGGAGATCTTGTAAGATGGTCGGAACTTGAAAAAACAGGATATAAGCAAGAGAAAAAAGTTGGAATTATTTCAGAACTTTATTTAGAACAGCGAGGAAACAGGAATGTTGCGATTGCCAAAGTTCATGAAGTCACCAACAAACAAAACTTATCCCCCATGGGGAGGCAAAAAAAGATTTTAGTTGTAAATCTTGAACTTTTGTCGAAAGTAGGAACAAAAAATGAATTATTTCCCATATAAAATCTATTGTGATATGGATGGAGTCTTAGTTGACTTTGAGAAGGGAGTTGTCGAAAAGATAAACTCAGAGTTGAGTAGCGACAGCCCTAAAAAGCCCAAGTATGCCAACAAGGTAATAAAACAACTCGGCAGGAACTACATAACCAGAGATGATATTAAAAAGTATTCACCAGGAAAGTCGAAAGCGGCGACAAACTACATGTATGCCTTGGTTCACGATGATGAAGATTTTTGGAGTAATCTACCATGGCAACCCGGTGGTAAGCGTTTGTGGGCTTATATTCGTCAATATGACCCAGATATCTTAACTTCTCCAATGGATAAGGGGGGAAAAAACGAATCTTTAAGTGGAAAGTTAACTTGGGTTAAGAATAATCTTGGACTCAGCCCAGAAAAAGTGAATTTTGCCCATGATAAGTGGAAATTTGCTGTTTCTGATGACGGAGAACCAAATATTTTAATTGATGATTTTGAGTCAAAGACTAAGCCGTTTACAGAGGCGGGTGGAATTGGTATTTTACATATTAATGCCGATAATACAATAAGAATTCTCGAAGTTCTTGAACAATCTGACGAAGCCCCGTAAAAAACGGGGTTTTTTAGTCTTCATATGATAGTTGCATACTATTTATAGTATATTTTTGTATATTTGGTGGCAATCTAATGAAAATTATAGTTAAAAACCGTTCAAATCAGTCGATGTCTCATATGGGACCGTATTTGAAGTCATTTTTGCCGTTCGCACAGAAAAGGTTGGGATTTAATCGTCCTCCAACCATATTTTTTGATTCTGATCCAGATAATTCCAAAAAAGTTCTCGGAAAAACAGCATATTACGATCCAGAAGCTTCAGAAGTTGTTGTTTTTATTGATAAACGGCATCCAAAAGACATTTTACGCTCCCTATCTCATGAATTGGTTCATCATTCACAAAATTGTCGTGGCGACTTAGAGCCAGAAATAGCAGGTGAAACGGGACCAGGATATGCTCAAACTAATCCTCATATGAGACAAATGGAGAGCGAAGCCTTCGAAAAAGGCAATCTTTGCATGCGAGATTGGGAAGACAACGTAAAAATTCAGCTTTCTATGCAAGTTGGACTACAAGAAACTAATTACTTACACATTACAGGAGACAGTCATAAAATGGCGACTTATGAACAATTAAAAGAGCAAATTACCAAAAAGGTAGTTAAAGCACTTAAAGAAAAGATTAATGAAGGCAGTAAAAAGCCCGATGACGATGGGGACGGCGTTCCACCATGGGCAGATAAGGATGATAGTGATCCAGAAGTCCAAGAAGAGGGCGAGGCATTTGCCCCTAATCATTACTGTGTTCACCACGGAGGTGTTCAACACGAAGGTAAGATTCATATGGCAGAAGCAGTTGGACACAACTGGAGCGAAAAATCTCAGCGCGTTACCCATTATGACATGAAGTTAGAAGACGGTTCTGTTCTTGAGAATATCGCTTTTGAAAATATCCAAGTAACGAAGGCTTCTCTTGCAGAAGATCATGAGAAGCACTCCATGAAGTGTGATGATGAAGAAGAGTTGGAAGAACGCAAAAAGCGTAATAACCCTCGCAATGATAGAGGACTTCCATCGCGGTTGAAAGAAGTAGAGCTTGATGAAGAGGAAGAAATCGTTAATGAAGAAGAAAATGATGAAACCGAGGTTGGTTTAAATGAGTCTAATGACCATTGGTACCAAAAGCAATTATTTGATAAGCTTTCTAAACGATGGACAAAATAAATGATTTTGATAAATTCATCGTTGTTTGGAACGACGAGGAAGGATCAAGAATTTATGATCCCTTTAGAAATCATGAGGATGCTTATCAACACATGGTAGAAAAGCTTTCTCAAGGTTGTTGGGCTTGTTTAAGTTCAAACGAAAAACTACCAAAAATACATTATTCTAATAAGGTAAGGAGATAAATTATGGCTTCACGAAGAAAGAAAAGATTTTTAAGATCATTAGGTTTACCCGGAGTCCGTGGTTCGCAGCCTTTAGAATCACCCGTACAAGAGGAAAAGGTACCAGAACCTGTTGTTGTGCCCATACCTAAGCCTGTGGTAAAGCCTGCTCCCAAAGCTGTTGTAAAACCAGTGGCAAAGCCTGCTGTAAATCGATCGCTACCAAGAGCAACTAAAACCAAGAAGGGCTAAAATGGACTTTGACAGATTAACAAGAAATTTTTTGCACAATATCAAAGAAGGCAAAGTTGAAAATATAGGTATTCGTGAATATCTTCAAGCATTAGGTGAAACATTAAGTTCTTTTAAGGCAAAGACCTTAACAGAGCAAAGGCGCATTGCTGTCGCCAAACAACAATTAAAAGAAATTAAGCGTCATTCGCGAAAACTACAAGAAAGAATTTCACTACTTGAAGAACATGTTTCCATTTTAGAAGAAAATAAGGAAAGTTAATTATGGGTGGTGTAGCTGGACATATGGCTCACCTTTATAGTGATCCATCTTTAACCTTTAATGGTATCAAGAAAATTCTTACTGCTGCTTCACGCGGCGAGATACAAGGTACCGAAAAAACAGATGGATATAATATCTATCTTGGTTATCAAAATGGTAAAGCCCGTGCTGCTCGTAACAAAGGCGACATGGCTAAAGGTGGTATGGATTTTGCCCTGCTGGCTGCCCGTGAATTTAAAGGTGGACCGAAAGTCCGTAAAGTTTACCTCGACGCCTTCAGAGCCTTTCAGACGGCACTGAGCACTCTCTCTAACAAAGAGTTGGCTGCTATATTTGGTGAAAACGGCGAAATCTTCTATAATACCGAGATACAAGGTCCCATTGCCCCCAATGTCGTCAATTATGACGAAAACATCCTTAGCATTCATTATATGGGGCATAAAAAGTATAATAAGGACGCCAATACTCTAGAGCTTGTCGACAACGAAGAGCAATCTAAATATTTAGACAGTGTTGTTGATAGATTTGAGCAAGCAACAGCAAATGAACCTTTTAGCGTACGAAGAACAGCCTTTTTAGACCTTAATCGCATCACGGATGAACAATTAATCAATAATGTATTAGATAAAATACAAGCAACCGGTTATAGTGGTAGCATGACTATCAACGATTATTTAGAAAGTAAGCTTTATCCAATGGTAGAAAAAGACTTGCCTCGATTAGATGAAAACAAAAGACAACTGCTAATTGATAGAATGTTAGGAAAGGCTGGGGCGCCCACGACGCCTCAAATCACTAAGGGCATGCCCAAAGAAGACAAACAAGTTATATCGCAGTATAATAAAAATTCAAAATTCATCATAAAAAAATTAATTGAGCCAATTGAGCTAGCTATTCATGATTTAGCAGTGGAACTGCTGCGGGGGCTAAAAAGCGCTTATATCCTAGACAACCGGAAAGAGGTGGATAGGCTTAAAGAAGAAACCGCTGGGGCTATTAAAGCCATTCAATCATATGAAGGCGAAGGTAAAGATGCGGCGCAGGACATTTTAGTCAAGCAACTCGCTAAGTTAAAGCATCATGATAACATTGATACCGTTGTGGAAGGCTTTGTCTTCCAACACGATGGGCAGATGTATAAGTTTACAGGAAACTTTGCCCCAATGAACCAACTTTTGGGTTTATTTAATTATGGGAGGGGCAAGGTTCCTAGTATGGTCAAAGAAGCGCTTCTAGGGCAAAACGAAGTCTATAATGATAAAGAAATAGTAGCTATTTTACCAGGCAAGTACAAGCCAGCGCATCGTGGACATCTAGACATGATTAGACACTATTTAGAACATGCTGATAGAGTGGTTGTGTTAATTAGCCCTAAAGAAAAAGATGGCATTACTGCTGATGTAGCTGAAAGGATCTTACAGATGTATGTTAACGATGCTGGGTTAACTAATGTCGACATTGAAATAGCCCAATATCCATCACCAGTACAGTCTGCCATAGAATATGGTAATAATCCAGAGATGAAAGGTACAAAAATAATAGTAGGCGCTAGCACTAAAGGTGGAGATGCAGTTGACCGGGCAAGATTTTTTAAAAACTTGATAAAATTTTATTAAAATAAAACATAAAGTTATCAGAACTTAAATTTTTTTTAGAATAATTAATACTTCTTTATAGTTTTCTGAAAATGTAACGGTTGCAGCACCTCTTGATAAACATTCAAGCCCAAAAGATCCTACTCCTGAAAATAAATCAAGAATACTTGAATTTTCAAGGTTTATGTTCAATAATTTAGAATGTTTAATTATATTAAAGATAGATTCTTTTGTTAAGTCTTTAAGAGGTCTTGTTAATTTATCTTTAGGAAGTAGAATTTTTTTCCCTTTGTAGTTTCCTGAAATTATTCTCATTCATCAATTACCTTATATCCAATATCTTTTCTAAAGAATCCACCCTTCCAATTAAGCTGATTAATATGATTAAAGATTTTATCTCTACTTTCTTTGAAATCTGAAGATAAACTAATAATATTAATTACCCTACCTCCATTTGAATAAGTCTTATTGTCAATTTTTTTAGTTCCCGCATGGTAAATAAAATCATCTTTACTCAAACTAATTTTTTCAATATTTTCAATCAATATATTGTTGGTATATTTACCTGGATAACCTTTTGAGCAAAGAACAATACACAGGCTTTTTTTATCATACCATTCTATTTTTAAGTCTCTTAATTTTTGATTGCAACACGCTTCAATAATTTCTAATAAATCTGTTTTCAACTTTGGCAAAATTGTTTGACACTCAGGATCTCCCATTCTAACATTATACTCAATTAAAAATGGCTCATCATTAACTATCATTAAGCCGGCATATAAGAACCCCCTATAATTTGACCCCATCTCCTTTAGTGCTTTGATTGTTGGTTTTATTATTTTGTTTAATATTTTTTCTTCAAGAACTGGATTAATTAATCGTGAAGGAGAGTAGGCGCCCATACCCCCGGTATTCTCACCTTTATCACCTTCCAAAACTCTTTTATGGTCTTGTGCTGTTTCAAAGTTTTTAATTTCACTACCATCACTAATTATAAAATAACTCATTTCTTCACCAGCAAGAAACTCTTCTATTAATATATTCTTAGCAATGCCAAATTTTCCATTAAAAATTTCTTTTATTGCGATATCTGCACTATCTTTATCCTCACAAATATAAACGCCCTTTCCAGACGCAAGTCCATCTGCTTTCACAACAAGTGGAAACTGTGTTTTGTCTAAAAAGTTAATAGCTTCGCTAGAACTTTCAAATATTCCAAATTTTGCAGTAGGGATTTTATATTCTTTGCAAATTTTTTTAGTAAATATCTTTGAACCTTCAAGTTGAGAAGAGATTTTATCAGGACCAAAAACCTTTATTTCCGTATCCTTGAAAAAATTTACTATCCCATTTACCAGTGGTTTTTCAGGCCCAACTATAATTAAATTTATTTTATTTGATATTGAAAATTCTTTAATTTTATTAAAATCAGAAATATCTATCTCAACATTTTGGGCAAGCTCAGATGTACCCGCATTACCAGGAAAACAATATATTTTTTCAATTTTTGCTGATTTTTTAATAGATTGGCAAATAGCATGCTCTCTTCCACCGCTTCCTATTATTCCAACTTTCATATAGATGTATATAAACTAAAAATGAATAAAAAATTAGCAAAATTAAAATATTTACCCAATAATTTTGAAATTATTGAAAATGGTGATCATGTTATTTGTGCTATTTCCGGTAAGTCCATAAGCTTAGAAAATCTTAACTATTGGAATGTAGAGGTTCAAGAGCCCTACTATTCATATGTAGAGGCCCACATGAAAAAAGAAAATGATTAAATAATTACTTCCAACGGTTATGAGACCATATCCATTTGCTAGGATTTTTTAGAATCATTTTTTCTAACCAAATATTTAAATCTCTAGTAATTTTTTCAGTAGAAATATCTTTTGAAAATTCTATTGGTTTTTCAATTTTAATATTAAAATTTATATCATCAAATCTTTCAATATAAATTGGCACCACCTTACAATTAAATTTTTTTACAAACTGTGCAGGAATAGTCGTTGTAAAAGCATCTTTATCAAAAAATTTTGATCTTATTCCCTGTGAAACTCTTTGATCAATCATTAAAGCTATAGAGTGACCTTTTCTATATAATTTTAATAATTCTCTTACACCTCCAGTTCCTTTTTTAATTTGATTTTTACAAATATATTTTTTTCTTATTTTCTCCATTAATACGTTCAAAAATATGTTATTTAATGGCCTGTATATTGTTGCTAAATTTACTCCAGCCTTTTCAATTTGCATTGCCATTAGTTCAAAATTACTAAAATGACCTGATACAAAAATTACAGGCATTTTTTCATTTTTTATTTGTTCAAGAATTTCCTCACCCTTTACATTTATATTAGATTTTAATTTGTTGTTTCTAAAATCTTTAAGAAACATGTATTCAGATAAAGTTCTTCCATAATTATTCCACATATTTTTTGTAATATCTTTAATCTGTAATAAATTAATTTTAGGAAGAGCCCTTTGTATATTTGCTGTGATTAGTTTTTTTGATCTAAAGATAGGACCAAAAGTCTCAAACAATTTTCCACTAATATAAGATGAGATTTTTAATCCCAAAATTTTATAAATAATAAAAAGAGATGATATGACTAAAAATTCAAGAAGATATTTAATTTTTTTCATTTAATTCAATTAGTGTTTTTATAAATCCATCCTCGTTTAATATCTCAAGATTCGATTTGATAAAATTTATATCTTTCTTATTGAAAGTTTCCAATCTTAAGTAATCCTTTTCTGTTGTTATAATTTTTGCATTATACTTTTTTGCCCCACATATTATTTCATCATAATCTTTTTTTGAATACTGATAATGATCTGGATACTCTAGATCATAAATAATTTTTAATTCATTATTTTTTAACATGTTTATAAAAGTTTTATGATTACCAATTCCTGAAAAAGCTAGATAATTTTGTTTTTTATCAAAATCATCAATATTTAATGGAACATATTTTCCCTGATTAATAATTATATTGTGATTAATCTTTTTAATTTGGTTCTTAATGTCAACCAAACTCTCATCATTTCCATTTAGAAAAACATTTTTATAAAATTTTAATTTGTTAATATTCTCCCTTAGAGGACCAGAAGGCAGTGTAAGTCCATTTCCAATCCAGTTTAGATTGTTAAAGCAAACAATTTCCATATCATATTTAATAGACTTGTCTTGCAATCCGTCATCAAAGATTGCAATTTTAAAACCTTTGGATATTGCCTCATCTAGAGCGGTGACTCTCTTTAGGGAGCTAAATAAGGAGCCATTTTGACTAAGTAATTTTTGTTCATCAGTTTGATTTGAGTAAAATTTTTTAATAAAGCATGCCTTAATATTTTTTTTATCTAAAATTTCTTTTATCTTTATAACTAGCGATGTTTTTCCAGTTCCACCAATGTAGATATTACCAACACAAATTGTTTTAATACTTGAGTTTGATAATCTGGGCTTTGATTTTAATTTAGAGATTAAACCTAAGATAATTGAAAAAGGTAATAGTAGATAGGAATAAAGAGATGGCTTTTTGTAGTCCCAAAATTTAGGTTTTTTTAATTTCATTATTCAGTAAACTGTTTATCTCATCTTTGGTTTCATTAAGTATCTTTTTTCCCATTTTTGCAATTTTTACGTAACCATTTTTATTATTGGGCTTAATGATTAATTTATTTAACAAGTTAGTTAATGCATTTACCCCATTAACTTTATGAGCAATTTTTAGTTTATCTAACAGTCTGTATGTATCTTTAAAATTAGCTACATTTGGTCCGTATATAACAGCTGAACCAAAGCTCGTAGGTTCTAAAGGGTTTTGACCTCCTTTTCCAGAAAGTGATTTACCCATAAAAACTATATCTGAGGCTTGGTAAAATTTTTTTGTTTCTCCATAAGTATCCACCAAATATATATCAACATTTTTTAACTTCTTTGGATTTGCGCTGTGCAAAACAAAATTTAAATTTAAATTTTTGATTTCATTAACTATTTTATTAACACGATGAACATGTCTTGGTATTATTATAGTTAATAAGTTCTTATATCTTTTTTTCAAATTTATGTGAGCATTACAGCATATAATTTCTTCACCAGGATGTGTACTTGATGCACACCAAATTTTTCTAAAATTTAAATTTTTTAATAAAATTTTATCTAGTTTGTTGAGTTTATTTTTTTTATTATTAACAAATTTTAGGTTTCCTATTTTCTTAATCTTTGAGACATTTAATTTTTTTAGATAATTAAAAGTCTCTTTATTTTGAGGGTAGGCAATAGAAATATTTTTAAAAACTGAATTTGAAAAATTTCTTATACGACTCCATTTTTTAAAAGTTTTTTTCGTAATTCTTGCATTAAGAAGTTTTAATGGAATATTTTTCTTATTAAGAGCTCTAAAGATACTTGGCCAAATTTCTGATTCAATAAATATTGCTATTGAGGGCTTCCAGTAATTTAGAAATTTATAAGAATACAACATTGAATCTATGGGGAAAAATTGATGAACTGTTTTCTTAAATTTAAATTTTTTAAATATTTGAGCAGAACTTAATGTTGAAGTAGTTATTAAAATTTGATTTATAGATTTATTTTTTTCAAGTTCTTGAACTAAGGGAATAATACT
>ENA-ORXF01002112-ORXF01002112.1-marine-metagenome-genome-assembly--contig:-NODE-2112-length-12133-cov-6.829131_pt1 | contig 12133 bp, 12 predicted proteins | sample MGYA00237864_ERZ511476 | MGnify/ENA primary metagenome ERZ511476 (study PRJEB26306, sample SAMN06343908) | marine metagenome | isolation source: coastal waters | place: Atlantic Ocean: West Antarctic... | reverse complement strand
AGTTATATTGTAAACTTTCAGCATCTCAATCAAATTATTAGAGATTCAGGTGGGCAGTACTGCGTTTTATTCAATGAAAAAATGATTCCTATCTCTAATAGAAAATTCAGCGGAGTTAAAGAGCATCTCCATTATTAAAGCTTGTTTCATATTCTATAAATAACATTCTATTTAATGCTATTAAACATCAATATAAGTTTAAAAAGTATACTTTTTAAACCTCTGAAAAACCTTAAAAGACTACTCATAAAAGTTTTAAATTGGTTTCTTTACTATTTAGATAAAGCATAATAAAAGTTTCTTTTCAAAGACATACAAAAATAATCAGTTATTACAAAAAAACGTCATTTATTGATTTTTTAAAGTATAAATTAAGGAATAAAGTACATTGGAGTACTAATAGTATTTTCAGATGACCGACAACCCTAGTCCAAAATTGGAACAAATAGCAGTTCATACAATTACCAATGGAATCCAAATTATAACTATATCTAATATTATTTATCTAAAATCAGACCATAAAAAAACAATCATAAGTTTAAAAAATTCTGAGGAAGTATTTGCATCTAAAAGTATTGGTGCATTTGAAATTCTATTAAAAAACAATGAATTCTTAAGAGTTCACAAAAGCTATATTGTAAACCTAGAACATCTTATTTCCATTGACAAAAACCTAAATGGCCATTACTGTTTATTATATAGTAATAAAATAATTCCAATATCAGTCAGAAAATTTAGAATAGTAAAAGAACGTCTAGAATACTAATACAATTCTCTTTTTTTAAAGCTTGTTTTACAACACATAATAATTCCACTTTTAAAAGTATAAACAAACTATAAGTTCGCTTTTTTGTCTTTTTATCTTTGATTTTTTATCCGAAAAATAAGACTCCAAGCTATCAGCTTTTTTTATCTCAGAAGTAATCTCAATTCAAACTACTATTTTCCCACCTGATTAAGATAAATTTAATCTCCGGAAAATACGTATTTCAATCACATATTACATTTTATAATCAACTATTACACTTAATGTTCAGAGCTATTGTTTATCTGTTTCTTTGTATAGGAGTATCTGTAATAGATAATTAATTACACACTCTAAAAACAATGTTTTAAAATGACTGAACCTTTTTTATATTAAAAAGTAAACCGAACCCTTTTGGGTTTAGGGCTTGCTACGTGGTAAAAAAAGAACGTCTAAAACTGTTTTTTTCTGTACTAAAAAGTTTGAGAATACCTTAAGCTAATCTTTAAATGAAAGAATAAAACTTATACCAAGCTATTAGAAACTTAATGTGACTTATAGCGGCGAAGCCATTTAAAAGTTTTAATTAAAAAGAAAACTATGAACAAAAAAAGTCAACTATAAAGTCAGATAAAAAATGAAAATTGCAGAAAAGAAAATCCTTATTACCGGTGGTGCTGGTTTTATAGGGTCTCATGTAAATATAAAATGAATTTAAAATTGAAATCTCCTTTTGGAGGGATTCTTTGTGCTTTTGTATAAAAAAAATAATACATAATGGATTTTAATGTTGAAGATATTCCAGTTTCAATAGTTCAAAAGAGCGCTGTTATTTAAAGAGATAGCACGTTTGGGCTGGTAAAAACAGATTCGAATAGAGTGTAAAATTATTAGTTGGTTTACACTTCATTATTGTCAATTAAAAAAATTCAGCCTTCATATTATAAATAAAAATAATGTCAAGTTCAAAAATAATAGTTAAAAACACCTTATTTCTCTACTTCCGAATGTTTATAACTTTGGGAATTGGATTATATACTTCTAGATTGGTTTTAGTAGCTTTAGGTGTTGAAGATTATGGGATATATGGTCTTGTAGGTGGAATTGTAACTGTGTTTTCTTTCATGAATTCCGCAATGGCATCGGCTACTCAAAGATATTTATCATTTGATATTGGAAAGAATGATTTAAATAGGTTACAAAAAACATTTAACGCTACGTTGAATATACATATTGGGATAGCTTTTTTAATTTTTTTACTAGCTGAAACTATCGGATTGTGGTTTATTAATTACAAATTGGTTATACCAGTTGAAAGAATGGTTGCTGCCAATTGGGTATATCAGTTTTCTATTTTTACTTTTATTTTAGCAGTAATACAGGTTCCTTACAACGCATTATTAATGGCAAGAGAACACATGAAAGTATATGCTTATATTAGTATATTACAAACAAGTCTAAAACTAATAATTGTTTTAGTCTTGTTAAAAGCCAATTATGACAAGATTATTTTTTATGCTTTTCTTAGTTTTTTAGTTGCTTTTGTGATACAATATTCTTATAAACTATATTGTAAAAAGTATTTTACTGAAACAATTTATCAATTTTATTATGATAAAATTTATTATAGAGAACTACTGAGCTATTCAGGGTGGAATTTATTTGGGAATATATCCTTAGTTGCAAGAAACCAAGGAAGTAATATTTTACTCAATTTGTTTTTTGGACCTGCAGCGAATGCAGCGTATAGCCTGACTATAATGGTTCAAGGTGTGATAGGTGGATTTATAAGTAATTTTCAAGTGGCCGTCAATCCCCAAATCATAAAAAACTATTCAAAAGGAGAAAAACAAGCATCGCTAAATTTAATTTATAAAAGCGCTAAATTTTCATTTTTTGGCATGCTGATATTGGTGTTGCCATTTCTTTACAATATAGATTATGTTATGAATCTTTGGTTAAAAGAAACACCATCTTATACACTTGATTTTATAAAATTAGCATTAATTTATTCTTTGATTGAAACTATTTCTAATCCTTTAATGTGTGGATTGCAAGCAACTGGAAAAATTAAAAAATATCAAGTTATAGTGGGTGGTTTGAACTTTCTAAACTTGCCTCTAATTTGGATTATATTGAAAACAACACAGATTCCGCATAGTTTCTATTGGAGCATTATTTGCGTGTCCACTATTTCTTTATTTGTTCGACTGTATTTTGTTCAAAATTTAATGAAAGTTAAAATCGTTTTCTTTTACAAAGAAGTACTTTTAAGAATTGCCCTAGTAGTTTTCAGTATATCACTTGTTCTATTCCCGTTCGCCGCATATTTAATTGAACAAACTAATTTTTTATTATTTATATTCAAAACTTTAATAATCTTAATTCTTACAATTAGTATCATTATTACAATAGGTATGGATAAATTGGAAAGACAATTTTTAAAAATTAATTTTCAAAATAAAATTCTCAGAAGAAATAGGTTATAATATAGCATATATAGTAAACAATGAATTGTGTGTTGGTTGTGAAATTTTCACGAGAGAAAGATTATCTTTTTCGCAAAAATTATGGCTCGATTAAAAAAGTATTAAAAGGAAAAAAGAAAGTAGAAAACTAGACTTTTTATCAAAAAAAAAGTAAAAAGCTTAAGTAAAAAAGAAAATAAACTTCTTATAAGAATATTAATGAGTAAAAAAATAAAACTTTACTGGTATCAGCATAGAGAGGGACACGGTAATTTTGGAGATGAATTGAATCCTTATATTATTGAAAGGTTGACAGGATCTGAAATTCAATGGACAAGTGCATATAATGGTTCCCGATGGAATAGTCTGAGAACTTTAGCTTATTTGATTTTAAAAGAGCATTGTAATTTTAAAAAGATACGAAAATCATCTGCTTGGCAAAAATTTTTCAACCAACCTGTGATTTTTTCCATTGGAAGCATAATTCATAATTGCGATACAAATGTGAAAGTTTGGGGATCAGGAATTATTTCATCTAATAAATTTATTCCTGAAGCTCAGTTCCTTGCAGTAAGAGGTAAATATACGGCAAAGAGATTGGTGAATTTAGGTTATAAAGCACCAAAATCTTTAGGAGATCCTGCATTGTTACTTCCTTTAGTCTTTAATGGAAATAACACTAAAAAATTTAAAATAGGTATTATTCCACATTATGTTCATTATGAAGAATTAAAAAAACTAAATTGTTCCGAAGTGAAAGTTATCAATCTATTAGATTCCATAGAAAAAATCATAGACGATATTGGCTTATGTGAGGTAACAATTTCAACCTCACTACATGGTGTTATTGTTTCTCATTGTTATAATGTTCCTTCTTTGTGGGTTGATTTTGAGATAGATAGAAAATTAACAGGTGATAACATAAAATTTGCAGACTACTTCTCATCAGTTGATTTAAAAGAATATTTTCCATTTAAAATCGATAAAAACTATTTTGATTTAAAGACAATAGAGAATTTATTTTCAGCTAATACAGAATTAACATTACCCAAAAAAGAAAAAATAGTGCAAATTCAAAGATCCTTACTTAGTTGTGCGCCATTTGAAATTCTTCCAAAATATAAAACTGGTTAAAAATCATGAGTCCATTTATATCTATCATAGTAACCTCATATAATAAAGGTAAATATCTTGATGCTTGTTTAGAGTCAATTTTTGAACAAAATTATGTTGATTGGGAATGTATAATTATAAATGATGGGAGTTCAGATAATACAACTCAAATTTCTCTAAAGTGGGTAAGTATAGATAAAAGATATAAATATATTGCGCAGACAAATAAAGGAGTCTGTGCTGCAAAGAATATTGGAATTGAAAACGCAATCTCAAAATGGATATTACCTATTGATGGAGACGATAAAATTTCCAAAGATTATTGTTTTAATGCACTCGATTATCTTAAAAGTAATGAGTTTAGTATTGTTTATGGGAATGTATGTTTTTTCGACCAAAAAGAAGGTTTATGGGATCTTCCAGAATTTGACCTTTCTAATCTAGCAAAATACAATATGTTACATAATTCTTGTTTTTTCAAAAAGCAAGATTGGGAAAACGTAAAAGGTTATGATGTTAAGATGGTTCATGGTCTTGAGGATTGGGAGTTTTGGATTAGTATATCAAAATCTAATAAAAAAGTTAAACAATTGAATAGTATTGGATTATACTATAGAATAATAAATAGTTCAAGAACGACAATGTTAGATAGTAATAAAAAAGATGAGATGTTAAGGTATATGGAGAAAAAACATTTTGATTTTTTTTATAAAAATTTAGGCAGCAAAGTTCTATTATATAAAGAGAATCATGATCTTAAAAGTCGATTCTTGAGTAAATACTATTTGTTTTATAATAGACTTATTGAAATAATTCTTAAAATCCGAAAATGAATAAACCCTTAGTCTCAATTCAGATACCCACCTATAACCAAAAAGAATATATTAAAGAAACGTTAGAGTCTGCTTTAATTCAAACTTATGAGAGCATTCAAATTATTGTAACAGATGATTGTTCAAATTATGATATCAAAGAATTTTTAAAGGATTATTCAAGTATATCTTTAGTTGAAATTGTTGTTAATAGTAAGAATAAGGGAAGAGTTCTTAATTATCATGATTCACTATATAATCAGATAAAAGGCAAATATTTTATTAACCTTGATGGAGATGATTATTTTACAGATACTAAATTTATTGAATATGGTGTGTCTTTGTTAGAGAATAATTCTAAGAATAAACCTCTATTATTTCAAGGTGATCATAATATTGAAAAGATTAAATTAATGATACCTGAATTTGAATTAATTGATGAATATTCAATTCTTATTGATGGGAACGAATATTTAAAAAAAATTACTGATATAAATGAGTTTAGACATTCTTCAACCATTTTTGAAACAAAAAAGGCAAAATCAATAGGTTTTTATAATTTTGATTGCTTGTTTACTGATTTTAATTCAGCTTCAAGACTTTTATTAGAGGATGGTTCTATAATAGTTTCGTCAAAACATGTATCGGAATGGAGAAAACATCAAAATAATGCAACTTTTTCTCTTGGAATATCGAATTATAAAAATGAATTAGCATCTATTAATAATATAATTCAAGCGGCTAAAAATAAGATAGATAAAAAAGCATTAAATCTTATAAAAAGAAAACTAGATAAAAAAATTTTAAAAGGTGTGGTATTAGGTTTTGATCAAAAAAAAAAATTTAAGAGTCAATTTGTTTTTTTTATAAAGTATTTTAAATTTAGGATTTTTTATATTCGTTTGTTTATAAGGTTTGTTTATAAATCAATAACTTAATTGAAAATGAAAATAATTAGAAAATTTCTTTGGCGCATACTTGGTTTTGATTATCAAATGATGCTAGATAAAAATGATTTTACATTACTAAAGAATGACAGTTATACTAAAATAGGCGAAAAAACATATGATAATGGTGCAAAGGTATGGAGATGGTCAAATACGCCTTTAACTATCGGAAACTACTGTAGCATAGCAAATAATGTTAATTTTATTATAGATGAAGGGTATCATAAAATGTCATCTATTACTAATTTCCCAATAGCAAATAATTTATTTAAAAACGAGAATACTATTAACGGAATAGATAAGAAAACCTTTTTATCTAAGTTTAAGCAAAAAGAAGGCATAACAATTGGTAATGACGTTTGGATAGGTATGGGTGCTTATATTATGCCTGGGGTTACTGTTGGGAATGGCGTAACGATAGCTGCAAATTCAGTTGTAACTAAACCTGTCGCAGATTACTCGGTTGTAGCTGGATCCCCCGCAAAAGTGATAAAAGTAAAACATGATGAACGTACGGTTCAGGAGCTGAACAAAATAGCTTGGTGGAATTGGGAAGAAGAATTAATTAAAGAACGAATTAGTGATTTTTACGGTGGTATAAATAATTTTATTAATAAGTATGTAAAATGAGAATAGCATATTGTATTGGATCTCTCCACAATAAAGGAGGTATGGAGAAAGTATTAGCTAATAAAGTTAATTATTTTATAGAAAATTTGGATTATGAAATTCACATAATAACGGAAGATCAAAAAGGTTTACCTATTTGTTATGAGTTTAATAATGATGTTATATTTCATGATATGGCTATTTCTAAACTAAATAAGAAAGTGACTAAAGGATTTACTTTTGTTGAAAATGTTTTTAAGCTTAGAAAATTATATAATGACTTATTTATCAAAATACAACCTGATATTGTTATCGTTTGTGAAAGAGGTTATTTAGATTTTGTAATACCATTTACAAAAAATTTAATACCTAAAATAAGAGAATTTCATTTTGCTAAGGAAGCAGTAAGATTTCATGCTTCATTAATGAAACCTTTGGTAAAGAAAATTCGGCATTTAATACGTTATAAAGTACTCTTTAAATTGTTTAATAAATACGACTATTTAGTTCTTTTAACAAATAGAGACAAAAAGAATGGAGATTATAAAACCAATTCAGTGGTTATTCCTAATATGATGTCCTCAGGTTTTCCAGAAAGACGTTCTAGTTTAAAAAGACACCATGTTATAAGTGTTGGAAGCATGCACGACAAAAGAAAAGCATTTGATGTTCAAATTAAAGTATGGAAAAAAATTATAGAGAACTACCCCAATTGGATTTTGAATATTTATGGTGATGGGATAGAAAGAGGGAATTTACAAAATTTAATAAACGAGTTAAATTTATGTAATAATGTAATACTTCATGGAAATAGTAATACTATCCAAAAGCATTTTTTAGAGTCTTCAATATTTTTATTCACATCAATAGCAGAAGGGTTACCTATGGTTTTAATTGAGGCACTTTCTTACGGTATTCCTTGTGTTGCTTATGATTGTCCAACAGGCCCTAGTGATATAATTACTAATAATGAAGATGGATTTGTAGTTGAACAGAATGATAGTAAAATGTTAGTGGAAAAATTATCTCTTTTAATAAAGAATGAAAAGTTAAGAGAAACTATGGGAAAAAAAGCAAAGCAAAATGCTAAACGATATAATACTATAGTTGTTGGTAAACAGTGGAGTAAGTTTTTTGATAAAATAATAAATGAAAATTAAAACGATAACCTGCCATGAAGTATACAATCATGGGGCAAGTTTACAGGAATTTGCATTATTGCAATACCTAAAAAATATAGGTCATAACGCTCAGACGATACATTATAAACCTAACTATTTATCAGGACATTTTAAGTTAAGGTCTATTTCCAATCCAAGGTTTGACAAACCTTTACTAAGGCAATTGTATATATTAGCTAAATTACCAGGTCGTATTTTTGCTTTAAAGCGTAAGAAAGCATTTGATGAATTTTCTAGAAAATATATAAAAACAGATTCAAAATTATATAGATCAAATGAAGAGTTAAAAGAAGACTTACCAGAAGCAGACGCATATATTTGTGGAAGTGATCAAATATGGAATTCTTTTTTTCAGAATGGGAAAGATCCATCGTTCTATTTAAACTTTGTTCCATCAAATAAATTAAAAATATCCTATGCGGCAAGCTTTGCGATAGATGCAATTGAAGAAAGCTTAAAGCCATTTGTAAAAGAAAATATTGAAAGAATTGATAAGATTTCAGTAAGGGAGAGCTCAGGTTTGAAGATTTTAGAAAATTTAAGTATTCCAAATGCAATTCAAGTTTTAGATCCAGTTTTTTTATTAGGGTCTAAATACTGGAAAAAGACTTTTGTAACTCCTATTAAGGAGAAATTTATTTTTGTATATGACTGTGATAGTAACCCAACGATTAAAAATATTGTAGAGTACACAGCAAAAAAAAACAATCTCAAAATATTTACAGTCAACAAGAACATTAGCTACTCAGATAAAAACTTTTATTTAGAAGGGCCAAAAATGTTTTTATCTCTAATAGACTCAGCAGAGTATGTAATCAGTAATTCTTTTCATGCTGTCGCATTTTCTTTAATATTTAACAAAACCTTTTTTGTTGTGGATAGGAATGAGAAAATAAACACAAGAATGAGGGATATTATAACTTATGTTGATTTACCAAACTTATATTTGGCAATAGACGAATACAAGACATTTGACAATATAAAAATTAATTATAACAAGGTAGACGAGAAGATAAATATCAAAAGAACAGAGTCTAAAAATTTCTTGAGAGAATCCCTAAATATTGTACACCTTGAAAAATAAAATAAAAGCTAAATTATATGCCTACTTTTTTTGGCAAACGAACGTAGGAGAATATTTAAATAAACTATTTGATTTATCAGTTTTTTTAAAATATTCATTCAGAGAAAATAGATTTAAAAATAAGGAAAACGTAGAAGCATTTCTTACAAAACAATACCACATTATAGAAAAAGGGCTTGCATTACCAGAATCAAGAAAATATTTTGGTAAGCCTAAAATCAAGAACTTAATTTTAGAGGCAAATAAGTACATATTTCGGTATGGTAAGGACAGAATAGTAAAAAATATTCAAGACACTTTAAAAGTATATTTAGATAGGAATATTGGTTTAGAAGAAAATGATAAATATTTTTACGATTTGATAGCTAATTTCATATCAGGAAACAATGGGGAAAGCAACGGTGGCGTAAAAAGAGTTCAAAAATTAGAAATTCACAACGCCATAAACTTTGACTACGAGAAATTTGTAAAATCAAGATCAAGTGTAAGGTTTTTTTCAACTAAAAACATACTAGATACTGATGTTCATAAAGCAATAGAATTCGCAAGATTTGCACCTTCTGTTTGCAACAGACAAAGTTGGAAAGTTCATTACTACAAAGATCGAAGTATCATGGATAAATTATTGAAGTTACAAAATGGGAACAATGGCTTCAATCAGTCTATTAATAAATTACTGATTGTAACCTCTGATGTCAAAAGATTTACCAAGTTAGAAAGCAATCAGATATTTGTAGACGGTGGCTTGTTTGCAATGAGTCTTTTATACTCTTTACACGCACAAGGAATAGCTTCATGTTGTCTAAATACATGCCTGCCTTATGTAGATGAATTAAGTATCAAAAACGAAGGAGATATCCCTAGTTCTGAAAGATTAATTATGATGATTGGAATTGGAATGCATAAAGATACTTATGAAGTTGCTATTTCGGATAGAGTCTCAGTTGAAGAAATTCTTTTACAACACTAAACACAAATTAATTACTATACGCAAATGAAAAAAAAAATCTTGATTTGTTTTGGTACAAGACCTGAAGCTATTAAAGTATGTTCTTTAGTGCATGAGTTAAAGAAAGACAACACATTTAAAGTAGAAGTATGTGTTACTGCGCAACATAGAGAGATGTTAGACCAAGTATTAGCATTTTTTGAAGTTATACCTGATTATGATTTGGATATAATGAAAGCAAATCAGTCTTTAAATGAATTGAGTAGCCGTATATTTATAAAAATGGATACTGTTTTAGACACTTCTAAACCAGATTTAGTATTGGTCCATGGTGACACTACAACATCTAGTATTTGCGCTTGGGCAGCATTCAATAGAGGTGTAAAAGTGGGGCATGTAGAAGCAGGCTTGCGTACTTTTGATAAAACATCTCCTTTTCCAGAAGAGTTGAATCGTCAAGTTACAGGTAGAATTGTCGATTATCACTTTGCACCTACTAAAATTTCTAAAAATAATTTACTGGCTGAGAGTATCCTTGATGAAAACATTATGGTTACAGGGAATACAGTGATAGATTCTCTACATTAGACTGCGGATAAATTAAAGAATAATTTTGAGAATGATACTATTTCAAATTTAAAAGCAACAATTGATTTTACAAAAAAAGTAATTTTAGTTACAGGACATCGCCGCGAAAACTTTGGAGATGGATTTTTAAACATTTGCAAGGCTTTAAAAGAAATTGCAAAAGATACAACGGTTGAAATTTTGTATCCTGTACATTTAAATCCAAATGTTCAAAAACCAGTACTTGAATTATTGTCTAATTGTAGTAATATCCATTTAATCGCACCATTAGACTATCCTGCATTTGTATGGATGATGATGCAATCATACATTCTTATCACTGACTCTGGAGGAGTGCAAGAAGAAGCACCATCTCTTGGCAAACCAGTATTGGTAATGCGCAATACGACAGAACGGTCTGAAGCTGTTTCAGCAGGTACTGTTCGCCTAGTTAATGCTAATTATGATTCCATTGTTAAAAGTGCTGTTGAATTATTAGGAAATAAAGAAATATATCAAAATATGGCAAAGTCCCATAATCCTTACGGAGATGGAAAAGCAAATCAAAGAATACTAAAATTTATAAAACAAAAATTGTAATGATACCCAAAATAATTCATTACTGTTGGTTTGGAGGAAACCCTTTACCAGCTTTAGCTATAAAATGTATAACTTCTTGGGAAAAATACTTGCCAGAATATGAAATAAAAGAATGGAATGAAGATAATTTTGATATGGATAAGTTTCCATTTGCAAAAGAAGCATCTGAACATCGAAAATTTGCCTTTATTTCAGATGTGTGCCGGTTGCACGCACTAAAAGAAGAAGGTGGAATTTATATGGATACAGATGTAGAAGTATTGCGCTCATTAGATGTTTTTTTAGATAAAAGTGCGTTTTCAGGTTTTGAAAACGATGATTTTGTCCCAACAGGTATTATGGCAAGTGAAAAGGGAAGTAAATGGGCTATAGAAATGCTGTCTTATTATGATGGAAGGTCTTTTTTGAAAGAAAATGGAGAATTAGATACCACATCAAACACTTATATTATTACACAATTAATGAAAGAGAAAGGTTTTAAAATGACTAACACGTTTCAAGAAATTGAAGGTTATGTTTCATTTTATCCAAATGATTATTTCTGTCCGAAAAGTTATAAAACAGGTAATATTGAATTGACCCAAAATTCTTATTGCATTCACCATTTTGCAAAATCTTGGATTCCTTATAGTAAAAGATGGAGAAATATATTAAAAATGAAAGTTATGTTTTTTTTTGGAGCTAAGAATATTCAAAAATTAATTGATATACTAAAAAAATAACATCATGAAAATTCTTTATTTGACGGATCAAACCCATTTACATGGGGGTGCAGAAAAAGTATTGGCTCAAAAATTGAATTATTTGGCATTAAATACTAATCATGAAGTTTATTTAATTACTACTGAGCAAAAAGGACAGGATCACTGTTATCATACTACAGATAAAATTAAACATCACGATTTAGGTGTCAACTACATAAGATCTAAAAGCTACTTTAGCCTTAGGAATCTAGAAAAAGTTCCAAAGCACATATACCGGTTAAGAAAGAAACTAAAAGAAATTAATCCAGATGTATTAATTGTATGTAATTATGCATTCGATTTTTATTTTATTCC
>ENA-ORXF01002110-ORXF01002110.1-marine-metagenome-genome-assembly--contig:-NODE-2110-length-12141-cov-3.240716_pt1 | contig 12141 bp, 11 predicted proteins | sample MGYA00237864_ERZ511476 | MGnify/ENA primary metagenome ERZ511476 (study PRJEB26306, sample SAMN06343908) | marine metagenome | isolation source: coastal waters | place: Atlantic Ocean: West Antarctic... | reverse complement strand
CTAATTCAATTATTCCAATAGGCAAACCATTATTTGGAAATAAGATATTGATTATTAATAAAAATCAAGAAGTTTTAGATGATGAAAAAATAGGAGAAATCATTTTTAAAGGTCCTCAGGTAACAAATGGATATTTAAATGATTCTGTTAAAACTAAATCTTCATTTGTTAGGTTTAATTGGGATAACAGTAAAGATATTTGGTATAAATCAGGAGATCTTGGATTTTATAATTCGGAAGGAAATTTAGAATGTATAGGAAGAATTGACAATCAGATTAAATTTGGTGGAAGAAGAATAGAAATTGGAGAAATTGAATCTGCATTTAGAAAATTTGATAAAACTAAGGATGCCAAGGTGATAGCTGTAAAAGATGTAAATAATATTGTAAAGGGACTTTATGCGTTTATTACTGATACTTTGAGTGAACAAGATGAAAAACAAATTAGAGATGAAATTTTGAAGTATATAGAAAAATTATTTATACCAAAAAAAATTATAATAAAGGCTTGCGTTTTTTGCTTGCGATGAAATATGCGCATCTTTGCCGTGTTCTCTCTGAACAAAACATAACCGTTGTGATAGCTACTATTTCAATGTTTTCTGAAGTATATAAGTGGAATAGAGAGAATTTGCCAAATTATTTTGAAATTTATTTAAAGGTACCTATTGCTGAATTGCAAAATCGTGATCCTAAAGGAATTTATCATAGTTATGATTCTGGCAAATTGAGACACGTATTCGGCTTGGATATAGATGTTGACGAACCAAAGTCTCCAGACTTATTGTTTGATTATAGCAAGAAAAAATATACTACTGATGAGATGATAGTTCAAATATTGGATAAAGTATAGTGAGCATATTGATTGGGATTACTCAGCGTATTGACAAGGTTGACGCTTATGATGAATGGAGAGACTCAGTAGATCAAAGGTTAGTTGAGTGGGTTATTGATGCAGGCTTTATTCCTGTTCCAATTCCAAATAATTTGGTCAACGCATCATCAGAATCTGGCGGTCATCCATTATTAGAACAGTGGTTAAATTTACTAAATATTAATGCATTATTATTATCGGGGGGTAATGATATTGGAACGGCTCCTCAAAGAGATGTGACAGAAAATTTTTTACTTAAGTGGGCAGAGAGGCATAATAAGCCAGTATTGGGGATTTGTAGGGGAATGCAAATGATGGGATTACATGTTGGCGGAAAATTAATCAAGGTGTCTGGGCATGTAAATACTCGCCATAAATTACAATACGATAAAGTTAGTAAAATAAAGACAGTGGAATCAGTAAATAGTTATCACAATTATGCTTTAGAAGGCTGTCCAGATGTGTTTAGTGTATTGGCTAAATCTGATGATGGTAATATAGAAGCAATTAGACATAGAGAGCTGCCATGGGAAGCTTGGATGTGGCATCCAGAGCGAGAAGGTAGGTTTGTAATGAGTCACTTAGAAAGATTTAAGAGGATGATAAATAATGGTAAATAAAAATCTAAAAGTTATTATATTGGCAGCTGGAGAGGGAACGAGATTACGCCCATACACGTTAGATCGACCAAAATGCATGGTAGAGATTGATGGTGTTAGTCTAATTGATAGGCAACTAGAAGTCCTAAAATCTGAAGGAATAGACGACATAGTAATAATTGGTGGTTATAAGTCGGAGATGCTGAAAAGGGATGGTATAAAACTTAAAGTGAATGCTAGGTATTTTGAAACAAATATGGTTTGGACTTTATTTTCAGCAGAAGAAGAGCTAGAGGGTGATGTTATTGTGAGCTATGGAGATATAGTTTATTCTAAAAATATATTGAAAGCTCTAATAAAGTCTAAGGCGGATATTGCAGTGACTATTGATAAGGAGTGGGAAGGTTATTGGAGAGAGAGAAATGAAAATCCATTAGATGACGCGGAAACATTAAAATTACGAAAAGATGGAACAATTAGCGAGATTGGACAAAAGCCAAGCTCCCTTGAAGAAATAGAAGGTCAATATATGGGATTAATGAAATTTTCTCCTGAAGGGGTGAGGCAAGTAAAGTCAGCATTTCATAGCGCACTTGAAAGTGGAAAATTATTAGGAAAGGAAGTTGAAAACTCATATATGACCGATTTACTTCAATTTATAGTTAGTATTGGCGGTAAAGTAGCTTCGGTTCAGATTGATGAAGACTGGGTTGAAGTAGATACGGTTGAAGATTTGCATGCTCCAATTACGCTAGAGAGAGTAAAAAGAATAAGAGTAATTTAATTGCTTAAAAAAGCATAACGTTATATCATTTTATACATGTTGCAAAACCAAATTAATAATAGAAAAAATACATTTTGAAACAAATAATAAGTTTGTGGCGTCATTTGTCAAAGTTACGACAAATGCAACTTTATATGTTGCTGGCACTCATGTTTATCGCTAGTGTAGCCGAGGTTATGAGTATTGGCTTGGTACTTCCTTTCTTGGGCGTCCTTACTTCTCCTGAGCAAATTTACCAGCATTCACTTATGCAATATCCAGTTCAGCTTTTGAATATAACCAAACCAGAGCAGTTAATATTGCCTTTAACTATTATTTTTATAAGTGTAGCCATTTTTGCGGGAGTAATACGACTTACACTTTTATATGCGACAACTAGATTATCATTTGCAATAGGTGCAGATATCAGTATAGATGTTTATCGTCGTACATTACATCAAGAGTACTCAGTTCATTTACTAAGAAATAGTAGTGAAGTAATCAATGGCATATTAACAAAAACACATGTGGTAGTTAAGGCTGGGATTACTCCAGTCCTTATGCTAGTTAGTGCGATAATTATGCTTGTGGGGATTGTAAGTACACTATTGGTGATTAATGTGCAAATTTCATTCTTTGCAGTTGTTGGTTTCGGAGTGCTTTATGGGGTTGTAATTAAATTCACTAGAAAAAAACTTAAACAGAATAGCAAGGTTGTAGCTTATCAGTCAAATGCAATAGTAAAGTCTTTACAAGAGGGTCTTGGTGGAATCCGAGATGTGCTTATAGATGGCAGTCAAGAATTTTATTGCACTCTGTATCGTAAAGCAGACTTACCTATGCGGCGAGCATCAGGAGATAATATGTTTATTTCTGGTAGTCCTAAGTTCGTAATGGAGTCTATAGGAATGAGTTTAATCGTCATTCTTGCGTACCTTTTAACTCAGAAGCAAGGCGGAATAACAGCTGCAATTCCGATATTAGGAGCGTTAGCGCTTGGAGCTCAAAGGTTAATTCCGGCATTGCAACAAGCATACAGTTCGTATAGTGCTATACAAGGATCGAGATCATCTAATCAGGATGTATTGGATCTTTTAAACCAACCCCTGCCAATTCGTACTACTCAAAATCAATCAACAGAAATTCCTTTTAAAAAGGAGATTGTTTTAAATAACATAAGTTTTAGATATTCAAAAAATACCCCTTGGGTGTTGAAAAATATTAATTTAAAAATAACCAAGGGTATGCATGTTGGCTTTATAGGAGCCACTGGAAGTGGAAAAAGCACACTATTAGATATTATTATGGGGTTAATCCCACCAACAAAGGGAGAGATTGTTGTTGATAATAAGGTCATAACAGTAATAAATAGACAGGCGTGGAGAGGGCATATAGCGCACGTTCCACAAAGTATTTATTTATCTGACAATTCTATAGAAGAAAATGTTGCTTTTGGAATTCCTAAAGATGAAATTAATAAAAAACGAGTGGAAAAATCCATAAAGCAAGCAAAAATTGATGAATTAATAGGCGAGAGTAAAGATGGCTATCAAGCTATTGTAGGTGAACAAGGCGTTCGACTTTCTGGAGGTCAGCGTCAAAGAGTAGGAATTGCCAGAGCGCTTTATAAGCAAACAGACGTACTGGTTTTTGATGAAGCAACAAGTGCTTTGGATAATAATACAGAGCTTGCAGTAATGAAAGAGGTAAGCGAACTGAAAAGAGATTTAACAGTTTTAATCATTGCGCATCGATTATCTACCTTAAAAAATTGTGACAGGATAATAAGATTAAACAATAATGGTTCAGTAGATATAGGAACATATGACGAGATGATAAATTCTTAATTCTAGTAAACAAGTTATACATCCATAAAAATTCTTCTAGAATTAATTACTAGCGCATAATGTTTGTTCAGATTAAAGTAGAAAGCAGAGTAAGGTATTATTGTGACACTTAGAATTTTGTTCTACAAAAGAGGAAATTTCATTTATTATTATTCAATATGCTAAAAAATAAAAAAATACTTATTACCGGTGGAACGGGCTCTTTTGGCCATGCATTTATCCCAATGACATTGGAAAAATACAACCCAAAGAAGATAGTTGTATTTTCACGCGATGAAATGAAGCAGTGGGAAATGGCAAAATTATTTAAAAATGACCGAAGAGTGCGTTTTCAGATTGGGGATGTGAGAGATAGAGATAGGCTATATCGAGCGCTTGACGACATTGATTATGTGGTTCATGCTGCAGCTACTAAAATTGTTCCTACTGCCGAATATGACACTTTTGAATGTGTAAAGACTAATGTATTTGGTGCTATGAATTTGATCGACGCTTGTATTGATAAAGGCGTAAAAAAGATTGTCGCACTGTCTACTGATAAAGCTAGTAGTCCTGCTAATCTCTATGGTGCAACCAAATTAACATCTGATAGATTGTTTATTTCTGGTAATTCATATAGTGGCTATAATGATTCGGCTTTCTCAGTGGTAAGATACGGTAACGTAATGGGGTCTCGCGGCTCTGTCATTCCATTTTTTATGTCAATTTCTAAAGATGGTGGTGTATTACCAATCACAGATAATAGGATGACACGTTTTATGATTACTCTAGAAGAAGCGGTCGAGCTGGTTTGGAAAACCTTTGATGATATGAAGGGCGGTGAAATTTATGTGAAGAAAATCCCTTCCATGAAGACAACTGATTTGGCATTAGCAATTAATAAGAACGCCAAGCAAGAAGTAGTCGGCATTCGCCCAGGTGAGAAGTTGCATGAGCAAATGATTGGCCCAGAAGATTCACCTTATACTTATGAATATCCAGGATATTATAAAATTTTGCCATCTATTAACGAGTGGGCTAAAGATCCAGAAAGAATTGGAAATGGTGTTAAGGTTGAACCAGATTTTATATACTGTTCTGACAATAATAAAGAGTGGATGAGTGTTAAAACATTGCAAGATTGGATTGAGAAAAATAGCAATAAAATCGGTAATATATAATTATCGAACTAATATGACAATAAAGGTGTTCTTCTAGTATGGCAAGAGAAGATATGAGATTTTTAACGCATAAAGAATGGAGCCATTTTAAGAAGTTTGGGTATGTTTTAGTTGAATCTCGACTAGAGAGCTCACAAGTGTTATTAGATGCTCAAAAGTCGTTTAAAAAAATTCTTGGTCAGGCGGAAAGTGGAGAGTATCCATACTTTCGTGTCTATGATGATTATCTTAGTAAGGTAGTAAATATAGCAGGAATAGAAATGCCATTCCATTCAGATATTCTTGATAAGCGCATGGCTGCACTTTTAAGCTCTTCAAGCTTAATTACAGGTGTTAAAGACATAGTAGGAGAGGGCAGGTTAAGATTGGATTTGTCAAGATACCATACAACCCGAGAAGATTTTGGCCATATTGGCAATTGGCATAGAGATGCAGTTGTTGGAAATAGCATGCATCTTCAAGTTAGTATGTTTTTATTTGATGAGCAAGGGCTTGAGCTTATACCTATGTCGCATATAGAAAAATTTAAGGTGGTTGAAGAAAAGATAAAACAACACTCCTCGGACAGGATAGAGGGGTCTATCTACCCGAAGTGCAAGGCCGGTAATATACTATTTTTTGACCCTGCTATTCTACATCGTGGAATCTGTAACTCATTTAGAGCCAACATACATTTCAGATTCAGTCTAGACAATAATTATGAACACCTTGCGTTTAAGAATACAGTTGAATTCAATCAAGATTGGATTGATGTTTTATCAAATAAAAATTCTATTATAGTGAGCCCAAGATTAAAAAAGTATGCTCAGCCGACTGGAGTCCTATATTTCTTGAAGAAGAGTTTAAAGACCTTTGTACACTATGTATTTTTCTTTTTTCCTTATAATTTCTTTTTATTTAGAAAATTACATGTTCATCCAAATCTGAAGCTAAGGAAGTTCTTTTATAAAGATGTATAGAGTATCAAGAAAACTAATAAAGACATTTTAAATAAAATGAAATTATCTCTTGGTACAGTGCAATTTGGATTGGATTACGGTGTGTCTAACACATCTGGCCAAGTTGAAATTTCAGAAGTTGAAGATATATTAAGAGAGGCAGAGTGTCATAATATTGATACGCTTGATACGGCAGCAGTGTATGGCAGTAGTGAAAACATTTTAGGTAAGGTGGGCGTCAATCAATTTGATATTGTAACAAAATTACCCCCAATTCCTAAAAATGTGAACAATATTGACTTATGGGTAAGTAGTCATGTTAAGTCATCCTTAAGCAGGATGTGTGTAAATAGTGTATCGGGGTTATTATTACATCAGTCCACTGATTTTCTTGAAACACCTAAAAGACGATTATTTGATAGTTTGTCCAGGCTAAAAGATGAAGGTGTTGTTAAAAAAATTGGTGTGTCCATCTATAATCCAGATGAACTAGATGCGTTAGAAAATTACGACATGAAGATGGATATTGTTCAGGCACCTTTTAATATTTTAGACAGAAGGCTTGAGGTATCTGGTTGGCTTGATAAGCTGAGCCAAACTGGAGTGGAGTTACATTCTAGGTCAGTCTTTCTGCAGGGGTTATTACTGCAGAAGAAAAATCAGAGAAATCCGTACTTTAATAAATGGAGTGATCACTTTAATAAGTTTAATGAGTGGATTAATGACACCAAGCAAACTCCATTGAGTGCTACGCTAAATTTTTCATATTCTTATGAGCAAATTAACAAGGTAATAGTTGGAGTACAGAATAAGTCCCAACTAACTGAAATAATTACCTCTATCTCTAAAAACCCTAAATACTCAATACCAGATGAATTAATAATGGATGACCCTATGCTGATAAATCCTACAAATTGGAAGCTATAGTATGAAAGTTGTAGCAATTATCCAGGCAAGAATGGGATCTACTCGTTTGCCTAATAAGGTAATGATGAAGATCAATCATATCCCAATGATTGAGCTGTTGATTGATAGGCTGTCTAATTCTAAGCACATTGACCAAATAGTACTCGCCACTTCAAATAATAAAAATAATACCCCATTAATTAATCATGTTGAAAGTTTGGGTTATAAGGTATTTTCTGGAGAGGAAAATGATGTTTTGGATAGATATTTTCAAGCAGCAAAAACATTTAAAGCTACTGCTGTTATAAGAATAACTGGGGATTGTCCATTGATGGATAGTTTTCTTGTTGATGAAGTGATAGAGGGATTTATTGATTCTAATGTAGATTATGCTAGTAATCGTGAGCCACCTACTTATCCAGATGGGTTAGATGTTGAAGTTATTTCAATTAAGGCACTAGAAGATGCACATAAAAAGGCCAAAGAAGATTTTCAAAGGGAGCATGTAACACCTTATATTATTAATTCTGATACTTATAAGAAGTTTTTTCTCAAAAATTCTAAGGATTTTTCTGCAGAAAGATGGACAGTTGATGAGCCTGAAGACTTTACTGTAGTGCAAAATATATTCAATTTTTTTCATCCAATAATTGATTTTTCATGGAAAGAAGTTTTGCAATTAAGAGAGAGTAATCCAGAAATATTTACAGGAAATCAACACCTAGTCCGTAATGAAGGAGCAAATATGGGTAACGGGCAAAAATTATGGATAAGGGCTAAGCGTATTATTCCAGGGGGTAATATGCTCTTATCAAAACGAAGTGAGATGTTTTTGCCAGAACAATGGCCATCATATTTTAAGAAAGCCAAGGGCTGCAAGGTTTGGGATTTAGATGGTAGAGAATATACTGATATGTCAATTATGGGTATTGGTACCAATATATTGGGATATGGGAATGATGAGGTTGATGAGGCGGTATTAAATAATGTGAAAGACGGTAATATGTCTACTTTTAATTGTCCTGAAGAAGTATACCTGGCGGAGAAATTGGTTGATTTGCACCCTTGGGCCGATATGGTAAGGTTGGCTAGGACTGGAGGCGAAGCTAATGCTATGGCAATTAGAATAGCAAGAGCTGCATCTGGCAAAGATAAAGTAGCCATTTGTGGTTACCATGGTTGGCATGATTGGTACTTATCTGCGAACTTAGGAGATAATGATAACCTTGCGGGGCAACTGTTACCGGGTCTTGAGCCTAAAGGTGTTCCTAAAGACCTTAAAGGTAGTGTTGTTCCATTCAACTATAATCGCATAGATGAGCTAGAAACTATTATACAAAATCATGATATTGGTGTTATAAAAATGGAGGTTTCTCGCAATGATGAGCCTCAAGATGACTTCTTAGTTAAAGTAAGAAAGATAGCAGACAACAACAACATTGTCCTGATTTTTGATGAATGTACTTCTGGTTTTAGGCAAAGTAACGGCGGGCTTCATAAAATATATGGTGTTGAGCCAGATATGGCTGTTTTTGGTAAGGCTTTAGGAAATGGGTATGCCATTACTGCTGTTATTGGAAAAAGAGGAGTAATGGATGTTGCACAAAGTACATTTATTAGCTCTACTTTTTGGACCGAAAGGATTGGGCCTACAGCTGCTCTCAAAACTCTAGAGGTTATGGATAAAACTAAGTCATGGGAATTGATAACCAATACGGGTAAAGATATTGGAAATCAATGGAAAAACTTAGGTGAAAAGTATCAATTACCTATTAAGGTTAATGGCTTACCATCTATGATTGGATTTGGTATTCAATCAGATGATTGGTTAAAGTATAAAACTTACATAACTCAAGAGATGCTGAAAAACAATATTCTTGCTTCAAATGTAATCTATGTTTGTATAGAGCATGGGACACAAGAGATTGATAATTATTTCCAAATATTAGACCCGATTTTTAAAGTGATAGCTGCTTGTGAAAATGGTGACTTATTGGTAGATTCTTTATTAGATGGACCTGTTTGTCACAGTGGGTTTACAAGGTTGAATTGATGAAGGTAGGAGTTACAGGTGCAAGTGGAATGCTAGGCACGTCACTTGTTGCTCATTTATCAGAGAAACACAAAGTATTTGCAACTTCAAGAAGTAAAGGTATAGAAGGTGACAATATTGAGTGGGATTGTTTTGACTTAACAGATATTGCATTACTTAATGAATGGCTAGAAAAGTCTAAACTGGATCTAGTGATACATTGCGCTGCAATCGTCAATGTAGATGCCTGTGAAGAAAATGTTGAGCTAGCAACCGAACTTCATGTTGAAACAACCAAAGCGATGGTGGATTATTTGGGTTCTAGCGACGGCAGGCTGATTTATATTTCAACTGATTCAGTGTTTGACGGAGAGAAGCAGGGCGCATATAGTGAGTCTGACTTGGAAAATCCACTCAATGTTTATGCAAAAACTAAACTCATGGGCGAGAAGCCTGTGCAATCGATGAATAATGGCTTAGTTCTTAGAGTTAATATTATTGGTTGGACGCAGGAAGGCGGCACTTCATTTGCTGAATGGATACTTAAAAGCTTGATTGGTAATGTACCGCTGAGTTTATTTTATGATGTGTATTTTTCCCCATTACATGTTGATAATTTATCGCTTATTATCGGAAAGATAATCGAAAGACCTATATTTGGACTGCATCATTGCGTAAGTAGTGACAGCATCTCAAAATATGATTTTGGTAAAAAAATGGCTGAAACATTCCAATTATCTAATGAAAATATCAACAGAGTTAGTGTTGATAGCATAGAATTTAAAGCAAATAGACCGAAAAATATGGCGTTAAGTGTTAAAAAGATTAGTTCGGCTTTAGTGCATGACATTCCTAATGTCATAGATACGATAAAATTAATGAAGCATCAATATGATAACAACAGCAATTTATTGAATTAGAAGAAATAGAATGAGAGAAATTCAAATAGAAAATAAAGTCGTAGGCATGAATCATCCTACCTACTTTATTGCAGATGTAGGTGCTAATCATGACGGAGATCTAGAGCGAGCCAAGGATTTGATATATCTTTGTGCAAGGGCAGGGGCAGATGCTGCTAAATTTCAACACTTTACTGCTAATACTATTGTAAGCGATAAAGGATTTAAATCTCTTGATGGGCAACAATCACACCAGTCTAGATGGAAAAAAAGCGTATTTGATGTATATCAAGATGCATCAATTGATCAAGACTGGACGCCTGTATTGAAAGAAACTTGTAACAAGGCAGGGATAGCTTTCCTAACTTCACCATATTCTTATGAATTAGTAGACAAAGTTGATGATTTCTTAAGTGCGTATAAGATTGGGTCTGGTGATATTACTTGGCTAGGGATTGTTGATTATATTGCCTCTAAAAATAAGCCAGTATTGTTGGCAACAGGAGCCTCAACTATAGATGAAGTAGAGATGGCTATGTCTACATTATTGAATCACACTAATGATGTGGTATTAATGCAGTGCAATACAAACTATACAGCATCATTAGAGAATTTCAAATATATAAATTTAAATGTGCTTAAAGAATATGGTAGAAAATATCCTAATACTATTTTAGGGTTGTCTGACCATACTCCTGGACATGCTACAGTATTAGGTGCAGTGACACTAGGTGCCCGTGTTATCGAGAAACATTTCACAGATGACACAACTAGAGAAGGGCCAGACCATAAATTTTCAATGGATTTCAATACTTGGAAAGATATGGTTTCTAGGACTAGAGAGTTAGAAAATTCATTAGGGTTAGAGATAAAGAAAGTAGAAGACAATGAAGCTGAGACTGTTGTCTTACAAAGAAGATCTATCCGTGTTAAAAAATATTTGGCAGCTGGGGATATAGTTCGAGAGGATGATTTAGAATTTCTTAGGCCTTGTCCTGAAGATGCATTACCGCCTTATAAATTAGAGAAGATTCTCGATAAAGAGTTAGTGGAAAATATTAAATCTGGTGATTATATAAAATGGACAAGTATAAAATAGCGATTGTTATTCCGGCATTCAATGAGGAAGCTACAATTTTTGATGTGGTGCAATCAGTCAAAGAATACGGAGCAGTTATTGTTGTTAATGATGCCTCTACTGATAATACTGAGCAAGAAGCAATAAGAGCTGGCGCAGTAATGGTCAACCATAAAAAAAACAAAGGTTATGACGGTGCATTAAACAGTGGCTTTATTAAAGCAAAAGAACTAAATTGTGATGCAGTTATTACTTTTGATGCTGATGGGCAGCATAGTTTAGAATCTATTGAAGAGTATATTGATTTATTAGAGCAGGGGTTTGCTGTTGTTATAGGCATAAGAAATAGATTTCAAAGAGTGTCAGAAAGTATTTTTTCATGGGTTGCTGTTCGAAGGTGGGGGATAGAAGACCCTTTATGTGGAATGAAAGCTTACCATATTGATGTTTTTGATCAACTAGGATTCTTTGATTCTTATAAGTCAATTGGTACCGAGCTGTCGATATTTGCAGCGCATCAAAATATAAAAATTGCACAACATCCTATTAAAATTAAAGATCGTCAAGATAAATCTCGTTTTGGTAACATGTTTTCTGCAAATATAAACATCTTGCGTTCACTTTGGTTGGGGTGCAGGAAGTATTAATACTTTTGCAAATTTAGTGGGTGAAAAAGGCTTTTGGCTGTCTTCCACTTTGTAACTAACCAATGATGAGGTCGATCGAATTTGCACTGAAATTACGAGTTTTTATAATCAGTGATAATTTTGACCCCCTCTGAGACGTCAAATCCCTTGCCACTATAGCGATTATTCACTTTCCAGAAATCAAAAATTCTGAATTAAGTATTGACTGAAGGAAGTGCACCAGGTAGACTTCAAAATTAATCATTACTCACTGTTTAAATTAGTATATTCAATAATTTAGCATGGGTTATATTGAAGAACAAAATCAACTAATAAAAGGCCATCGAGGTAGGCTTCTGGGTTTGGTTGGCACCACGGTTGAAACCCAGAAAAAAGCTGACCAGAAGTTCATTAAAGAG
>ENA-ORXF01002109-ORXF01002109.1-marine-metagenome-genome-assembly--contig:-NODE-2109-length-12142-cov-10.574140_pt1 | contig 12142 bp, 11 predicted proteins | sample MGYA00237864_ERZ511476 | MGnify/ENA primary metagenome ERZ511476 (study PRJEB26306, sample SAMN06343908) | marine metagenome | isolation source: coastal waters | place: Atlantic Ocean: West Antarctic... | reverse complement strand
TGCCCTTGTAGCTCAGCTGGTAGAGCAATTGATTTGTAATCAATAGGTCCGCGGTTCGACTCCGTGCGGGGGCACCACACAATCCTTTACTTATTTCACTTTTTGAGTCTTTAGAAAAAAAACTGTAAGAAAAAAAGGTAGAACAAAGACTATACAAAGGAAGAAAGTAGAACTCACTGAAGTGAAATTGAAGTGAAATGTTTTTTAATAATTTTTTTGTTGTTTAATAATTTCAAATAATCTTTCAACTTCTCTATAATTAGGCATTACTTCGAAAATAGTTTGTTTTATTATTTGTTCTTTCGGTAATACATTTCTCCAATCATTGGGTGCATTTTTTTTTAGCTTATTATCTAATTTTATTGCTAATTCCTCATCATTAAATAAATTATTATATAACATTCGAAGTTCAGGTTTGTTTATTAAAGGTGGAAAATTTTCATCATTACTTTGGGTAATTTTTTTTGCAAGGATTTCCATTTTCTTTAAATAATCCTCATATTCAATAGATTTATTTTTCCTTTGTAAAATAACATCATTTAACATAAGTGATATTTTTTCAAATAAAGCTGGATCATCAAACTTATTTTTATCAATAGTATTTCTAAAATTATTTTCTAAGGTTTCGGATATTTCATTTTTATTCTTTAAGTAATTTTCTAGTTTATCTTGAATCATTTCTGCAATTCCACTTTTAACTATTAACTCAACAAGAGATAGATTTTCAAAATTTGATATTTTTTTTGCTTCATCTGCCTCTATATAAGTATCTATTAAATGCCTCATATCTGCCTCATAAGTTTTTAAATCTAAATATTCTCCACTAGCATTTCTGATAATATCTCTTAAATCTTTATAATTTTTAATTAGACCTTTAATTTTGATGCTTTCAGATTCTGTATAACCAGCTAATATTAATTCATTTGCCAAATTTGCATAAGTTCTAACCATTGAAGCAGTAAGTTTGTATAATGTCTCTCTTTTTAATTTATTTTCCTTTAAATCATTTGGATTTTCTGAGTTGCCACAAAAGAAATTTATATAATGAATAGTATCTTTATTATTTCCCAATGGTTGACATAGTTTTTCTAGAGACTCTAATATTTCATCTAACTTATTTTTACAAACATGAAGTCTATCATAAATATTGATTTCATTTTTTTTACCTAAATTTTCACTATCTAATTCAGAAGAATATACAGCAATCGCATTTTCTACTTTTTTAAAAAGATCTTTATAATCTACAATATATCCATAATCTTTATCTTCTCCGTCTATTCTATTAGTTCTGCATATAGCTTGAAACAAGCTATGATCTTTCATTGATTTATCTATATATAAATATGTGCAACTTGGCGCGTCAAAGCCAGTAAGTAATTTATCAACAACTATTAATAATTTTGTATTATGGGGTTCTTTAATAAATTTGCTTTTATAAATATCCTCGTAAGTCTCCACTTTATTTTTTCCTGGTTTTGGATTTATATTCTCTAGAAGATCTTCATAAATTTTAAATATATATTCTTTATCTGTTTCTGTATTTGCACCAGTATCCTCTAAAGTGATATCACTAACGTGTGGATTATAAGATGTTATTAAAGCACATTTTCCTTTCATTTCTGTTTTATTAAAATTTTCTAAATATTTACAAGCTTCAAAAATTGAGTTTGCTACTAATATAGCAGTACCTTTATCGCTACTAAGTCTAGGTTTTATAGAAAAATCAAAAATTATATCATCAACTATTCTTTCAACACGAGATTCTGAGCTAAGTACAGTTTGTAATGAGGTCCATTTTTTTTTTAAAGTACTTTTTTGCCATTGGTTGAGACCTTTTGTTTTAACTTCAAACCAGGTATCAATTTTATCTCTTGATCCAAGATATTGATTAATATCACGTGCTTCATAAAGTATATCTAATATAACTTTATCTTTTACAGCTTCGTCGAGTAGATATTTATGTATATATCCACCAAAAACTTCTTTACTTGTCGTTTTGTCTCTTTTGAGTAATGGCGTTCCTGTAAAACCAAAAAAAGTTGCATCTGGCAAATATGCTTTCATTATTTTGTGTAACTTACCTGACTGTGTTCTGTGACATTCGTCAACTAAGACAAAAATATCTCCTTCAGCTTCTAAATGATTTTTGTTTAAACTTTTTATGTATATATCAAAATTATCTATATCTCTTTTTCCAAATTTATGGATTAAAGAACATAAAATTCTAGGAGTTGCACTTTTAAGTTTACTTACTAAGTCCTTTCCACTTTTTGCACGCTCTATACTAATGCCACTATCTGAAAAAATATCTTCAATTTGTTTATCAAGTTCATTTCTGTCTGTAATAATTACAACACGGCCTTTAGGATTGTTTTCTAAAATCCATTTTGTTAAAAAAACCATTATAATGGATTTTCCACTTCCTTGTGTATGCCAAATTATTCCTCCTTCATGACGTTTTACATATTCTTGAGCTGATTTAACTGCAAAGTATTGATTTACTCGTGGTACTTTTTTTATACCACCATCGTATATTATAAAATTAAGCATCAGATCTAGAACACGAGATTTTGAGAACATTTTCAATATATATTTATCCAATTTGTAACCTTCATTTTCATTTTCATTTTCTTTCCAATTTAGAAAAAAAGTTTCAGGTGTTTGAATTGTTCCATATCTTAAACCTTCAGAGTCATTTCCAGCTATCACAAATTGTATAGTTGAATAAAACCATTCATTGAAACGGTTTTGTTGATTTGAAATACTTTGTCTTATGCCTTCATTTATAGATACGGTACTTCTCTTTAATTCGATTGTGCAAAATGCTATACCATTAATATATAAAACTAAATCCGGTCTACGTTCATAATTACCTTTTAAAGTTACCTCCTCAGCAATTATAAAATCATTAGAAGTTGGATTTTTCCAATCAATTAAGTGTACTGTTTCAGTAAGTTTTGATGCATCAGTTTTTATGGATATTCCATATCTCATTAGTTCATAAATATCTTTATTTCGTTGATACAAATTATTGCTAAGATTATTTGATTTACGATTTAAATGATCAATAGTTTTTGTAATTTGAATATCATCATAACCACGTTTTTTAAGATTTTTATAAAGAAAATCTTCTTCAATATTACTATTGTTTGGTCGCTCCTTCCAATCACCCACATAAATATATTCAAGTTCGTTTTTGAATAGTTCAATTAATCTTTTTTGAGTCTGAATTTCTTTTTCTGCAATCCTGCTCATATGAATTTACCTTTTGCAGTTAAAAGTCTTTCCATTATTGAAGATTTAATCTTTTTAAGTTTTTTTATCTTTTGATTGATTAAATTAATTTCATTTTGAGCAATGCTGATCACAGTAGCAATCTTTTTTTGTTCCTCATAATTTGGCATTGAAATTTTTAAATATTGAAATTCAGCTATCCAATATCTTTTATGTTCAATATTTGAAAAATTAATACATTTCATTAGATTATATAAAAAAAACATATCAATATTTTTATTTCGTGGAGTTAGGATTTTAAGCGCAGATGATCTTACTTTAAAATTAAAAGAAACAAACTTCATATCTGTGGTAAAATCATCAAAAATTATTACTGGAGGGTTGTCGTATACAGAATCGTTTTCATCCGTATAACCTAAAATAAAAGATTTATTAGCAGTTAGAATAGGTGTTGTACCATTAAGATTATATTCCTTTTTTTTACTAATATATTTTGTAGGTTGCACATAATCTAAAATATTTCCTAAAGTTGTTTCAGTCCATTTTTTATTAATATCACTTAGGTTCTTTTTTCCTGTAACTAACAAATTGATTAAAGTATTATTTAGATTAATTTTTTTTTTGACAATTTTATTATAAATATTCAGCAATTCATCAATATCTCTTAATTCATTAACAATCTTTTTTTGATCTTTTAAATTTTTAGGAAAAAAAATATTAAATTTTCTTATTCTCGTTAATGCTAACTTTGGTTGCGCCCCTGTAGTGCTTAAGCTTTGGATTACATTCTTAATGTACTTAGATTGAAGAAAATATAATAAATATTCTTTGTCTATTTTTAAATCTGATATTCTATTGGCATTTTCAGTTAAGTTTGCACCATCTAAATTTATATCTATTATTCCAACAATTCCTAGCGTGCCTGCTACAGAAATATATAAATCATCTTTATAAATTCTATAATTTTTAATTTTTTCAACTAGATGGTCTGGAACATATTTTAACTTCTTTTTATCAACACCTGATGATTTCATGTCTGTAACTCTAATGTATGGATGAGCATTCTGACTTGATATTAGATTTTCCCCTTTTGGTAATCTTTTACCGCTAGTTACTTGAGATATCTCGTCAAGATGTTTTGCCTCCCAATCTATAGGTAATTTTTTTAGATTTGATTTGTGAAAAAATTCTATTCCCACGAATAACCCATTTCCTTGAAATTTTTTTTTATCTTATTCTCCAAATCTTTAGTTTGCTGTTGTAGCTCAGGTAATGTTTTTTCATAATTATTCACTAATGCATGTAATCTTCTAATTAAAAATTGTGAAGTTTCATGGGTTAAATGCAGAATTTTTTTTTCTAAAGTTGGCAACCACTTTTCATTAATGACAAAATCTTTAACTTCGTCATGATCTAATTGAGAGAATTTATCTAGAACTAATTTGTCTAATTTTGAATTTTTATCTTTTAAATCAATCTTTAATTGTTTCAACTTTTTTGAGTTTTCAATCCATTGATTTAAGATATCTTTTTCATCTTTAAAATTTTTGTTTACTTTTATTTCTTTTAAGCGATCATTGACATTCTTAAAATTAATAGTTTCAAAATCTAAAAAAACTCCATCTTCTATAGAATTTTCTTCTTCTATGAATTTTTTTATATCCTCACATTCTTCAATTTTAAAAATTAATTCATCAATATAATTTTTTTCATTATTAAAAAATTTTAATATTACTAAATCTTTAGGCAGTAAGTCACACTTCCACCCCTTGTCGCTCTGAAGTCCTTTTTTATTTACTGTAAATACTTTTTCTATTTCAGCTTTCCAACCAGTTTCTGATATTTGATATAAATCATCAGAAAATGTATCTTCCCAATACTCCATTAGTTCTTGATAAACTCTATAATGATTTAAAATTGGAAACTTAGAATAATGATCTAATATAGTTTTTGAAATATTTTCGATTAGTTCTTTAGGTTTAAAGTTTTTTTTCAAACCTTCTAGCATAGGTAGAACAATTTTAAAGAATTTTTTAAAATGTAAAGAGGATTTTTTGCTGAAATTTTTAAAATCACTATGCCTAGATATTTCTTCATAAAGCTTGTTGGATGAAATTTTAATATTTTTATAACCTTTACGATTATCTTCAAATAAATCTAATCTTAAATTAGGGAAAGTATTCCAATAATAATCTAAATTTTCTATATCTTTATTTGGTATCCCTCCATTTATATGTGCATTCACATCTTGTTCTTCTTCAATTTTTTTGTTTGTCACATATCTTGATAGATTTAAATTATAATTTTTCTCTTTAATTTCTTCGTAAGTTGCAAAATATGAAAAATTTTCAATATTTTTATTGTTTTTAAAAGTTTCAACTATTTTACGAACATCCATTTCTCTCAATCTATTTTTTGGTCCATCTTTTTGATATCCTTCACTAGCATTAATAATAAAAATACCCTTGCTTTCTTTTTTTTCGTTTTTATCAATAATTATTATGCAAGCTGGAATTCCTGTTCCGTAGAATAAATTTGAAGGCAAACCTATGATACTTTTAATATATTTGTTCTCTATGATTTTTTTTCTAATGTCTTCCTCTGTATTGCCACGAAACAATACTCCATATGGTAATATCACTGCTGCTTTTCCATCTGGTTTTAAAGACTCAATTATATGAAGTAGATAAGCATAATCTCCTTGCTTGGTTGGAGGTATACCAAATTTAAATCTGTTATATTTATCACTATCTGTAGATATTCCATTAGACCATCTCTTGTCGCTAAAAGGAGGATTGGCAACAACATAATCAAATTTTTTTAAATTACCTTGATCTAAAAATTTTGGATCAGATAAAGTATTACCTTGAGTAATTTGTGCTGTTGGATTGTTGTGTATAATCATATTCATTTGAGATAGTACGGCTGTTGAAGTATCTAGTTCTTGGCCATATATTGAAATTTTAGAATTGGCTACTTCAGCAATTTTCAACAACAATGATCCAGATCCACATGTTGGATCATAAACAGTTGTGCTGCTTGATGTGTTTGTATCTGAGATTCCTATAACAAGAGACATTATCCGACTTACCTCAGAGGGCGTATAAAAGGCTCCCTTTTTTTTTCCACTCTCAGATGCAAAATTTCTCATTAAATACTCATATGCATCTCCTAAAATATCATCACCATCAGCTCTATTTTTTGTAAAATCGAGATTTTTATTTTCAAAAACAGCGATCAGATTCGTTAATCGATCAACCATTTCTTTTCCAGTACCAAGTTTTTGATCATCATTAAAATCTGGAAAGGTGCTAAAATTATTTTCTTTAGCAATCGGTAAAAGAATTTTTTTATTTATCTCTTGTCCTATATTAATTTTCCCTTTTAATTTTACTAAATCTTGAAATGATGAACCTATTGGAACTTTAATAGGTGCATAGGGTTGGTTTACAAACTTATCACTTATATATTTAAGGAATAATAAAACTAAAACATAATCTTTATAAGAGGCAGGTTCTATACCTCCTCTTAAATCATCACAAGCAGACCAAAGAGAAGAATAAATTTGTGATTTTTTAATAGCCATAAATTGAAATTATCTAATATAAAAACATAACACAATCTACATATAAAAGTTAAGTGAATTTTATTTAAATACATAAACAAAACATTATTGGAGCAGGTTTTAAACAAACATAAATGTTTAAAATAGAATCATGCATTGGATTTCATTCCTTTTTTCACGTTTACGTTTTTTTACCCTATATTCCTCTTTACGTAGACCTCTTGATTGGAAGAGGAGTGAAACCATTACCAATTACAAATTACTAACCAGCAAAAATAAAATCAACAATAGGAGTTTTCGATATATGGAAATAGGCCGTAATAATAAATACTGTCATGTAAGTGCTTATATTGCTTATGATAACTGCAGCCCAGTCTATAAAAAAACCTTTAAATTTGAGCTAAGTCCAAGTGAACATAATTCTATTGTCTGGGATAAAATAATAAGGACCCTTAAAAAAAACGGAATAAATGTGGAGCTTAAATCATGAAGCGGTTTCTTATCTTTGTTTCGGCCCATTTAATCCTTTTTTTAATGATAATTGCCTACCAAGCTCAAGCAGAAGAAGAGTGGACGATAGATAGGTATGAAACTCTATCTTATGCAAGAGTTAGCGGTGAAGTAGTTCATGGTGATAGCTTAAATTTCTTTATAGGATCAAGAGAAAATTGTGAAACTGTTTATAATAATTTTACCTTTGTCACTTATGAGAAGCCTGGTGATATATATCAACTAGAGGGTAAAAATATTCCAATTAAAATTAATGGAGAAAATCTAACTGCTAAAGTTCAAGCAGTTAATCCTTTTTTAATTGGGTTTAGAGTTACCTTTTCCCTGGGAGAGTTTCCAGTTAAAGAATACATCCATCGTTTAAACAATTTTTATAAGAAAGAGAATAAGTATGAAATTGAGATAGTAGATGGGATCGACTTTAAAGCAGCCAGGTATTTTGATATAACCACTAACAACTGGAAGTTAGATAAGCTTGTGCCCTCTGTGTTAGAGGCTAATAAGCTTTGTGAAACCATTAATCATTTGGATAGTTAGATAGTGTTAAAAATTATTATAATTGTCTTATTGCTATTACCAACCACCTCAAATGCTGATCAGGGTTTGAATATTTCATGTCTTAATATGAAATCAGTCTTTGGAAGGAAGTATGATCCTTTGAAATTCACATTACAAGCAGTAGGACTTCAATACTTTGATAAAGCAAAGAATGAGTTTGTCATGATAAAGGCCAGCAAATTAGATATCGGTGAAAATCAAGTGACTGCAAGATTTGCAGATTATGAATTAGGTTTTCAACTGATCGTATTTGAAGGAGAGACAGAGCCTACTATGACAATGTCTAAATATGATTATAGAAATAAAAAGTTTTTAGAACATTATAAATGTGATGCTCAAACAGGCAATATAGAATAAAATCAAGTGAAGTGAAATTGAAGTGAAATATCTTTGAACAACTTGACGGGAGTCTAGAAGTAAGTAGTATCAATAGTTAATGAAAGGATAATTAGTTAGCTTATTGATTTGTAATCAATAGGTCCGCGGTTCGACTCCGTGCGGGGGCACCACACAATCAGCGACTCCGTTGACTAATTTCCAATCATAGAAAGAAGAACACAAGAGAACGAAGAACATACAAAGGAAGAAAGTAGAACTCATTGAAGTGATATTGAAGTGATATGCTTTTTAACCGATCGTAGCGTTCACAGTACGTTCTAGTCATTGAAAGTTTTTCTTTCGTTTAATAAAAATGAAAGGAAATATGAAAGAGAAGAAATCAAAAGCAAAGAACTTATCAGACGCGATCTGTCGATCGCTTCCACGTTTAGATAAACGATATATGAAACAAGGTGATTACCCCGGACTAGAGTTTCACGTTCAACCCGGTGGAAATAAAAGTTGGTATTATCAATTCAGAATTAAAGGGAAGAAAGGTCAGATTAGAAAAAAGATTGGTACCTACCCCGTTATTGGTGTTGTGGAAGCAGTTAGTAGAGCAAAGCAATTAGCTAAAGATATTTACGAGGGAACTGATCCTAGACAAACTGAGAAAGTAGAAACTTTAAAACTACAATTAGGTACTGCAATTAAAACTTATTACGTAGAGGAATTGACAGTTGCTAATCAGTACAGACCATCAACAATAAAAATGGTTAAAGCAATCTTTGGTCCTTGGATATTTAGAAATACATACGACAAAGATATCTTAACGAGAGTAGAACGTGCAGAAGATATCCAATATAAAAAGTTATCTTCAATAGATCCTAAGATGGTTAAAGAACTGTACCGTATTGTCGGTGCTCGTTCCCCGATCGTAGCTAATAGATTAATTGAATATTTAAGATTGTTTTGGAATGACTTTGTTAAAGCTGACGAAAATCCTTTCATCATGGACAGTAAAAAGAAGTATGAAGAGAACGAATATTTAGACTACTTAAATGAAACAGAACTGCAAAGAGTTATGAGTAATGCAGTTAAGATTGATGATAGGTCCGGTAGATTATTAGATAGTCATTATAGATCTAATAGATTGAATCCGGTTTCGTGTATGGCTGTTGCTTTAATGTTAACAACCGGGCGACGTACTACAACAGAAGCTACATCTTTAATCTGGGATAATTATAAAACAAATGGAATAAAAAGACTCGAACTTAAAAAGACTAAAACAAGTAAGAAGAATAAACTTGTTAGTTTTAAATTAGGTGATGAAGCAGTTAATATTTTAAATACTATATCTGTCGATAGATTAAATAACCCTGATAGTGCTTTCTATTATCCAGTCGGTGATGAAAGAAACAAATATATATTTCCATCAAAAGACTATGGAAGAAATCTTGGTAATGGAAAGAAAGGTACTTCTCTTCATGTAATCAGTTGCAATAAAACATGGGACCATCTTTTAAAAATGTCTGGTGTTGAAAGAAAGATGAAGATCTATGCTACCCGTCACACGTTCGCTACTAACTTTTATGCTCAGACAAAAGATATAAAAGCGGGTGCAGAAGCTTTAGGAGTGACAGAAAAAACTTTCCTAAAATATGCAAAGTTAATGAGCAATACTGTTGTAGAGGGAACTAATAAAATTAAATTCTTTGCAGATAAAAAACCAACTCTAGTAGAGGTTCCGAGAGTAGCAAAAGTAATTGAGTAAGGTCCGCGATTAATATATTATAGGTCCATGGGCAAAGAAAAATGGGACAAGGTAATTAAGTTTCTCGATACTACAACTGCGAAACCAGACAAAGTATTAAACAGTTTAAAAACTATTTATGGAAAGAAATCTAATCAAGACTCTATGTATCAAGAGTTAAGAGGATCATGGCCCATTGATGTTGTTTATAATATCTACCGTAAGAGTGGCACTAAAAATAAAGATAAAAAAATTCCACTAACACAAATCATACGTAATTGGGTTAAGACAAAAGACTATAAGTTAGCTTATAGAATGTTCCACCCCGGTGTCGGCAATCCACAATGGGATCTACCCGGTCAAGAAAAAATGATGAAAATGAAAATGTTTAAAGAGTTATCAGAAGATAAACACGTTCGTAATTGTAATGACATTTGGACAAGTACAAACGGAAAAAAATACAGAAAAGCTTTAGATTTAAATAACGGTGAATATCCATTTATAGATATGAAAGCGACTCCGTTCACGGTCAAAATTAAAAAACTCTAAATATAATATTACGGTGACGACTCTCACCGTATCATATCTGCACTAGCCTATATTTCTAATCGATTCATTCTATGCAATACAATTGGAATGATTGAAAAAGAAATTTACACAGCAAAAAATGATCCAACGATTGATCTAGGAATAGCAATTGAACAAGCCTACCAAGACGCTTTAGAAAATGGATTCAAAGGTTCTAAAGATGACTTCATTAGAACAGCACCAAAAGATTTATTAAGATCATTCTTGAAAAATGGTGGTGATGTAAAAGAAAATTCATACTCACAATTAATAGATGATTACGACAATGACATAGAGGTCAAAACTATCAACGGAGAAAAAGAAAGTTTATCTAGTTATATTTTACGTAATGCACCGGGAGGCGTCGAGTAATGGCTGAACAGTTAAAGTTATTTGAGGACATACTTCCATTAAACGGAACACCAGAAAAAAGAAAACTCACAGAACAAAGAATGGAAACAAAGGTAAAAGAAAAACCTTATTACGTTCACAACATGAAAACCAATGAGTTAGAAGATGTTAATAATCCTAATGACTCTTTGTATCCTAGAGGACCTATAACAAAGAAGTTTGATAATTATAAAAAAGAGGGTCAAAAACAATTAGAGAAATTAGCAGTGCAATCACACCCTAACGCTAATTCAGAATTTCAAAAGATGTACGCGAAACAAGATCCTGAAACACAATCTATACTTAAAAAAGCTATTCAAAGTTCATCAACTAAACACCCACCAATTAGAAAGGAAACTGAAAGCGAGAGAGTTGAAAGATATCTTTGGTTATATGATGAGGGCGAGAAACCCGCACACTATGACGATCCGTTAGTAGAAAAGGTAGATACATTTCAAGGCTTCGCAAAAGCTATGCCACTTCAAAAAGAAAACAATATCATTAAAAAGAAAATGCCAACTCCACCAAGACAATTCAACAGTATGGATAAAAGTACATATCCAAGTAATCCAAAAGTAAAAGCGAACTTATCTACTTGGGATTTAATGATCGCAACTGCAAAGACTCCAAAAGAAAAAGGAGAAATCAGAAGAGTCTTACGTGATGAATTTGTAAAGAATGGAGTAAAGAATTTATCAGATAGTGAACAGAAAATGATTGGTAGAGGTAAGTATCAATCTTATCCAACGATAACAGTTCCATCAGTTGATATGGACATGATCCCTGAACCGACGCCAAGAGTTCCTGATGTTCCTATTGAAGAAATAATTAGAGTTAGAGCACAAGAAAGACTTGAACGAGAACAAAACGCCTTTGATCGTGAAAACGGAACTGGTGGAATTATGAAATTGATGAGGCCTGAATAATGAGTAATGCAAAATTTATCAGACCTAAAGATGTTGAGGATCACTTCTCAATAAAAGTTTCTACTTTATCAAAGCAACGACAAGGGAATTACGGTCTGCCCTTTCACGTTGTTGGTAGGAAGAAGAACAAAAAAAGAGGCGGTGTAATTTTATATAATGTTGATGAGGTCAACGACTACATAAGTAGTAAGGGATCAAAGACATTGTATTAACAATCAAACAGATAAGGTAAAATAATATGGGCAAGTTCAATAGAGAATTAGCAAAAGAAACAGAACAACAATCAATGCAGTTTGACGACGCGTCAGACAATCAAGGCAT